>Ga0209515_10004596_pt1 | contig 18541 bp, 13 predicted proteins | sample Subgroupgradi54m_FD_187454 | JGI IMG/M metagenome (GOLD analysis project Ga0209515, IMG submission 187454) | Subsurface groundwater microbial communities from S. Glens Falls, New York, USA - GMW60B uncontaminated upgradient, 5.4 m (SPAdes)... ...
GATCTCGCGGGCATGCTCGACGACTGCCGCCCAGGTCTTCGGCTCGATCTTGAATCCCAGCACCGCGGAGAACCGGACGGCGCGGAGGATGCGCAGTTTGTCCTCGGCGAATCGCGGGGCCGGGTCGCCGATGGCGCGGATGACCCGCCGCCGGAGGTCGGCCTGCCCGCCGACGACGTCGAGGACGCGACGGGCGATCGGGTCCCAAAACATCCCGTTGATCGTGAAGTCTCGGCGGCGGGCGTCTTCCTTGGCCGTGCTGAAGACCACCCGCTCCGGATGGCGGCCGTCCGCGGACCCTTCGTCGGTCCTGAACGTGGCGACCTCGTACGACGCGTCCCCCTGCAGGACCAGCACGACGCCGAACTGGGCGCCGACCGGCACCGTCTTGGGGAACACCCGCTGGACCGTCTCCGGGGTGGCGCTCGTCGCCACGTCGTAGTCTTTCGGGGCGACGCCGCGCAGGAGGTCGCGCACGCACCCGCCGACGAGGTACGCCTCGTGCCCGGCGCCGCGCAGGGTGCGGACGATCCCCACCGCCTCCCGATACTTGGCGTGGCGCGGAATGCGCATCACGCCGCCTGCTGGCGGGGGCGGAGGATTCTGTGCCTCCGGAACAGATCGCTCACGCGCTGCTCGAACAGCGACCGGGCCTCGAATCGCCGGGTCGTGGCCGCGCGCACCAAGGCCCAGAGTCTCGACGGCCGCCGCAGGTAGCTCAAGAGATAGAACGCGACCATGCCGCCCACGCGATAGAGGAGGATCTCCACCGCCCCGACATGCCGGCACAACGACTTCGGCACGGTGAAGTCGAACTGCGTGATGAGTGACTCGAAGTACGCGTCGTCCACGGTCGGAATCTCTCCGGTGGCCCTCAGCTCCCGAAACAGTTCCGATCCCGGGTACGGCGTGAAGACCGCGATGTTGCAGTCGTCCACGCCGTGCCACGCCATCGCCCAGGTGAAAGCCAGCGTCTTGAGCATGTCCCGGCGGTGCTCGAACGGGAAGCCGATGATCAGGTTAATCTTGACGACGAGCCCCCGCCGCTTGGCTTCCAGAATCGAGTCCGCGATGCGCGTCAAGGACAGCTTTTTCTTCACGGCCTTGAGGACGTCGGGCGACCCGCTCTCCGGCGCATAGACGAGGTAGCGGCACCCCGTGCGGTAGAGGAGGTCCAAGGTCTCCGCGTCCAGCGCCTCCGAGCGGGTCCCCGACGGCAGCTGCCAGGCAATCGCCATCTGCCGCGCCAGCAGGGCCTGACAAAACTCGACGATCCATTCCTTTTTGACGATCGCGGTCAAATCATAGAAATCCACGCAGTTGACCCGATACCGCGCGACGTATGCCTGGATTTCGTCCACGACGTCGTGGGGATCCCGCATGACATAGCGGGTCGTCCACATCGAGGGGTTCGAGCAGAATGTGCAGCTGTACGGGCAGCCGCGGGTCGCTAAAATCCCGATGTTGCGCCCCCGGGACGGCCCCATCGTAAAGTTCGGCTGGAAATAGGTCTCGACCGGCATGAGGTGCCAGGCCGGCCAGGGATAGTCCTGGAGGTTGACCAGCCGCGGCGACAGGCCGGTGGTGGCGAAGACCCCGTCCCGCAGGAAGGCCAGGCCCGGGATCTGCGCCCACGGCTGACCGGCCAGCATCGCGTGGCACACCTGCAGGAACGCCAGCTCCCCCTCGCCAAGCACCGCGCAGTCCACGCCGGGGGCGTCACGCAGGGTGTACTCCGGCAGCGCCGTAATCGCCTCACCGCCGAGAACCAGCCGGGCGTCGGGGAACGCCGCTCGGAGACGCGCCACAAAGCCGCGCACGAACGGCCACTCCTGGGAAAACATCACCGAGACCCCGATGATCGCCGCGGACGGCGGGATGCGTCGGATCGCCTCCTCCACGTCAAGCCCCTGGACCTTGTACGGGCTACCGGGGACCTGCCAAATCTGGTTCATCCCTTCGCCCGGACAGTCCACGACGGACACTCGATACCGCGCCCGTTCGAGGACGGCGGCCAGATAGGCCAGGCCAATCGGCATGGTGATCGGGGTGGAATAGGCCTTGGCGGAGAACACGATGGGGGGTTTCACCAAAACGATGGTCGCGTCCGTGTCGGCGGCAGGGTTCTGGTATTGGATGAAGAAATCGGGCAACCGCGCCTCGACGCCGCGCCGGGCCGCCGCCATCTCATTGATGATCATGGCGTCACCGGTCCGCAGACGGCGAGCAGCCGCTCGCGGACGAGATAGTCCTTCAGCGCGCGGAGGTGCTGCTCGAACACCGGCTGCTTGCGGGGGTCGCGGAGGATGAACGCCGGGTGATAGAGGATGAGCAACGTGGCGCCGGGATACGACGGCGCGGTGAAGAACTGGCCGACGACCGATTCCATGGACTCCAGGTCTTTGCGCCCCAGCGCGTGCTTGACCGCCGTCGCCCCGAGGAAGACGAGGAGCTTCGGCTGGACCAGCTCGAGCTGTTTCTTGAGGTACGGCAGACAGGTCTCGGCCTCGTCGGTCATCGGCTGGCGGTTCTCCGGCGGACGGCACTTGACGACGTTGAGGATGAGGCAATCACGATTGGTGTCCACGCCGACCGCCCGGAAGAGCCGGTCCATCAGCTGGCCGGCCCGTCCGACGAACGCCTGGCCCTGCGCGTCTTCGTCGGCCCCCGGCCCCTCGCCGATCAGGACCACTTTCGCCTGGGGATTGCCGCGGTCGAGGACGAGGTTCGTGCGCGACTGCGACAACCGGCACTTCGTGCAGCCGGCCTTCAGGAACGCGGCGCGGAACTCCTCATACGTCTTGGCCCCAAAAATCGTGTTCGCCGTCTGGTCGAAGAAGTCGAGCTGCATCCCCCGCGCCTCCATTTACCCCCGGTCCAGCGCCGACAGCAGCTCGACGGTCCGCTCAAGTTCTTCGGTCTTCAGGATGAGACAGCCAGTCCCCTGCCGGTCAATCGCCGTGCAGTAGGCGTACTCGATGTTGATGTCGGCGTGGGCCAGATGCTGCGCGGCCTCGGCCAGCGCCCCGGGCCGGTTGTCCAACTCCATGACGACGACGTCCGACTCCAGGATGTAGAGTCCGTGCTGCTCGAGGAGCAGCAGGGCCTTCACCGGGCGGTCGGCCAGCAGCCGGACGATGGCATGGTCCACCGTATCGTGAATCATGAGCGCCAGGATGTTGACGCCGGCCTCCGCCAGCGTGCCGCAAATCTTGGCCAGCCCGCCGGGACGGTTCTCGAGGAAGATGGACAACTGCTTTTCCTTCTTCACCATGAGAGGGTCCCTTCTCGTCGGTTACGCATCCAGAAAACTGCTGGCGCTCGTCAGCCGGGTCACCGGCGTCACGTCGGCCGCCGCCCACCAGAGCCACCACGCCACCGGCGGGGCCGCCCACCAGAGCCAGCGCGCCGTCCACCGCCCCTGCGCCCGGTACTTCGTGTTGCACGTGACGCAGTGGCACGCCACGCCCAGCCGCCCCAGCAGCCCGTGGCCGACAAACTCCACCCGCCGGCCGGTCATCATCAACCGGACCCGGCACCCCGGGCACAACCGCGGCGTCGGCGTAAACTGGTACGGGCCCTGCTGGACGCCGGACACCACCATCACGCCAGCGTACCAGCTTGCCCGCCTGCTGGCAAGCGTTTCGCCCGACGTCGGGTGAAGCTACGATATCAGTTCTCGCAGTATCTAACACCGAAACCCGCCGCGACGTGCTAGACTGAAAAGGTCATGGTTCCACGATGGTATTCGAGGCCGCTCGTCCTACTGTCAGTCGTCGCCGTCACGGCGACGACCATGCCCCAATCCGCCCTGGCCCTCCGCCCGACGGGATTGGAAGAATCGTCGCGAATCAAGGACCAGCTCATCGAGACGTTGCAACCGAATCTGCTGGCTCAGCGTCTCGCGGCTACCGGGATCGAAGAAGCGCCACAGGAATCACCAACGACCACTGAGGCATCGGCTGGTGCTGTTGACGAACGCCTCCGTGCACTCATCCGAGAAGCCCTAGCGCTCGACCCTCACGAGGCGACGTTCAGCGCCCTGGCGCCATTGGAAACGTCGCTCACGGCTTTTAGAAAAGACCGCCTCGCCATCACGGTGGCGCCAACGGGCGTGCACACGCTCGTGCCGGCGCCAAACCAGCCATTGCATTTTGCCCTCTTGGCCCCCGGCCGCACGTATCTCCTCTACCCCGTGTGGGAACCTGGGCTAGGATTCCGGCTGTACTACCTTCGGCCCGGCGATGTCATCGGATATGCCCTCGATCCGTACTTGGGGGCACTGCAACGCCCTGCACCGCAAGACACCTACGCAAAGATCGTCGTGCGGGCACCTGATTTGGCCGGTGCGAGACCAGATGTACACGATCGTCTCTCAGAGCTCATCGTCAATGCGCTGCAGCTGGATCCCACCGCCCCTGACACCGACGCGCTGCGACGCCTCCAAACTCACCTGACGATGATCATTGCCCAACAGGTCGTGGTCATCGCCTCAGGAAAAGGTTGGCATGGAATGACCCCGATTCGAAATCGGGCGCTGAGTTTCACGGGGTTGGTCCCATGCCGGATGTACGTGCTGTATCCAGCATGGGAGCCCCAGCACGGATTCCGACTCTACTTCGTCAGCCCGCACGAAACCATCGGGTTCGCGCTGGATCATTACCGTGATGTCACGCCGATTGAGGCACGACAAACCGTCTCCATCGGTCCCAGCGTGCGGGCGATCGACCTTGCCACGGCGAGGAGCGCTCCAGGGGTGGCGACTCTTTCCCGTCGCATGCCTCGACTCCCAATCAGAGCGGATCTGCGGAAACGATTATCACACCTCATGCTCGACGCGCTGGCGCTCGATCCCCTCGCGCCCGAGGCCACGGCGTTGACGCGCCTCGAGGAACACCTGGCGACATTTCGAGAAGAGCCGTTTATGGCGACCGCAGAGCGTGGTGACCGTTTCTCGTTGACGCCACTCATGAAGCAGCCCCTCATCTTCACGGGGTTGGTTGGAGGGCAGCAATACCGCCTTCAGCCGTATTGGGAACCCGGTATCGGGTTCCGGTTGTACTTCGTTCGCACACACAACGTGGTGGGGTATGTGCTGGATCCCTACCGCAGCGCCCAAGCCAGCGACGTGCGGCGCAACTTCTACGCGGATCCCGTGGTGCGTGCCGATGATCTCGCCACTGCCAGGGCTAATCCGAAACCCTGGGTGGCACCGACCGGCGCGATGCGGCCATCAAGGGTCCCCTCCGCAGAGATGGGTGCCTTGAGACACTGGTTCGCCACGTTGATCCCGCCTGCATCGACAATCAATCTTTCGGCACCAGATTCCCAAGCGCTGATGCAACTCGAGTCACAGCTCGCGAAGTTCCGGGCAGAGCAGTTTTCAATCACCGCATGGGCCGACGGCCGTTACAGGATCACGCCGATGCAGTACCAACATCTCACCTTCGTCGGATTGGCGGCTGGTGAGCAATACATTGTGCAATTATTCTGGGAGCCCGAATGTGGGCTGGGGGTGTACTTCATACGTCCTGCCGACGTCATCGGCTATACGGTTGAGGCCTACCGCGGGGCCCAACTCGGAGAGCAACGGTCTGATGTCTATGCGCACGATACCGTGCGGGCCCGCGATCTTCAAACCGCGAGAACGCGCTTGCGAACACAAGCCGCTGACCGCCGTATCCGAGAACAGTTAAGCCGGTTGATTCTGGAAGCGTTCACCGTGGACCCTGGCGCGCCAGACGGCGCGGCGCTCGCCCGTTTGGAACAGCACCTACAAGCATTCAGGGACAGGTCCCATACCGCGACTGTGTCATCAACTGGCGGCTATTTCTTGACGCCGAGACGCAACCACTACCTGAACTTTTCGAAACTGACTCCCCACCAAACGTATACCCTCCAACCCTTCTGGGAACCCGGTCTCGGATTGCGGCTCTACGTTGTCCATCCCGGTGATGTGGTGGGATACACGGTAGAACCTTATCGAGAAGGACTCCAGACCGCCAAGAGGATCCGGCAGGTCCACGCCGGGCTCCGTGTCCGCGCTCCAGACCTAGAGACAGCTCGAAAACGGTTCACGTGGATTGAACATCGTCGCGGAACCAAGTCGCTCACGCTGCTCCTGCTGCGCGATCCCTCTATGCTTGATCGCCTTGCCTGGACCCCAGCCAATCCCGCCAGCAAGGTGGCGGCCCAGGATACCAACCGACAGGTATCGGAGAGACTTGAGACACACGGATATACGCCCACGCAGATCCAAACGCTCTCTGAAATCAGCGAGCTCGTGTTCGGGGGCCTGTCGCTGGACGAGGCGCTCGCTGAAGTCCGAGTCCCCGACGATCAGCGCACGTGGTACACCACCCAGTGGACCGAGGTGCTGCCGCAGCTCCTGGCCCCGTTGCGGGAGGACGGGCCGACCCCGCAGACCGGGCTGGAGGAGACGGGCTCCGCGGAACGTGGGGAGCAACCGTCCTCGGATATCGGCTCGCTCAAGAAACAACTAAACGATCTGATTCTGACAGCGCTGGCCCTCGACCCTGTTACGCCAGACCCCGCAGCCCTCAATCGATTAAGGGCCCGGCTCGCCACGTTTAGGCAGCGGCCGCACGCGGCTGTATCCACCCCAGGCGGCTATTTCCTCTGCACGCCGGTGCCCCACTACACCTTGACGTTTGAAGGCTTGACCCCTAACCAAATCTATAGCGTTGATCCATTCTGGGAGCACGGTCTGGGACTTCGGCTATATTTCGAACGGCCAGGAGACGTGATCGGTTATTCAGCGGCTCTGTACCCGAACGCCCAGAAAAACAAAAGGCGGGGCAATGTTCAAGCCGAGGTTGTCGTGCATGCAGCGAATCTCGACGCGGCACGCGCGGAACCACGAGACTGGCTTGGACACCTCATCGTGCAAGCCCTGCAATTGGATCCTGAAACGCCGGACCCCGTGGCACTCCGAGGGCTCAAAAGCCAGCTTGCCGCATTCAGAGGACGGCGATTCCGCGTCACGCCGGCGGCGGGGCTATGGCAGATGACGCCTGTCCGCAACCAAGGGCTTCAATTCCTCGGACTCTCGCCGGGCCAGTCCTACCTCCTGCAACCTTTCTGGGAATCTCGTCTGGGTTTTCGAATCTACTTTGTCCGCCTCGGGGACACGCGGCGATACGCGGTAGATCCCTATCGAGTCGCGCTGCACGGGGGGACGAGGGCCGAGCGTCGAGGGATCACGATCGCCCAGCTTACGACACGGGCCCATGATCTCGAAGCGGCCCGAACGAACCCAAAAGAATGGTTGGGACATTTGGCCATCCGTGCCGCGGCGCTCGACCCATGGGATCCAAATCGCCCGCTGCTTGATCGATTACAATCAAGCCTTGAATGGTTCCGAAGCCGTCGGTTCGTCGCAGCCGCGAGCGGGTTCGGAACGTATTCCATCACTCCATCCGCCCGGCAACGATTGAGGTTCCAAAAACTCGCTCACCGTCAGTCGTATGTCTTGCAACCCTACTGGGAGCCAGGGGTAGGCCTCAGGATTTACTTCGTGCGTAACGGGGAGGCGATGCGTTACGCGATCGATGCCTATCAAGAGACACAGCACCAGAAAGACCGCCGCGAGCAACGAGAACTCACCGCAAACCTCATCACCCGCGCCCTCAATCTCGAAACTGCGCGTGAATATCCGAAGGAATTGTTAGAGCGCATCGTTGTCCGTGCGCTGGCGCTCGATCCGCACGGCCCTCATCCGCACCTGTACGGCCAGCTAGATACGTGGCTGAAACACTTCGGGAGGCGTCGCGTCGCGGTGACCGCGACGCCAGGAGGATCTTACTTTCTCACTCCGCAGCCAAAGCGTGTGCTCACGTTTGGAACCTTGGCGACTGGTCGGTCATACACGATTCTTCCCCGTTGGGAACCAGGGTTCGGGCTCAGGATATACTTTGTGCGACTGGCAGACGTCGTAGGGTACACGGTAGACCCCTACCGAGACGCTGGGTCACAACAAGATCAAGAACACGTGTGGGCGAGGATCCGGGCTCGGGCACAAGATCTCGCAACCGCCCACAAGCGGTTATTGTTCCTGGAACGCCACCGTGGGGTCATATCCTATGCACTGCTCACGCTCCGCGATCCCTCCGCAATTGATCGCCTCGCCTGGACCCCAGCTGATCCAGCCACCAAAGCCGCCGCACACGACCTGAATCGCCAAGTGCAACAGATATTGCAATCGCACGGATATACGCCGGCGCAGATGCAGGCATTCTCCGAGATCGGTGAGCTGGTGTTCGGCGGCCTCCCGCTCACCGAGGCCCTCACCGAAGCCCAGATCCCCCCTGACGAGCACGCCTGGTACACCACCCAGTGGACCGAGGTGCTGCCGCAGCTCCTGGCCCCGTTGCGGGAGGACGGGCCGACCCCGCAGGCCGGGCTGGAGGAGTCAAACGCAGCTAAAGCTCAACTCACGCACGCGCTACAGGAAGAGCAGCTCAACGCGCTCATCCGAGAAGCCATAGTCTTGGATCCCCGGGCCGCTGACCCCAGCGCTTTAGAACAGCTCGAGGCGCGCTTGACGGCTTTTCGAAAAGCTCGCTGGGCTGTGACCGTGGGGCCGACCGGCATCCACACCCTCCTCCCCGTAGAACACCAGCCTCTCCACTGTGCGTTGCTCTCTCCCAATCAAACCTATGTCATTCACCCAGTGTGGGAACCTGGTTTGGGGCTTCGACTGTATTACGTCCGCCCCGGTGAGGTCATCGGCTATACCCTCGATGCCTATCGAGATGCGTTGACACGCCAGGCACGGCAAGACACGTACGCCCGGGTCATCGCGCGAGCCAAGGATTTGATCCGGGCTCGGACAGATTTGAAAGATCGTTTCTCGGCCCTCATGGTGGCCGCCCTACGACTTGATCCGGAGCATCCCGACCCAGCCGCCTTGCAGCAGGTGCAAACCCAGATCGCCGCGCTGACCGCTCAGTACGCCACCGTGATCGCCTCAGGAGGTGGCTGGTACACGCTGACCCCCGTGAGGAACCAGTATCTGAGCTTCACCAAGCTCACGCCCTATCAAACGTACACCATCGTTCCAGCGTGGGAATCCGGGTTTGGATTGCGGCTCTATTTTGTCAGCCCGGGGGAGACGATCGGTTTTACGATTGACCACTATCGGGATGTCCAACCGAGTCACCGCGGGCATACCACACACGCACACATCACCGCCCGTGTTCCCACACTCGCAGCCGCCAGGGCCCATCCCGAACTACGAATCATCCCGAGGAGATCCGTTTCATTCTCAATCAGAGCCGATTTGAAAGAACGGTTGTCAGCCATTATCGCTGACGCGTTGGCTCTCGATCCTCAGACGCCCAACCCTGCGGGACTCACACGGCTAGAGGCGCAGCTCACACAATTTCGAGAAGAGGAATTTACGGTGACCGCGGGTGGTGATAATGGGTTCGTGCTCACGCCCTTCGAGCACCGCCGACTCCATTTTTACGGGCTCACCGGAGGCCAACAATATCTCCTCCACCCCTACTGGGAGCCCGGCATAGGGCTTCGACTCTACTTCGTCCGTCCCGGCGACGTCGTCGGATATACCCTTGACCCTTACCGCGGGGTTCAAGCTGACGGGGCGCGGCGTAACATTCCCGCAGGAGTCATGGTGCACGCTGACGACCTGGCCGTTGCCAGAGCCAGCGCAAGACCGTGGGTGGCGCTCAAGAGCGCAGTTCACCCATCCATCAGACCCGACGCGGAGCGTGTTGACCTCAAAGACCGCCTCGCCATGTTGATCCTCACGGCCATGACGATCAATCCTTCAACTCACGACGCCCAAATGCTCGCGCCACTCGAAGTACAGCTGGCACAATTCCGCGAGGAGCACTTTGCGGTGGCCGCTCGGGACCATGGCCAATACACCATCACGCCGATGAGGTATCAACGCCTCAATTTCTACGGGCTGGCGGCCGGGGAACAATACATCGTCCAACCGTTTTGGGAAACCGGGCTCGGGTTGTGGATTTACTTCGCGCGTCCAGGCGAGGTCATCGGCTGTACCGTTGAGGCCTACCGCGGGTTGCAGCCGGGGGAGGAACGGCACGGCATCTCTGCGAAGATCATCGTACGGGCTGACGCCCTCGAGACGGCGAGAACCACGTTGAGAGCGCAGATCGCCGCGCGGGAGGCCGCACGGGCTATCCGGGAGCAACTGATCAGTCTGATTGTGGACGCCCTGGCCCTCGATCCAAACGCCCCGAATCAACCCATCGTGGACCAGCTGGAGAAACGACTGGCGGAATTCAGAAACAGCCAACGCACTGTGACAGCGTCGGATGGCGGCTTTTATATGTTGACGCCGGTTCGGAACCACCGGCTGGCATTTTCGAAGCTGACCCCTAGCCAAACCTACACCCTCCAACCATTCTGGGAAACAGGGGTGGGGTTGCAACTCCACTTTGTCCGCCCCGGTGGTGTCATCGGCTACTCTTTGAATGCCTATCGCCGTCGTGTGCAAGCGCGGGTCCCCGGCTACACCCGTCTCACCCCCAAAGTCCGCGCCCAAGACTTTGAGACCGCTCAAGCCCGGCTCATGACGGTGGATCGCGTTCGCCGCACACCGATGAGGGCGATCGTCCTGTCTGCGATGCTCATCTCCGAAAAGTTTGCGGACCTTCTGAAGCAGAACGCGGCCGCAACCGATGACACGGCAGAGAACGTGGCGGTACGCGAGGTGCATCAACGCATGATGACGGCCCTCCAAACGCACGGTTATACCGAGGCACAGATTGGACATCTCGTTGACGTGGGTGGGCTCGTGTTTTGCGGCCTCCCCCTCGACGAAGCGCTGACTGAAGCCGAGATCCCCGCCGAGCAGCACGCCTGGTACATCACCCAGTGGACTGAAGTGCTGCCGCAACTCCTGGCCCCGCTGCGGGATCAAGATCAACCGGGCCAACTTACTGGATTAGAGGAACTGCCGGCCATCGCACCAACCATGGACCCCGCCCTGCGGCAGCGGCAGGCCCAGCGGACCCTTGGGGTGGAAGCGTAGGTTACGCCCCGAGCGAGGTCGCGATGCGCTCGCGCCAGCGGGTGAAGAATGCGAGGAGGTCGGGAAACGGGATGGGCTCAAGGAGCAGCAGCAGATCCGGGGCGTCTTCACGGAACGTCTTGATCCGCTCAAACGCCACGCCTAACCAGTAGAGATCGAATCCGGGATCTTTGACTTTTGCCTTCTCAACTAAGACGTTAGCCGTGAAATGCCCCTTGGTAATTAACGCATAGACATCAATGAAGTCGCGCAGCGTCGCCCGACCATAGAGGGCCAAGAGCTTGTTCGAAGCAATGTCCACAAGACTATCCACTTGGACGTGAGGATAGTCTGGGAAAGCCCGTGTGGGCTCGAAGCGAAACGCGGCATCCTGCGCCACGTGGATGATGGTCGCCTCATCGCCCCGCTGGGCCAAGAGTTCCACGAACGAATGGACCCCGCGTTGCCGCTGGACCACCAAGCCGGCCGCACGCAACGCCTCCTCGAGTCGCCGACTGAACGGATCCACAAGCTCCTCGGTCGCCGTGAAGAAATCGAGATCGCGGCTCTGGCGATGCCGAAGATAAAAGTGGGCCAGCGCGGTGCCGCCGGTCAGATAGAAGCTGGAACTCTCCGGGACTTCGCCCACACGATGGAGGATCGCCGCCTGCAACTTATCGAGGACCGGCAAAGGCATCCTCCCAAAAACTCCGGACTTCCGTGGGGAGAAACCGCTGCAAGCGGCCCAGCGACTCCCTCAACTGCGCTCGATCCACCGTCACGAGGAGCTGCTTGACATCATGCGCGCTCCCGTGCGTCACGATCTGCTGGACATAGAGGTCCGCCATCGCCGGCTCCGCCAGGTCCAGGCGGACGCCGTCTCGGAGGAACCAAAACAACCGTTGTGGGGGCACCACCATCTGACCCATCTCACCGCCAGTATACCTGAGCCATGACGACTAGCGCAACCACCACCCCGAGATGTCTGGGGCACCAACTTTTGGGTACGATACGAGGCCGCGTGGGGCTCGGCCCATCGCCAGGCTTTGGAGCATCTCGAGGCCCAGCGCCACGCCCATCCTGAGATTCAACCTCGCGTGATCCAACTCTTGGAGGAATTCATCACCGCGATTGATCGCGATCTGGGATTGTTGTCTGAATCAGCCACGGGGTTGGAGGAGGTCCCGGTCGAGACCGTGGTGGAACCGTGGCTCCAGCAGCACCGCGCGACTGAGACTCTGGGCGTGGAGGCGTAACCACGCGCCGCACAGGGTACTTCATGTCACCGAGCGAGGGGAGGGCGTTCGCCCGGAGCTCGCGGAGGCCGAGCGGGCATGGAGTCCCGAGGCCGGCAGGCCGAGGGACGAGCGAGGCCGAGAGGTAGGGCCGACTTCCTCGCCGGGGAAGTCGAGCCCGTCCCCGCGCGCCGCACGCCCGAAGCGAGTTGGATACTTGACAAAAAAGTCGTATTAAGGTAGTTTCTCTAGTAGAGGGTATATTAAGAGGATAATCCGATGAAGATCACCGCTCAGGAAGAGTATGGGTTGCGGTGCCTGCTGCAGTTGGCCCGGGCCGACCATGATGGAGTGCTGACCGTCGGGGAGATCGCCCGGCGGGAGGGGATTTCCAGCGCCTACGCCGAGAAGCTCCTGCGGCTGTTGAGCAAGGGGGGGCTCGCGCAGAGCGCGCGGGGGACCCACGGCGGGTATTGTCTCAGCCGCCCGCTGAGCGAGATGACCCTCGGCAACGTCGTCCGGGCGCTCGGCAAGGTCCCCTCGACGACGGAGATCTGCGAGCGGTACACCGGCAACCGCGCCTCGTGCGTCCATATAGACAATTGCGGCATCCGGTCGGTCTGGGCGGGGCTGACGCAGTACCTCCAGCACTTTTTGGATCAGACCCCGCTCTCCCTGCTGATGCAGACCGAGGCGGAAGTGCACCGGGTGATGTTCCCGGACAAAACGGGTACGTGAATTTTTTTCACCGGGTAGGTGACGAAACAGTCAGGATTCGACATGGCGACGCCGCTGTTGCAGATTGAGGATCTCCACGTCAGCGTGGAGGGGAAAGTGATCCTGAAGGGGCTGAGCTTGACCGTGGATCGCGGCCAGGTCCATGCCATCATGGGCCCGAACGGGTCCGGCAAGAGCACCCTCTCCTATACGTTGATGGGGCACCCCCGCTACCAGGTGACCGGCGGGCGCGTCCGCTACCGCGGGGAGGACCTCACCGCCCTGCCCTCCTACGAGCGGGCGCGGCGCGGCATCTTCCTGGCGCTCCAGTACCCGACGGCCATCCCCGGCGTCACGGTCGTCAGCTTCCTGCGGGAGGCGCTCAAGGCCCGGTTCGGCGGCGAGGTGCCGGTCAAGGAATTCCGCGCGCGGATCAAACAACAGATGGCCCTGCTCGACATTGATGAGGCGTTCGCCAGCCGGTACGTCAACGACGGCTTCTCCGGCGGCGAGAAGAAGCGGCACGAAATCCTTCAGATGGGGCTGCTGCAGCCGGAGCTGGCGATCCTCGACGAGACCGACTCGGGGCTCGACATTGACGCGTTGAAGATCGTCGCCGAGGGGATCAACCGGTTCCGCGGCCCGGAGCGCGGCATCCTCCTGATCACTCACTACCAACGGCTGCTCAACTATGTCCAGCCGGACGTCGTCCACGTGATGGTGGACGGGCAGATGGTCCGCTCCGGCGGGAAAGAGCTGGCGCAGGAACTGGAAGCGAAGGGCTACGAAGGTTTCAAACCGGCGGAGGTGACGTCATGACCCCGGCTCCACAACAGCGGCCGACCGATATCGGACAGGACTACGAGCAGAAGTTCGGGTTCCACGACCCGGAGCAGTATGTCTTCAAATCGGAGAAGGGGCTGACCCGCGAGATCGTCGAGCGGATCTCCGAGATGAAGCACGAACCGGACTGGATGCGCGCCTTCCGGCTGGGGGCGCTCGAGCGATTCCTCAAGAAGCCGATGCCGACGTGGGCCAACGTGGACCTGCTCGGCCAGATCCGCTTCGACAACATCCACTACTTCCTGAAGGCCACCGACAAATCGTCCGGGAACTGGGCGGACGTGCCCGACGACATCCGCCGGACGTACGAGAAGCTCGGGATCCCGGAGGCGGAGCAGAAGTTCCTGGGCGGCGTCTCGGCGCAGTACGAGTCGGAGGTGGTCTATCACTCGCTTCGGGAAGACCTCACCAAGCAAGGGGTGATCTTCACCGACATGGACACCGCGGTGCGCGAGCACCCGGCGATCGTCCAGCAATATTTCGCGACGATCATCCCGCCGGGGGACAACAAGTTCGCCGCGCTGAACTCCGCGGTCTGGTCGGGCGGCTCGTTCATCTACGTGCCGAAGGGGGTCACGGTCGAGATCCCACTGCAGGCCTACTTCCGGATCAACGCCGAGAACATGGGGCAGTTCGAGCGGACGCTGATCATCGCCGACGAGGGGGCCTCGGTCCATTACATCGAGGGCTGCACGGCGCCGGTCTACTCGAGCGATTCGCTGCACTCGGCCGTCGTCGAGCTGATCGCCCGGCCGCACGCGAAGATCCGCTACACCACGATCCAGAACTGGTCGAAGAACGTCTACAACCTGGTGACCAAGCGGGCGGTCGCGTACGAGGGGGCGACGGTCGAGTGGATTGACGGCAACCTCGGCTCGAAGCTGACGATGAAGTACCCGGCGATCTACCTGCTCGGCGAGCACGCCCGCGGCGAGGTGCTGTCGGTGGCGTTCTCCGGCAAGGACCAGCACCAGGACGCCGGGGCGAAGATCATCCATGTCGCGCCGCATACGACCTCGACGATCACCTCGAAGTCCATCTCCAAGGACGGCGGGCGGACCACCTACCGCGGGCTGGTCAAGATCTACAAAGGGGCGACGGGGGCCAAGTCCCATGTCCGCTGCGACGCCCTGCTGCTCGACGAGCGGTCGCGCTCGGACACCTACCCGACGATGGAAATTGACGAGGAGCAGGCGGAGATCGGGCACGAGGCCTCCGTCAGCAAGATCGGCGAGGAACAGCTCTTTTATCTGATGAGCCGCGGGCTGAAGGAGCACGAGGCGGCCACGATGATCGTCAACGGATTCTTCGAGCCGTTCGCCAAGGCGCTGCCGCTGGAGTACGCCGTCGAGCTCAACCGGCTGATCCAGCTCGAGATGGAAGGGTCGGTGGGGTAAATGGGGCTGGTGACCGCGCCGAGCGCGGCGGACCAATTCCAGGACGTGTTGAGCCACGCCCAGCAACCGGCCTGGCTACGCCGGCGACGGGCGGAGGCCTGGGACCGGTTCGTCCAGCTCCCCTGGCCCAGCCCGGCCGACGAGGCGTGGCGGCGCACGCCGGTGGCGGGATTCCCGTGGGAGACGATCCCGCTCCTGCCGCCGGCAACGCCCGCCGTCGCCCCGGCCTTCCCGCCGGAGCTCCAACGATTCTCGGAAGACGGCTGGCAGGAAGGCGGCCGCCTGATCCATCAGGACACCGCGGTCGTCGCGGCCGAGCTGGCGGAGCCGCTGCGGCGCGCCGGGGTTCTCCTCACGGACCTGGCCACGGCGGCCGTCCGGCATGCGGGGCTGTTGGACCCGGTGCTCGGGCGCGACCCGACGCTGGCCGCTGACCCGCTGGCGAAACTCGCGCTGTTGAACGCCGCCTGCTGGACGCACGGGACCTTCGTCTACGTGCCGCGCGGGGTGCGCGCCGATCTACCGCTGCGGGTCGTCCACCGCTCGGCGGCCGGCAACGGCCTGCTGGCCCCGCGCACGGTCGTCCTGCTGGAACCTGGCAGTGAGCTAACGCTGGTCGAAGAGACGTTCGCCGACCCGGCGCTCCACGCGCCGTTCATCCCGAGCGTCGTCGAGCTGATCGTCCGCGAGGGGGCCTCGCTGCGGTACTACCATCTTCAGAACTGGGGGCGCGAGACGCTCCACTTCTACACGCAGCACGCCGCCGTTGAGCGGGACGGCCAGCTCGTGTCGCTCGTGGCCTCCCTCGGGGGCCGGCTGGCGAAGGCCTCCGTCGAGACGCGGCTGACCGGTCCCGGGGCGCGCAGCGAGCTGTACGGCGTGGCGTTCGGCGAGCATCAGCAGCAGTTCGAGTACCACACCCTGCAGGACCACCTGGCCGGCCACACGACGAGCGACCTACTCTACAAAACGGCGCTGCGGGACGAGGCCACCTCGCTCTACACGGGACTCATCCGGATCGCCAAGGACGCCGGCAAATCGGACGCCTACCAGGCGAACCGCAACCTGCTGTTGAGCCCGCACGCGAAAGCCGACTCGATCCCGATGCTGGAAATCCTGACCGACGACGTCCGGTGCACTCACGGGGCGACGGTGGCCCCGGTGGATGCCGAGCAGGCGTTCTATTTGGAATCCCGGGGCGTCCCGGCCCCGATCGCCGAACGGATGCTCGTTGAGGGCTTCTTCGAGCAGGTCTTTCAGAAACTGCCGTCGGCGGGGCTGCGCGACCGCCTGCACGCCCACATCGAACGGAAGCTGGGAGGGCCCTGATGCCCTACGTCCCGGTCGCCCAGGTGTCGGAGTTCCCCGAGGGGACGGTCAAGATCATCGTCGCCGGCGGCCAGCGGATCGCCCTCTGCCGGGCGGGCGGCGCGTTCCACGCCATCGAGGACCGCTGCTCGCACGACAACGGCCCGCTCGGTGAAGGCTCGCTGTCAGGCACCTTGCTGGAATGCCCGCGGCATGGGGCGCAGTTCGACGTGACGACCGGCCGGCCGGTGACCCTGCCGGCGGTCATGCCGGTCAAACGGTTCCCGGTGAAGGTCGAGGGGACGCAGATCCTCGTAGAGGTGGCGTGATGGACGCGCAGGCGATTCGCTGCGATTTCCCGGTGCTCGAGCGGAAGGTCCATGGCAAGCCGCTCATCTACCTGGACAACGCGGCGACGTCGCACAAGCCGACGGTCGTCCTCGACGCGCTGAACGAGTACTACCGGCGGTACAACTCCAACATCCACCGCGGCATCCACCTGCTGAGCGAAGAGGCGACCGCCGCCTACGAGGGGGCGCGGGGCAAGATCGCCGCTTTCATCGGCGCGCCAGCGCCGCAGACCATCGTCTTCACGCGCAACACGACCGAGGCAATCAATCTCGTCGCGCAGGGCTGGGGCCGGCGGCACGTCAAAGCCGGCGACGAGATCCTGCTCACCGAGATCGAGCACCATTCCAACCTCGTGCCGTGGCAGATGCTGGCCCAACAGACCGGGGCGACGCTGCGCTTCATCCCCGTCACTGACCAGGGACTGCTCGACCTGACGACCCTCCCCACCCTGCTGACCGAGCGGACCAGGATGGTCGCGGTCACGATGATGTCCAACGTGCTCGGCACCATCCCGCCGGTCGGCACGATCATCCAGGCGGCCCACGCGCGCGGCGCGCTGGTGCTCCTCGACGGGGCGCAGGCGGTGCCGCACCTGCCGGTCAACGTCCAGGGGCTCGACTGCGATTTCCTGGCGTTCTCGGCGCACAAGATGCTGGGACCGACCGGGGTCGGCGTGCTCTACGGCAAACCGGAGCACCTCGAGGCGATGGACCCGATGCTCGGCGGCGGCGACATGATCCGCGAGGTCTGGCTCGACCGCTCGACGTGGAACGACGTGCCGTGGAAATTTGAGGCGGGGACGCCGAACATCGCCGACGTCATCGCCTTCGGCGCCGCCGTGGACTACCTGAGCCGGCTCGGGATGGCCGAGGTCCAGCGCCACGAGCAGTCGCTGGCCGCCTACGCGCTGAAAGTCCTCGGCGCGATGGAGGACGTCGTCATCTACGGGCCGCGGGACGCCACGCTTCGGGGCGGCGTCGTCGCCTTCAACATCCGCGACCTGCACCCGCACGACCTCGGCCAACTGCTGGACGCCGAGGGGATCGCCGTGCGGGCCGGGCACCACTGCTGCCAACCGCTCATGCGCAAGCTGGGGGTGGCCGGGACCGCCCGCGCCAGCTTCTACATCTACAATTCGCCCCACGAGGTGGACGCCCTCGCCCGCGCCCTCGTGAACGCCAAGGAGGTCCTCAAAGGTGTCGCTCACCAGTGAGCTGTACCGCGAGATCATCCTCGAACATTTCCGGGAGCCGAGGAATCACGGACGCGCCGAGCCGGCGGACCTGACGGCCCAAGGAGTCAACCCGTTCTGCGGCGACGAGCTGGAAGTCACCGCCCGGCTGGACGGCCCGACGCTGGCAGTGGTGATGAGCCAGGGGAAGGGCTGTTCGATCAGCCAGGCCTCGGCCTCGCTGATGACCGAGGCGCTCAAGGGGAAACCGCTCGACGAGGCGGCGCAGTTGGCCCAGACGTTCAAACAATTCCTGCTGGGGGGCGACAGCGCCCCGGCAACCCTGCCGCCGGCGCTCGAGGAGCTGTCCGTGCTGGAGGGGGTCAGGAAGTATCCGGTCCGGATCAAGTGCGCCATCCTGGCGTGGAACACCTTCCTCGACGGGGTGACCCAATACCGCCAGCGGCAAGCCGCCCCAGCGGTCGCCCCCGCCCCG
>Ga0209515_10004597_pt1 | contig 18541 bp, 13 predicted proteins | sample Subgroupgradi54m_FD_187454 | JGI IMG/M metagenome (GOLD analysis project Ga0209515, IMG submission 187454) | Subsurface groundwater microbial communities from S. Glens Falls, New York, USA - GMW60B uncontaminated upgradient, 5.4 m (SPAdes)... ...
CCGCAACAGAAACAAAAACTAAGACAATAGAAAAACCCAAAATTAGAACTCAAATCATAACAAAGACTCTAGCTTTCAGAGGAGTGCCAGTTCCGTTGGAAGCAAACGCTTTCGGCTACTCGGGAGAGAAATTGTATTCTGGAAAATATTTTTGGAATTTTGGCGACGGCGATTCAAAAGAAGCAAAAGCAAACGATATAGAACAATTGACCCATACTTATTTTTATCCCGGCGAGTATAATGTTAACTTGGAATATTACATGTACTACTATCAAAATGTTCCGGATGCGTCCGACAGAATTACAGTTAAAGTAATACCGGCCGATATTTCAATATCCAAAATCGGGGATGAAAAAGATTTTTTCATAGAACTTTCTAATAACACTGATTATGATGCGAATCTTTCTGGGTGGTTGCTTTCGAGCGCTAGTAAAAGTTTTACAATGGCTCGGAACACGATTTTAACGCCGCAACAGAAAATGATTATCTCCTCCAAGACCACTAATTTTTCCACTGAAGATAAAGATACTTTGAAATTGATGACTCCGCAAAGAGAGATTGCTTTTGATTATGGAGCTTCTTTGGTAGTTCCAGTTTCTTTTGTTGCAGCCCCTGAATCACCACCCCTTGTTCCCCTCCCTGCCCGTCCGGCAGGCGGACTCCCCAAGAGGGAGAGGATTCCTCTCCCTCTGCCAAGGGGGAGCGCCATAAGTTTATCGAAGGGCGAGGGGGTCTTGTCTACTCCGGACGGAAATATTCCAATTGAAAATTTACCAGCCTCGCTGAGTCTCGGCGGGCCAGCCTCAACTATATCCAGCGATGCTATCCCAAAAAGTTCCAGCAATTCATTTATATCGGCAATTATTTCTTTTGTTTTTATCGGCGTCAGCGCCGGCGCTGTTTATTTTATTCGTCAAAAGAAAATAATTTCTAATCCCGGCGATGATTTTGCAATTTTAGACGAATGAATTTGTGCTATATTATATCTATGTCTTTATCAATCGGCATAGTTGGCCTGCCAAACGTGGGGAAATCAACACTTTTTAACGCGCTGACTAAAAAGTCAGTGCCAGCAGAGAATTATCCTTTTTGCACGATTGATCCGTCGGTGGGTATTGTTCCTGTGCCAGACGAACGTTTGACTAAGCTTTCAGAAATTTCTAAATCAAAAAAGACTATTCCCGCAGTAGTTGAATTTGTGGATATTGCGGGGTTAGTCAAAGGCGCATCCGAGGGTGCCGGACTTGGTAATAAATTTCTCTCTCATATTCGCGAAGTGGACGCTATAATTGAAGTCGTGCGGATTTTTGAAGACGCAAACACGATTCATGTCCACGACAAAATTGACCCATTGTTTGATATAGAAATCATTAATTTTGAATTAGAGACTGCTGGAATTAAAAAACCAACTCTGTATGTTTTGAATACTTCCGAGGCGGCTGAGAACATTAAAAAGGATTTTATTTTCCAACTTCCAGGTCCGCATATAGAAGTTGACCCCATTTTCGGCGCTGGATTAGATAATCTTATCAAAGCCAGTTACGATTTATTAAATTTAATTACTTTTTTTACAACAGGTGAAGACGAATCAAGAGCGTGGACAACACTTCGCGGAGTGACTGCGCCTTTCGCAGGTCGTTCTATCCATACAGATTTTCAGCAGAAATTTATTCGGGCTGAAGTTGTTTCTTATAATCAATTAACAGAAGCTGGCTCTTTTGGTAAAGCTAGAGAAAAAGGCTGGGTTCGCACCGAAGGCAAAGAATATATTGTAAAAGACGGCGACGTGATTGAATTTTTAATATAGTTGTGATAAAATAAAATGATGAATACGCATCCAAAAGTTCTCAAATGGTCTCTTATTATTGGTATTATTATTGTGCTTAATTTGTTTTTTAATTATACACTTTCTTTGGCTTATAAACAGCCTAGATATGAAGCATTTTGCCCGACCCGGCAAGTAAATGAAGCAGTTGATACACAAAAAGCTTGTGTAGATAAAGGCGGGCAATGGACTGAAAATTATAAAAATCCACCAGCTGGAGAAAAAGGTTACACCTTACAGCAAGTTAAAAATATGGGAAGCGTGGTTGTTCCTCCTGCGGGATATTGCAATTTACAATATACTTGCCAAAATAATTATAACGATGCACAAAAAATATATGATAGAAATGTATTCATTACTTTAGTTATTTTAGGCGCTATTTGCGTGGCGATTGGAAGTTTTCTAAAAGGAAATATGCTAATTGGCACAGCGCTTTCCTTGGCGGGAGTTTTGTCATTTATTATTGCCTCAATGCGATATTGGAATTCTGCAGATGATTTAATAAAGGTAATTATTTTAGCAATTGCGCTGGCTATTTTATTTTGGGTGGCTCTCAAAAAGTTTAAAGACAACTAAACTTAGCGTGTCAAGGATGCCCCTTGACACGCTTGTCAAAGGGCATCCTTGACACGAAATTATGAAATCATACGACCATAAGAAAATAGAAAAAAAGTGGCAAACTATTTGGGCTAAAAAGAAAATCTATAAAACATCTGATAATTCTAAGAAAACCAAATTTTATATCTTGGATATGTTTCCTTATGTCTCAGGCGAAGGTATTCATGTCGGCCATCCCAAGGGTTATATAGCTACTGATATTGTTTCCAGAATGAAAAGAATGCAGGGTTTCAATGTTCTTCACCCTATGGGGTTTGATGCCTTCGGGCTTCCGGCGGAAAATTATGCTATTAAAACAAAAACTAATCCGGTAGCTTCGGTGGCAAAAAATATTACTAGATTTAAAAAACAACTGGAGATTATTGGTTTTGATTACGATTGGAGCAGGGAAGTGAATACTTCTGATCCGAAATTTTACAAATGGACTCAGTGGATCTTTCTTAGACTTTTAGAAAAAGGCTTAGCCTATGAGTCCAACGAGCCTGTTAACTGGTGTCCGAAAGACAAAACTATTTTGGCCAATGAAGATGTGGAAGATGGAAAATGCGAGAGGTGTGGAACTGTGGTTGAAAAGAAACCGATTCGCCAGTGGGTGCTAAAGATTACTGACTATGCCGACAGGCTCTTGTTAGATTTGGATGAATTAGACTGGCCGGAATCCATCAAAGAGTCTCAGAGAAATTGGATAGGCAGGAGCGAAGGAGCAGAAATAGAATTTAAAATAACTTCAGCTAGGCAAGACCTAGCTAGTGTAAAAGTTTTTACTACACGAGCCGATACGCTTTTTGGTGCAACATATTTAGTGCTCGCGCCGGAACATGAATTAGTTCAAAAATTAAAATCTCAAATTAACAACTGGGATGAAGTACTACGATATATCGTAGCAAACAAAAATAAAGCTGACATTGAGCGTACAGCAGAAGGTAAAATAAAAACCGGAGTTGAGCTAAAAGGAGTAAAGGCTATTAATCCGGCGACAAAAGAAGAAATTCCAGTCTGGATAGCCGACTATGTACTTTCAACTTATGGAACAGGAGCAGTGATGGGCGTGCCGGCGCACGACGAGCGGGATTTTGAGTTTGCCAAGAAATATAATTTACCGATTAAGGAAGTTATTGAGCCTCTATTTGTTAATACTGATGGTATTGATGCGGTACGAAAAGATAAACCCATCGTAGAACGAGAGGCAATATTGGCCATTGTCAAACATTGGTCGGAAGATAAATATTTGGGTCTAAAATGGAAAAAAGTTAATTGGGGAACTTTCATTAGTGGTGGAGTAGAAAAAGGTCAAACATCTGAACAAGCGGCCAGAGCCGAAATAGAAGAGGAAACAGGCTATTTTAATTTAAAATTAATTAAAACACTTGGTCGTTATCATAGTAAATTTTTTCATACACCCAAAAACGAAAATCGTTTTGGTCATTTTGATGTTTTCTATTTTGAGTTAGAAAATGGAAAACAAAAAGAAATATCTGAAGAAGAAAAAGAAAAACATGAAATGATATGGCTTGATCCCAAAGAGATGGAAAAGTTTTTAACAGCAGAAAGTTTGCGTTATGGGTGGAATATTTTACAGGGTTATGAAAAAACATACACTAGTATGGGAATTCTCGTCAATTCGGACAAATTTTCCGGCATGGACTCAAAAAAAGCAAAGAAAGAAATCACAAAATTTGTCGGGGGCAGAATGGTGACTAAATACAAGCTTCGCGACTGGGTTTTTTCACGCCAGCGATATTGGGGTGAGCCGATACCAGTTTTACGTGATGGAAACAAAGTCATTCCGGTTAAAGAAAAAAATTTGCCGGTTAAACTGCCGAAAGTTAAATCCTACGAGCCGACCGGAACTGCCGAGTCGCCGTTGGCTAATGTGCCGAAGTGGATAAATGTTAAAATTGGCAAGAAAATTTTTAAACGTGAGAGTAATACGATGCCTCAATGGGCTGGTTCTTCTTGGTACTATCTTCGCTATATGGATCCAAAAAACAACAAAGCTTTGGTAAATAAAAAGAAAGAAAAATATTGGAATATGGTCGATTTATATGTTGGCGGAGCGGAACACGCAACTAGGCACCTCATATATGCTCGGTTTTGGCACAAATTTCTTTATGATATCGGTGTTGTTGCAGATAAGGAACCTTTTAAAAAACTTCAACATGTCGGTCTTATTATTGCTTCTGACGGCAGGAAAATGTCAAAGAGATTTGGAAATATTATAAATCCGGATGATATAATTTTTACTTTTGGCGCAGATACATTACGCCTTTATGAAATGTTCATGGGGCCGTTTGACCAGTCTGTGGCTTGGTCTACAGAGAGTATTATTGGGCCAAGAAGATTTTTGGAAAAAGTTTGGAGAATAGGACAAAAAGTAAAAGAAGGGAAGGCAAAAGATTTTATGAGCCTTCGCCCTCGGAGTCGTAAGGACAGGGGACCCACGACTCTTGAAAATCCTTTGCCTTCCCTTCTTCCAAAACTTTTGAATAAAACCATCAAAAAAGTTTCCGAAGACATAGAAGAAATGCATTTCAATACGGCAATTTCTTCTATGATGATATTGGCAACCGAAATGGAATCCTCTTTTGCCCAAGGCTTTGGCCCGCTTCGCCATAGCTCCAGCGAGGCGAGCGTGACAAAGAAAGACTATAAAAAATTTCTGCAAATTCTTTCACCATTTGCGCCGCACATGACCGAAGAACTATGGCATCAGTTCAACCTACCCCCGACCCCTTCCAAAGGAAGGGGGAAAGCCCTCTCCTTTGGGGAGGGTTTGGGAGGGGTGAAATCAATTCATCTTTCAAATTGGCCGAAATGGGATGAGAATTTAATAAAAGATGAAGAAGTAAAAATTGTAGTGCAGATAAATGGAAAAGTTAGAGCGGAAATTTTTATGCAGGCAAATGATAAAGAAGAAGATGTGAAAAAGAAAACTCTCACCGATAAAGTTGTTTTGAGGCATATAGAGGGGAAAGAAGTCAAAAAGATTATTTACGTAAAAAATAGACTTATCAACATTGTGTTTTAATATTAATGTATGGTATTATAAACCCATGCGTACAAATATATTTGAGAAGTTGTCATTTTTATCACTTTTTTTAGTTATAGTATTATTACCGCTTTTCTTTTTACCTTTTACTAATATTCCGATTGAAACTTCCAAAGGCTTGCTTTTGGTGATAGGACTCGCTTTTTGTATTATTTTTTGGGCAATAGCCCGATTCTTGGACGGACGAATAATTTTTCCTAAATCTTGGTTATTAGTTTCAGGATTTGGAGTATGCTTAGCCTTCTTACTTTCAGCTCTTTTTTCCGGAAATCCAGAAGTATCTTTGTTTGGCACTATGTTTGATGTTGGATCTTTTTGGTTTATTTTTTCTGCTTTTGTTTTGATGCTTATGTCTTCTATCTTTTTTAGAACTCAAAAGCGGGCAAGAATTGTTTTACTTGGGGCGATAATATCTTCAGTCTTTATTTTAATTTTTCAAAGTGTTCATTTATTTTTCCCTGCAATTACGTCATTGGGAATTTTGACTGATAAGACCAGTAATGTTTTGGGGTCTTGGAATGCGCTCGGGCTTTTTGCCGGATTTTCTGGTCTCATGTTTCTTCTGGTAATTGAATTTTTTTCAATTTCTAAAATTGAAAAACTTATACTTGCAATATTTATTTTACTTTCAGTGTTTTTAGCAGCCGCTGTGAACTTCCCATTGGTCTGGATACTGCTCGGAATTTCCAGTCTGGTTATCTTTGTTTACAAAGTTTCAATTACTTTTCAAAGAAACCAAGATGTTAAGGAAAACAATAAAAGAAATTTTCCTTTCATTTCTTTTATTGTTGTGATTATATCCTTATTCTTCTTTATGTCGTCAAGTTTTTTTGGTAGCGTTATTCCGAATTATTTACAGATAGCAAATACCGAAATCAGTCCTCTTTTAGGGACTACCCTGTCTATAACCAAAGGAGTGCTTGCCAAAAATCCTGTTTTTGGCACTGGTCCGAACAGATTCGGAGAAGCCTGGTCAATGTATAAACCTCTTGCAATAAACACAAAGATAAACGGAAATGATTTTTGGGATACCTATTTTAATTCAGGTTCCGGATTATTACCTACTCTGACCGCTACTACCGGAAGCCTTGGTATTCTTGCCTGGATTGTTTTTTTCATTTTATTTTTAGCTATCGGCGCGAAGTCATCATTTTCTAGCATTAAAAATGATGTAAATTGGGAGACAATGGCATTCTTTGTGTTGTCTCTGCATTTGTTTGTTTCTTCCTTTTTCTATTTCACAGGGTTTGTAATATTTTTGTTAGCTTTTGCTTTTGCCGGAGTATTCATAGGCTTATCCGCTTCCAACAGTCCAAATGGAGAAATCTCACTATCATTTTTAAATGACCATAGAAAAAGCTTTTTTTCCATGCTATCTATTATTCTTATAATTATCGTTTCTGCCGCCGCTTCATTTAAATACATAGAGCGCCTTGCCTCTTTTTCATATTTTGGAAAAGCGCTTTCTGCGCAAGCCATTCCATTAGCTCAAGATTCCATTAACAAGACCCTTTCACTGTATTCAAATGATTTGTATTTACGCACTTATTCGCAGATATATCTTGTGAAATTAAATTCTATTGTTAATAAAGGATCATCATTATCTGATGCAGAGAAAGCGGATTTGCAGGCAAGCTTTGATCAAGCCGTAAACGGCGCGCAAATGGCGGTGGCGTATAATCCGTCAAATTATCTAAACTTTCTATCACTTGGTTCTGTGTATCAGGCGGTTGGTTTACTTGGGGTCAAAGATGCTTATAGTAAAGCCGTCCTGGCTTACCAAAATGCTTCCAATCTCAATCCATTAAATCCCGGTCTCAAGCTTGCCATAGCGAGCGCATTGTTTGCCGATGGAAAAATAAAAGATGCAAAAGATTACGCAAATCAGTCTCTTTCTCTTAAGCCGGATTATATTAACGCGTTTCTGATTCTTTCTCAAATAGCGAAAAGAGAAGGTGATAATGCTCTCGCGCTTACTTATGCACAAAAAACGCTTTCCATTTCTCCTGCAAATCAAGATTTGATAAAATATGTTGATTCTTTAAAGAATCCAATCAGTATTCCAAATCCAGCTCCAACCCCGCTTCCAAGTCCAACTCCAAAAAAGCCATAAAAAACAGGATGGAGAAGCTATTGAGAATTTTCAGTAAAGAATCTGCAAATATAAATCAGGTGGCGCTTCTGTTGGGTTTTTTTACTCTGCTATCTCAAATTTTAGCGCTTTTTCGTGATCGTTCTATTGCGCATTTTATCGGTCCTTCTCCAGCTCTAGATGCTTATTATGCGGCTTTTCGCGTTCCAGATCTCATTTTTATCTGTATTGCGTCCCTTGCTTCGGTTACTGTGCTCATCCCATTCATTACAGCTAGGATGTCCGGTGAAAAAGTTACAGACGAAGCGCGAAAATATTTAAATAATGTTTTTACTGTTTTTTTCATTTTTATGGTAGTTGTTTCTCTCATTACTTTTTTTCTTATGCCATATTTAGTGTCTTTTGTCGCTCCGGGTTTTACTCCCCTGATGCAATCAAAATTGATTTTACTCTCACGCATCATGTTGCTCTCCCCGATTTTAATGGGCCTTTCCAATCTTTTCAGCACAATCACTCAACTTTTTCGGAGGTTTTTTATTTATGCCCTAAGTCCAATTTTTTATAATTTGGGTATTATTGCAGGTGTTATATTTTTTTATCCAATTTTTGGAATTTACGGACTGGCCCTTGGTGTTGTCCTGGGCGCATTTATGCATTTTGCCATACAAGCCATATCATCAAAGTTTTGTGGATTTAAACCCAGTTTTTCCTTATCTGTAAATTTTAAAGACATAAAAAAGGTGGCTTTAACATCGCTCCCGAGGACGCTTGGTCTGGCTTTTAACAATATTGCTCTTATTTCTATTACGGCTCTTGCTTCATTTTTGCAGAGTGGTTCTATCTCAGTATTTAATTTTTCCTTCAATCTTCAATCAGTGCCTCTCAATATCATAGGAATTTCCTATGCAGTGGCTGCTTTTCCAACTTTAGCGAAGTCTATTTCTCGCAACAAGATGGACGAATTTAAAATGCATCTAAAATCGGCTGCGCGAGCGATAGTCTTTTGGTCTCTACCGATAATATTTCTTTTTATTGTAGTTCGCGCTCAAATTGTGCGCGTGATACTTGGTTCAGGAAATTTTTCTTGGGAACATACTCGTTTGGTGGCCGCTTCGCTTGCGATTTTTTCTGTTTCAATTATTGCCCAGGGGATGATTGCTCTTTTATCCCGGTCTTATTATGCTTTCGGCAACACCAAGCGTCCTTTGACAGTTAATTTTTCTTGTTCTGTTTTGATTATAATTTTGTCTTACATATTTATTCATCTTTTTGAAAATGTGCTTTTGTTCCGTTATTTTATAGAATCACTGCTCAAGGTGAGTGATATTCCCGGCACAGAAGTCTTAATGCTGCCGCTTGCTTATTCTATTGGCACTATTGTAAATTTTATTTTACATTGGATTTTTGTGAAGAAAGATTTTATGCCAAATGAATCCTTCGTTACTAAAACTTTTTTTCAAAGTTTAGGCGCTTCGTTTTTCCTTGGTCTTGTTGCCTACATTGGTTTAAATATTTTTTCTTCCATTTTTGGCACAACCACATTCTGGGGAGTATTCTTACAAGGATTTATTTCTGGTATTTTAGGAATAATGGCCGCTATTTTGGTGTTATATCTTTTGAAAAATGAAGAGTTGCGAGATATCACAAAAGTTCTTAAAACTAAATTCTGGCGCGCGAAAATAATCGCTCCATCTCCTGAAGGGTTTTAAACTTGTCGACCTGCCAGGTCGACAAGTTTTTTTATCGTGAATTACGAAACTCTTTCTCGTCATATCTTTTTCTAGGGTACAGATTTTTTGAAGCTTAAAAAATCCTGAAGTTCTCGGCTCGTCAGCCTCGAAACCCCCTAAAAAAGATATGACTTCGACTAGTTTCGTAATTCACAGTTTTTTTAGCTTTGGAATATGGGCTTTTTCTGGTAGAATGATAATATGCCTTTTCGGCGTATTTTTTATTATTTTTGGCAATTAATAAAGCGATATAAACTCGCCTTTTTTTCGCAATTTTTTTTCGCATCGGGAAGAGTTGTATTTTCTAATATTATTATTGGTTATATTTATAAAAATATTATTGATACTTTAAATAATGTTACTTTATCAGTTGAAACTAGATATAGTATTTCTATTTTTTTCATTATTTCACTCGGAATTTCTTTTACAACTGCGTTAGTAATGAGTCGATATAATGATTTTATTCAGTTTAGATTTATAAGTCACATGATAAAAGATATATATGATTTTTCTTTTCATAAACTCTCTCTTCATTCATATAATTTTTATGTTAATAATTTTTCTGGCTCCCTGGTAGCTAAAGTTAAACGTTTTGCTAGAGCCTTTGAAATTATCAACGAATCCCTTTCTAGTTTTTGGCTAATAATAATTACTGTTATTGGTTCAAGTCTTGTACTATATTTTGAATCGGCAAAGATTGCTTTGTATTTTTTGGTATGGTGTGTATTGTATTTTATTTTAGTAATTGCATTTATCAAACAGAAAATAAAACTTGACTTAAAAGAAGCAGAAGCTGATTCTCGCGTAACTGGTGTTCTGGCTGATTCCATTACTAATATTTTAAATATAAAAATATTTTCAGCTTTTAAAAAAGAGTTTGAATATTTTAAGAATATTACAACATTGGTAAAAGACACCATATGGACAGCATTGCGATTTTCTCTGAAACGTTCCCTTTTTCAAGCGTCCATGATGATTTTGTTTCACATTTTTATTTTGTACACGATGCTAAATTTTTGGAAATCCGGTCAAATTACCATTGGTGTTTTTGTTATGGCATATGCTTATATGATATATATATTTGATAGAATTTGGGATCTTTCTTCGGCTATAACCAGGTTTATGAAAGCAATAACCGATACAAAAGAAGTTATTGATATATTTGAAATAGTTCCGGATATATTGGATTCCCAAAATCCTGAAACACTCAAAATGAGCGAAGGATATATTGTATTTAGAGGTGTTTCTTTTAAATATGATTTAGGGCGAGAAATTTTAAGTAATTTTAATCTTGATATTAAACCCGGTGAGCGGGTAGGTATCGTCGGGCATTCTGGCGCAGGGAAGTCAACGATTACCAAACTTCTATTGCGTTTTAATGATATAATGAGTGGAAGCATAACGATTGACGGACAAGATATAAGAAATGTCACTCAGGATGATTTACGAAGCGCAATATCTTATGTACCCCAAGAACCGATACTTTTTCATCGACCAATTAGAGAAAATATTAATTATGGCAAACCAAATGCAAGCAAGCAAGAGATTGTTGATGTGGCAAAAAAGGCTCATGCTGACGAATTCATTTCTAAATTGTCACAGGGTTATGATACTCTGGTGGGTGAGAGAGGGGTGAAATTATCTGGCGGTGAAAGACAAAGGGTGGCGATAGCCAGGGCAATGCTTAAAGATTCTCCAATACTTATGCTAGACGAAGCTACGAGTTCGCTGGATAGTATCAGTGAATCTTATATTCAAGATGCTTTCAATGAACTTATGAAAGGAAAAACTACGATAGTAATAGCTCATCGACTTTCTACAATTCAGAAAATGGACAGAATTATTGTACTTGATAAAGGTAAGATAGCAGAAGAAGGAACACATAAAAATCTTTTAGAAAAAAAGGGTTTTTACGCTGAACTTTGGAGTCACCAAACTGGCGGATTTTTGGAATAATACTTGTGTCAAAGGGCATGTGTCAAAGGGCATCTTTGACACATAGCAATAAACAAATGAATTTAAAACATATTAGAAACTTTAGTATCATAGCGCACATAGACCACGGTAAAAGCACTTTGGCGGACAGAATGCTTGAGATTACGCATACAGTGCCAGAACGTTTGATGCGTGATCAAGTGCTGGATTCTATGGAGCTTGAGCGTGAACGGGGCATTACTATCAAGATGCAACCGGTTAGAATGGAATATGTTTGGGGTGTGGAAAAGTATGTACTAAATCTGATTGATACCCCGGGACATGTGGACTTTTCTTATGAAGTTTCTCGCGCTTTGAAGGCCGTAGAAGGCTCTATTTTATTGATTGATTCTACCCAAGGGGTACAGGCGCAGACACTTACTACGCTTGCTATGGCTTGTGGGGGAGGTAAAGAGGCAGGAAAGAAGATTATTCCAGTACTTTCTAAGATTGACTCACCCTTGGCTAGAGTAATTGAGGTCAAAGAAGAGGTTGTAAAGCTTTTAAATTGTGATCCTAGTGAGATACTTTTGGTATCAGGTCGTACAGGCGAAGGGGTGGAGAATCTTTTGCAAGAAATTATCAAACGTGTTCCAGCGCCGACAGAAATGTATCAGAATGAAAGTAAGAGTGACAATATGCTGCGCGCGCTTATTTTTGATTTTAAGTATTCAAATCACCGAGGAGTTATAGTTTTTGCGCGAGTTCTTGATGGCAAGGTAAAAAAGGGTGAAAGTTTGATCTTTGCAGTATCGGGTGAAAAATTTACTGCGCTAGAAGTAGGTACTTTTTCACCAGAAGAAACTTCACTTGAATCTCTCTCTTCGGGTGAAATAGGTTATATTGTCACAGGTATCAAAAAACCCGGTATTGCTTCCGTTGGTGATACAATTACAAAGTCTGCATTCCCTTTACCAGCGCTCGCTGGTTATATGCAACCTATGCCGGTGGTTTGGGCAAGTATTTTTCCAGAGGATGCGGATGATTTTTTTCTACTCAAGTTGGCATTAGGTAAACTGAAACTTTCCGACTCTTCTTTTTCATATGAGGAAGAATCTTCAGGGTCCTTAGGGCGGGGATTTCGGTTAGGATTTTTAGGGATTTTACATTTAGAAATTATAACTGAGAGACTGAAACGGGAATTTAATTTAAGTTTGGTTATTACGACACCTTCTATTGTGTATGAAGTTATAACAAATAAAGATAAGAACAATAAAAGTCGCCTCATCGGCGACCCGCCGGAGAGGCGAGAAAAAATTTACTCGCCGTATCATTTTCCAGATGATAGCAATATCCAAATTGTCTTTGAGCCGTGGGTGACGGCAAAAATAATCACGCCAGTTAAATATTTAGGCAATGTTATGCAAATCTTATTTGACCATGAAGGAGAAGTGGGAGAGACAGAAAATTTTGGAGATAATCGTTCGTCTGTATCTGTAAAAATGCCGCTTCGTGAACTAATGCGCAATTTTTTCGATGAATTAAAAAGTGCTTCATCTGGTTATGGATCAATATCTTATGAACTGGCAGAAATGCGCGAGGCTGATGTTACTCGACTTGATATATTGGTGGCTGACGAGGTTGTACCAGCTTTTTCTAAAGTTGTTTCTAGAAAAAGAATGGAAATTGAAGCAGAAAATTCGGTTTTAAAGTTGGAGAGACTTTTACCTCGGCAGATGTTTACTTTAAAAATTCAAGGCAAGGCGTTAGGACGTATTATCTCATCGCGCGCACTTTCTGGTATGAAAAAAGATGTTACCGCTCATATGTACGGAGGCGACATCACTCGTAAAATGAAACTTCGTGAGAAACAAAAGAAAGGCAAGAAGAAAATGAAAGAACGTGGTCGAGTAAATATTCCGCAACATGTTTTCTTGAAAATGATGCGGTCTGGCGAATAGCTTAAGTCCCGTTTTGAATAATTTTTGAAACTTCGCCCTCGGAGCCAAAAAGACAGGGGACCCACGTTTCCTGAAATTATTCAAAACGGGACTTACTTTAGACTAAATATGGGAGAGTATAATAAAATCATACTAATAATAATGAGCACACCGACGACTGCCCAAACTATTTGTATTTTCTTTTGGTGTTTTTTATTAAAAAGCATAGAATTAGTATATCATAAAGATTTGATATGTCTAACATCAGGAATAAATTATGAGAAGTTTCCAACAAAAAAGAAGATTTAGAAATATTATATATTCAAGACCTATTTTATTATTTTTGGTTGTTTTAATATTATTTTTTGCTTGGGGCGTGCTTGGTTTTATTGATAAAATGGTGGTAACTAGGGAAAATAGAGAAATAGTAAAAAATAAAGTGGCGCAATTAGAGAAGAAAAAACAAAAACTTTCATCCGATATCAATAAATTAAAAAGTTATAATGGGATTGAGGAAAGTATTCGCGATAAGTTTGGTTTAGCTAAAGAGGGAGAAGGTATGATTGTTATAGTAGATGATAAAAATATAGTAGAAATTCCAAAAGAAAACTCGGGTGGATTTTTTTATTTTTTAAAGAATTGGTTTAAATAATAAAGGCGGAATTAGTTTAGTGGTAAAATGCGACCTTCCCAAGGTTGAAACGCGAGTTCGATTCTCGCATTCCGCACTAAAATATGATAGGATAAAAATATTAAAAATTATTTACAATATATTGTATGAAAAATGTAACAATCTATTCAACCCCATCTTGTCATTTTTGTCATATGGCGAAAGAATTTTTTAAGGAAAAAAATATTGCTTATACAGAATACGACGTGGCAGGTGATGCGGGAAAAAGAAAAGAAATGATAGAAAAAAGCGGGCAAATGGGCGTGCCAGTTATTTTTATTGGAGAAGAAATGATTATTGGTTATGATAAGCCAAAGATAGTTCAATTGCTTGGACTTTAATCTATCTCTAATATACTATTGTTCTAGCAGGCTCTCGTAGTTAAATGGATATAACACCTTCGTCCTAAGAAGGTATTGTCAGTTCGATTCTGGCCGAGGGCACAAGGATTTTGATTTTTTTATCTATTTTTGCTAATATTTATCTATGTCGCCAGAAGAAAGAGAGCTTTTAAATAGAAGCGTTAGTCTTGCGGAAGAGAACAATAAAATATTGCTCTCTATGAGGCGCTCTCAAAGATGGGCGAGTATAACTAGGGCTATATACTGGATATTTATTATCGGTTCTGCTGTTGGCGCTTATTACTTTCTTCAGCCATATATAGATCAGTTAAAAGATGTGTATAGCGGAGCGGGTGATGCGCTAAATAACTTCAAACAGCTTGGTCAATAGTTTTTATACTGTGAATTACGAAATTTGTCGCAGGCGTATCTTTTTCAGGGGGTTTTACGAGCGACGGCGAACAAACTTCAGGATTTTTTAAGCTTCAAAAAATCTGTACCCTAGAAAAAGATATGCCAAGTAAGAGTTTCGTAATTCAAAGTTGAAAACAATAAATATGCTGGGATAGCTCAGGTAGTAGAGCGTTCGCCTGAAGAGCGATAGGTCGGCAGTGCAAATCTGCCTCCCAGCACCAAAAAAGATTTTCTTAGATTGATCTGACCCTTACGTTATTTTTCTTTTCTTTGTCTACTTTTTTAATTTTAATAATGAGGAGCCCGTGTTTTTCTGTCGCCTCAGCTTCTTCTGGTTCCACTTCTGCCGGGAGAGATATGGTACGGGAGAATTTTCCCCAATAAAGCTCTTTGGAAAAATAGTTATTTTCATCTATAGTTCTATTTTCTTCACGGTGCCCTTTGATGGTTATTATATCACGGGCAATTGCTAGTTCTAAATCTTCCGGTTTAACTCCGGCAATCATTGTTTGTACAACTATATCAGTTGGAGTTTGATAAACATCCACTGCTAATTCCGCTTCTTCATTTTCTTCTTCAATCCAGCCGTTACCCGGTTTTTTGTCCCGAGCTACCTTGCTTATTACCATTGAATTTTTCTTTGGTTCTTCGTATTCTTCCTTGACACTAACACCTCCGGTTAATCTCTCCCAAAAACTTCTTTTTTTATTCATCCCACTATAAATTTTAATTAATAATTTTTTACTTGCTCTCTCCCGTTCGTTAAATTTATAACGGGACAAGTAAATTTAATTCATTCTTCTTACTTTTTCAAAAAGTAACATTATAATAATAGTAACGACCCACAAGAAACCAAATACTTTTAATAATTCTAAAAAAGAATTTCCATCGTCCACTTTAATCTTTATTATAAAAAAATTAAAGACACTATGCAAGGCAATAGCCAAAATGAGGCCGACAATAAGATACCATTTTCTTTTTAATCCTTCTATGCGCAAGGAAATACCCAGGGCAATACCTAAAATTCCGCTTGAAACTGTGTGCAGAAGGGTGGATCCCAAGAATCTGAACTGTCCTGTAAGCAATCCCACTGTGTTTTGACCCATTTCTAGTGGTTTTATTAAAAAGAAGACATTTTCAAGAGCTGCAAAGCCCAAGGCCGCAGTAATCAGGTAAATTGGCCAATCTATTGGTTCATCTATGTAGCTTGTCCTATAAAGGACAAGCAAAACGGCAAGGTATTTTATTATTTCTTCTGCGCTTGCCCATAGCACAAGTTGACCTTCTGGTGAGCCTATATGTGTTTGTATAAATTTTTGAATTGGCAGAACACAAATTACTCCCACCATACCCATAATGAAAACTATTGTCAGGAGCCCTTTAGGTTCAGGGTTTTTCTTGTCTTCTTTGAGCCAGAACCACAGCCATAAAAGAGAGGGGATAATTCCACCTAGAAATGCTAAGCCTAAAATTTTAGGATCATTTGTCATTGGGCCATTTTTCAACCAATAACAGATTTTCTTTATGCGTAGTATTTCCGGCAGGCATCATCGACCATATTTCTTCCGTAATAAAAGGCATAAAAGGGTGCAGAGCTTTTAAAAGTGTATTTAGATGTGTTGAAAGGAGATATCTCGCTGAGTCGGCGTTTTTATTTTGTAAAATTTTTTTCTTTGACCTTTCAATTACGATGTCGGCAAAAGTGTGCCAAAAATAATGATACAGTTTTTCGGCGACGATAGAAAATTTAAATTCGTTCATTTCTTTTGTAATTTCTTTTATTAAATTATTCAGTTCTTCTTCAGATTTTTTATCTTCTTTATCATAATTTCTTGCATCTTTTTCATTAAAGTCTTTTGTATTATATAAAACAAAACGCGCAACATTCCAGATTTTGTTTGAGAATTTACTGTATGCTTTTACTTTTTGAATATCAAATTTAGCGTCTGCTCCTGGTCCTATGCCTACAATCATGGACATTCGTAGCGCGTCCGCTCCATATTCTTCTATAATTTCAATGGGGTCTACTCCATTACCTAACGATTTACTGAATTTTTGTCCTTTGGCGTCTCGAAGCATTCCATGCAGGTACACTGTTTTAAAAGGAATTTCACCTATTAAATATTGCGACATCAGAATCATCCGAGCAACCCAAAAGAATAAAATTTCGTATCCAGGATTTATCACGTTTGTTGGATGAAAGTTTCTTAGGTCTTCTGTTTTTTGGGGCCAGCCAAGAGTTGAAAAAGTCCACAAACCAGAAGAAAACCAAGTGTCTAGCGTGTCTTCATCTTGCATATACTTTGCATCACAATATTTACAGATTGGTTTTTCTATGCTTACTATTGTTTCTAAACATTTAATAATTTGATCTTCTTTTCCAACTTTTGGTATGCATATTGGCTCATGATACCATACTGGAATTCTGTGTCCGTACCAGATTTGTCTGCTAATACACCAATCGCGTAAATTTTCCACCCAATTAAAATAAACTTTTTCAAAATGATTTGGGATGATTTTTATTTTTGCTTCTCGTACTGGTTCCAACATTAATTCTTTAAGCGATTTATTTTCGCGCGCGGGAATTTTTTTATTCACATCCACAAACCATTGAAGCATAATCTGCGGTTCAATAATGCCACCTGTGCGTTCAGCAATAGCAACTCTGTTTATATAATTTTCATTAACCGAAACTAGCAATCCCTTATTTTTTAACTTTTCAACAATTTTTTCTCTTGCGTCAGTAATTTTCATTCCGGAAAATTCACCTGCGATGGGGAGGAGTTTCCCATATTTGTCAATAATTTGTTCTTTGTCTAGCTTATATTTTTCTGCCAACAAAAAATCTTCGTGCGAGTGCCAGGGGGTTATGGTCATGACTCCAGTGCCGAATTCCATATCAATCATCTCGTCTTTTATCACAGTTGCCTCTATCGGCCCGTTTATCCACTCTAAATTTATTTTCTGGCCAGGCGTGTACTCGCTATAGCGTTTGTCTGCTGGGTGCATCACCGCATATTTGTCACCGAATTTTGTTTCTGGTCGGGCTGTGCCTATTTCAAAAGGACCATACTTGAATGTGTAAAATTTATTCTTTCTTTCTTCATAAACTATTTCATCGTCAGAAATTACTGTCTGGCCTTTCGGGTCCCAGTTTACAATTCTGCGCCCTCGGTAAATAAGACCGTCGTCATACATTATTTTAAATGCAGTTTTGACGGCAAGATTGCGGGCTTCGTCCAAAGTAAATGCTTCACGAGACCAATCAAGTGACGCACCTATTTTTCTAAGCTGTGTAACTATTATTTTTCTACTGTCCTCTACAAAATTATTAACACGTTCTAGAAATTTTTCTCTTCCAATATCTTTTTTCTTTAAACCCTCCTTTTCTAATATTTTTGTTACTTTTGAATCAGTAGCTATGGCAGCGTGATCCGTTCCGGGCAACCAAAGAGTTTTTTTACCTCGCATTCTATTATAGCGAATCATCGTATCTTGCATAGAATCTTCTAGCGCATGGCCCAAATGGAGCACTCCGGTAGCATTTGGAGGAGGCAAGACGATAGAAAATGTCTTATCGTAATTTTTGTTTGTTTTTTCATTCTTGGCCCATTCTGGCCTATTATCTGGATTAAAAAAACCGCTATCTTCCCATAACTTATAGATTCTATCTTCTGTTTCTTTTGGGTTATAGGGTTTAAGCAGTTTATCGTGCATATTCGAATAATATCATACCTGTTTAGGCTCTGCGAGTCTGACTAAAACTTAGATTACCAGTTGCTTTGATGCTATCCAGTTTAGGAACTTTCTTTTTGTTTTTTATATAATTCAAATATCCGGCGATGCCTATCATTAAGGAATTGTCTCCTGAAAGTTCTTGGGTGGGGAATAGGAGTTTGATATTTTTGCGTGTGATCTTTTTCATTTCATTTCTTAAGTGTTTATTCG
>Ga0209515_10004603_pt1 | contig 18524 bp, 23 predicted proteins | sample Subgroupgradi54m_FD_187454 | JGI IMG/M metagenome (GOLD analysis project Ga0209515, IMG submission 187454) | Subsurface groundwater microbial communities from S. Glens Falls, New York, USA - GMW60B uncontaminated upgradient, 5.4 m (SPAdes)... ...
ATTCTATTTCATTCCAATTATCTTCAATAAAGCTAATTAGTTTTGGTTTTGTTGTATCTTTGTAAAATCGTATATAGGTTCTTGTGGCACCACTAATGCTTCCTTTGGGCATTATTTCTAACCTAGCTTTACGGCGATAGGCTTTAAGAGATTTGGGACTGTTATGGAGGGGAGGAACAATAGGTTTAACAGATGCAAAGTAAATATAATTTGAAATGAACAATCCATATCGTTGGAGGTTAATATTATTTTTAAAGCAAAATTTAGTTAAACTATCACTTCCCGGTACAAAAGGTTCTTTCCGATTTTGCTCATGCCATTTGAACCAAATATCTCCAATGTCCTCTGACTCATTAAATTTTTTTACTATTCTATGCTGTAATTGCCATTCTAGCGGTATTTTATAATACTGTCTGATTTTCTTTATGCTTAGACGAAATTCCTCATCTGTAATTAAAGAAGTGATAACTAAGATTGTTTCTTGGATATCATTTATAAAATCTTTATCTTGATTTTGAATCCAACTTTTAAGTTCTAAAAGCTCTCCTTTAAGTTGATCACTTATATTTATGCTCATTTTTATATTGAGCTGATTTTACCAGAAGGGAATATAGTAAGTCGAAGGGTGGGGTAATCTTAGTTTTATTGGTTGTTCACCCAGGGTTATCTATCTTCCCAAGAGAAACCACAATCTCGACATACATTCAAAGTCTTAGTTGTTTTTCTAAAGGTGATATTGACTTGATCTTGCATTCTTTTATAAAGGCTGGGTTTGAGCTCATTAATATTAGTACTATTGCACTTTAGACACTTCTTTTTTCTACCGAACATCTTGTTCTCCTTACTCTAGTTTGCTGCTAACTCTAGGTTATCAGATTGTCAAGTATAAATCAAGGCTAATTGCTAAGTGCCACTAAGTAGATTCTCATAAAGCCAACCTTAATAATTGAGTCTATGAGAGTCAATGCAAAGTTGCCAAGAGTACTTGGTAAAAAAATACAGAAAAAAAGACATGAAATGAGACTTAACCAAGAAGAATTGGCCGAAAAAATCGGTATTTCTAGGGCTTACATGGGCTATATTGAACAGGGAAGGAACACACCGTCATTGGAGGTATTGGAAAAGCTAGCACGGGTTCTTAAGGTATCAATTCGAGATCTATTTTAAAAAAACTTAGGGACTGGCGGTAGTCATCATCTCCGGGGATGATATGTCGGAAATTTGTAGTTGATCTTTTTGTTCATCTTCTTTACGGTAATGTTCAGCCACATCATCAATTGTATCAGATTGACCATCAAGCTCCTTAATGAGGTCAGCTATATCATTATTAGTTACTTGAGCTACCTCTTGGCGGTTAGTAAAGAAAGCTTGAGAGCTGCGGTGTTTTTCACTAAAGTGCTTGAGGATATCTAATTCTTCTTTGGTTAATATTTCTTCCTTTTTGACTTTAGAGGAGATTTGGTTTACCAGCCTAACGTAGATTTCATTTACTGTTTCTCCGGGTAATGAGCGATAAGCGTCTATTTTTACGGAAAACCAATCATTTAGCCTGTACTTTATCCGAAGACTATCATAATGAGCTTCTAACCCCGCTTTAACACAAGCACGGTATAAACTGTTGCTCATCTCTAAATATGGACGTAACTCTTCAATCCAAATTTTATATTGTTCCTCTGAAATTTGGGGCCTACCTCCATTACTAGAATCAGTTAAAATAGGCTCGCTCATAACTAGTATTATACTACAAGTTTAAAGTAGTTATAAGGAGAAAAAGACTTCAGAATATTGCTTTTTTTCAAGAGTTTGTGCCTACTTTTACTTAAATTTAAAAAAATTGTATGAATGTATCTGAGTTCTAAACATGCTTAGAACTAGATTTGTATTGACTTAGGCTTATAAATTGTAGTAAAAACATGACTACTGCTAATTGCTGTCCTACAATTTAAAAAAGATATACTAATACCTCTAATTATCGATATTTGCTATCATAAAATATATGCAAGTTAAATGGGTTAAAAACACTCAAAATCAAGATTGGTTCGACTTACTAAAACTAAACGTTTACTCTCCCTATTTTAATAACATATTTGGAGTGTATGTAATTTGGTATACAACATCATCTGGAGGGAAAGTGATTAAAATTGGTACCGGAAATATTGGTGAGAAGTTAAGAATTGAAAAAACCAATCCAGAAATTTTAAGGTTTTCCAATTTTGGACAGCTTAAGGTAACTTGGAGTATTATTAGTCCTATGACAATAAGTGGTGTTTTAGCTTACTTAAGCGATGAATATAATCCAGTATTAGGGGAGACTGTACCGCCCGGAATTTCTAGAATTGCAGTAAATTTAATTGAATAAAATTAAATTAAAAAGTTTAAATCACTATCCGCCCAAAATCCTGCCCACTTAGAATGACTAGTTACAATAAAAGTAGAAATCAAAATGTTTTAATCGTAGCCGTGCTTTCGTTGCTTACTTTTTTCTTAGGTCGTGCTACATTCAATTTAAATTTAAATGCTTCTAACTTAAACATAGATTGGTACAAACTGGCGCCAGAAATTGTAGCTGGATTACTTGGGCCACTAGTGGCAGGTTTGGCGATTTGGCTTCTCGGAATTAGGGAGTCCAATAAAAAATTAAAACAAGATTCCATTAGAGATTTGATGACTTTTCGAGGAGATTATGCTGCTCAACAATTTACACAATCTTTGAATAAGGTGGCTATTATTTTTCATTCTGATGATGAAATAAGAGGTGATATAAGAAACCTTTATGAGGTAATTAATAATCCTAATAGTCAATCAACAACTACGACGCGAGCCATCGTAGATTTAATTTACAAATTATGTCATAAGAATGGATTTGACGGATTAACAGAATATGATATTGATCAGTCGTTTGTAAAAGCAACAAGTCAGAATCCTGAAACATCAGCAACTAAGATTACTCCAGAGTCGCCTCCTCCTAAATCCAGCGCTGCTAAAAATCAAAGAAATAAACCAATAGCCAAAAAGAAAAAAGTTACACCTTAAAAAAATCAAAGTATTTCAATAGTTAGATTCGATAATTACCTTGGCTTAAGCCTAGCAGCTGTGCTACTCTTGAGTAATGTTTCCGCATTTTCTTAAAAGAAAACTTAAGATTTATGCAGCTTATTTGAAAACTGACTTTCAAGCTCAATTTGAGTATAGATTAGACTTTTTTCTGTATACTATTGCTGCTCTAGTTAGTCCTATAATTGGCCTTGCAGTTTGGCTTGCAGCCTCCAATAGCGGAGCCAAACTTTTATTAGACAAGGATCAATTAATAACCTACTTTGCTTTAGTTTTATTTGTGGGTACCCTTAATCAAACTTGGCATGCTTGGTATGTTGATGAAGATATAAATACCGGTAATTTTTCTAAGTTTTTATTAAAGCCATTTTATTTAGCTGATGAATACTTCATTAGAGAAATCACCGATAAAATCTTTAAGTTGTTCTTTACATCGGTGCTTTTTATAGCAGCTATTTTTATCTTCCATATCAGCTTTAAGGGTGTTTATTTAGATTTGATCACCTTAACTTTATTTTTAGTTTCTTTAGTTCTGTCTTTTGGAATTGCTTTTTATTTAGAATCAATTATCGGGATTACTACTTTTTGGCTCCATAGTATTGATTTTTTAAAGGATTTAGAAAGTATAGCCAATCAAGTTCTAACTGGCAGACTAATCCCTTTGGTCTTTTTTCCAGCAGGACTGGCTAGTTTTATATCCTTTACGCCCTTTAGATACGTGGTATCTTTTCCAATTGAGATTCTAATGCATAAAGCTACTGGTTCAACCCTGCTTTTTGGATTCACTCTTCAATTCTTTTGGTTTATAGCCATGATACTGGCTTATAAATACCTCTACAACAAAGGAGTGGTTAAGTTCCAAGCTTATGGTTAGAAATTTAAAATTAATTTTTATTCTTTTTAAACACTCATCTAAACGGTATTTAGAAAACCGCTGGTCAACCTTTGGCAACTTTGTATCAGCTAGCTTAGAGATAGCCATTTTTATCTTCTTTATCTCTTTTATCTTTAGCTTTACCAAAAGCCTAAATGGTTGGGACAAAAATCATGTCTTATTGCTGGTGGGGATTTCCCAGCTTGTAACAGCACTTTACAATTTCCTTTTTAGACGCAGTGTCAACCGCTTTCCAGATTTGGTTCGAGCTGGTGAGTTAGATCTTTTACTAACAAAGCCAATGAACACCCAGCTTTATGCCAGCTTTAGATCAACCAAACCCTTTGAGCTATTAAATACCATCACAGGTCTTGCGATTACAGCTTATGCTCTGCATCAAATTGGAAATTCATTCGGGATTCTTAATTGGTTGTTATTACTAGTTGGTATAACTTGTGGGGTCTTGGTTTTATATTCAATCTGCTTCTCCTTTACAATCCTTTCCTTTTGGTCACCCAAATTAAGCTCTGCTTCTAGTATCTTAGAAATTCTTACTACACCATTAACATTGCCAACAGATATTTATGGTCAACCAATGTCTTTTATAGTAACTTTTGTAATTCCAATTGGTCTGGTGGTAACAGTTCCAGTTAAATTATTTTTAGGATCAATCTCTGCCTACTTTATTTTAATTGAGGTCTTATTAACTTTAATATTCTTTTATGGCTGTACTAGATTTTGGAATTATGCTGTTAAAGGTTACACTTCTGCCTCATCATGAGCTAGAATTTAATATATGAGCGATACAATAATTGATGTTAAAAATTTAAGGAAATATTTTAAGGTTCACCAGAAAGAGCCTGGCTTATCGGGATCAATCAAATCTTTATTCAGCCGTAAATATTATGACGTCAAAGCAGTTGACGATATTTCCATTGAGATTAAAGAGGGAGAACTAGTAGGGTTTATTGGTCCAAACGGAGCAGGTAAGACCACGACTTTAAAAACCCTTTCAGGCTTACTTCACCCTACCTCAGGTCATATCTCAGTTTTAGGATACAAACCTTGGGAGAGAAAACCCGAATTTCAAAGGAAATTCTCTTTAGTCATGGGTCAGAAAAATCAGCTTTGGTGGGATTTACCAGCTCAAGAAACGTTCATTCTAAACAAGGAGATTTATGAAATACCAACGGATCAATATAACCAAACCCTAAATGAGTTAGTTGAGCTGTTAGAAGTTCAGGATTTACTTAAAGTACAGGTGAGAAAATTATCACTTGGTCAAAGAATGAAAATGGAGCTTATAGCTGCTCTAATTCACTCGCCTAAAGTTTTATTCTTGGACGAACCTACAATTGGTTTGGATGTGGTAATGCAAAAAAAGATTAGGGAGTTCCTAAAAGAATATAACCTAAGCCACAATGCTACGATTATCCTTACTTCCCATTACATGGAAGATGTTAAAGAGCTTTGTGAAAGGGTTATTGTAATTGATCATGGAAAGATTTTATTTGACGGCAAATTGGATGAAATCATCAAAAAATTTGCTACGCACAAAACTTTAGAAATTGTATTTGAAGAAGATATAGATCCTGAAAAGTTAAAAGAATTAGGTAAAATCAAGCAATTTGAACCTCCAAAGGCAATACTAGAAGTTAAAAGATCGAAAGTCTCAGAAGTAGCTGCGGATCTTCTAAAACAATTCCCAGTTGAGGATTTAAATATAATTGAGCCTGATATTGAAGATATTATTAGAGAGGTCTTCGCGGGAAGATTATTATCATAAATTGTCTCACAAGATTGACTTTTATATCCTGATGTGATATTTTATAGGCTCGTTATGACTGAACGCATACTAGAGCAACCCGATCCACAACTCAACGAGGTAATTGGGCGAGTTGGAACACTATACCTTCGTGCTACAACCCTTGCTGAAGAGATTGAACAACCGTTAGAAGATGAAAGATGGGATCAAACAGCAGCTGCATTTCCAGAATATAAAGATAGGGTTGGGGGTTTAAGAGAATTATTAAGAGCAGTTAATACTTCTCATGAAATGTATGAGAAGCTATATCCAGGTCAAACAGGGCGAACAATGTATGCTGCTATGTTTGGAATTCGTGATGATTTAGCCCGTCAGTTTATGATAAGTATTTTATGGGGAAGATCGATCAGAACTGATGAGGGTTGGGTAAATGCCACCAGCATTGAAAGTGCTAATGAAGCAATATTCCAAGAATTGCGCGGTGGACATTACTCACCAGATTTTAATTTAGATGAAGCATTAGCTGCTGTTTTAACTGGAAGACTTGGTTTAAATAGAACTGCGGCTGTACCAAATAAGTAGTCTATCTTATTTGACCTTTGATTCTTTTTCCCTTAATTTTTCTGTTGCCATTTTGCTCCATTCTTGCAAGTGATTTAAATTGTCAGCCATAGAACCAAGTCCCATTGATTCTCTTCTCTCTTCTACATGCTCTGGATCTTCTAACTGATAGGGGACTTGTTTATCTTCTTCTACAACCCACTGAGTACCATAAAGTTGAGGTTTGCCTTCATTCATTCTGACCCGATCCTCTAGCATAGCAATATTAACTTTATTTACTTCACCTTCGGGTAGGGATTTAAACAGAGTTAAAACCTCCTTTTGGAACTCTAAATCATAATCTGAATGCTGAACTATTAGCCAGGCTTCGGAACAAGGGATTGGACCAACCCTGGAAATTGTAGGCCAACCAAACTCAGCAATGATTTCTTTTAGCCGTTGAGTATGTTTTCTGGCTCCATTTGGATCATTTTTAAACTCTTCCCAGATTTTGGGATCTAAAACAGCCTTTTGGTCAACTTTGACCATTTCTGCTAATTCATTTTTAATATTTTCAACCTGTTCCATTTTATTTATACTATTCAGACGAATGATGATCTTTATACCAATTTTCCAGGAATGGTCTTATTTCTTCCCAACTATCAACAAAATATTCAGGTTTGTGCTCAGGAGTGATCTGAGAGTCTTTATGGGTTAAATCATATTGATGCCACTCATCTTCTTTTTCTTTATCCTGAACACTAATCCAAGCATGGGTTGGAGTTTGAGGAATCCTGCCATGAACCAGTTTAACTTTATAACCCAAATGTCTTAACATTTCTGCTGAAATATTAGTAATGGTGCCACAGGAGGATATACCTTGATCATAGGCTTCTTGAGCTGGCATAAACCTTGAAGATAAAATATCAGTTGCCCTTTTGGCTCCACCAACTTTTACTTCATTTCTTCTGATATTTTTGGCAATATTTTGAATTAAAGTTTCTAAATTAGGATCATTTAACTCTTCTGCTATCTCACCAAGTGGTTTATTTTTTTCTTTTAATCTAATCTCTAATCCTTTAAAACCTCTTGGTAAAGATTGGTCTTTCCTAAATACTAACCAGTGTAAATGAGGTGCAGTCATCCAGCCTGAAAGACCTGTTTCCGCTAATTCTTGACCCTCAGTGACTGAATCTCCAACATTTACCTTAGCTGATCCCTTAGCTAGATGAACAAGTTCGGAGAACTCTCCATTAGGATGCTCAATATTTATTACATTTGAGTATTGAACAAATTCTCGAGTTTGACCATGTTTATCATGTTCATCTACCACCCTGACCACAATACCTTCTGATGGAGCAAGGACTTGTGTTCCAAGCTCAACTCCAAAATCCTGTGCTCCCTTAAATGGTCCTTTGTGGGCTTCATTATCTCTAGTAACATGATTTATTTTTGTGTCTTTTGGAAAAGGTAAAGAATAAACATTCTGAGATGTTTCTAGTTCAACATCTTTTACTTCCTGAGTTTTAGATTTAAGTTCTGTAAATATTTTTTGTCTCTCCTCAGAACTCATCGCCAAAGCCCAATCCCAAGTTCCCTCATAATCATAGATTCCCTTTAATTTCTTCTCCCAGTCAATATTTGCTTGAGCAAACTCCTGACCATAAAGATCAACCCAGAGATCAAATAAAACTAAATCCAAAAATTGATGCGGATCATATTCTGTTTGGGTATGCACTAATCTGCTCAGTATTCTATGCCCAAGTTCATGAATTAGAGTTCCCTTTTTAATATCAGGTGGATAACTATATCTTAAGTGCATTGGCTCACCAGCATTACCAGCATAACTTGGTTTATTAAAAACAATCACTTTAATCTCACTATCCTCAAAAGGCAAACCTGTGTGTTGTTGCCAAGCTTCAGTAATTCTTTGTCCTTCTTGCTCCCAGAACTGCTCATATTCCCTAGCTCCTTCAGCAAATTCAGGCTGCTCAGGAGTAAAGGTCATTGCGACTGCATTATTTTGTTTTTCTGAATCAATAATTTCCATACTTAGGTACCAACTTAATCTGGAATCTCTTTTGGATTAATACCTCTGATACTATTTTCTGAATCTAAAGATTTAAGAATTCCTTTACCATGATCAGGTGCTTTAACAATTTGATCAAATGTTTCCTTATCTACAAAAAATATTTGAACCCCATTTTCTAGTTGTGCCTGTAATCCTGATTCATACTCTTCTTTTTTAAATGGTTTAATAGCAACTTTACTAGTCCATTCACCTCGACTACCTCCATACTTAGGATATTCATTACTAAAAGTTGTTGGATCTAAATAATAAATCGCTCCGCCTTTATCTGCCTCTTCATATCTTTTCCTGTCACTTATAATGTGCACTGAAACCTCATTAAACTTAACTTTTTTAGTCCAGTCATCACCTGAAGGCACTAAAAATTGATATGGTTTCTCTGTGGTAGCAAAGACAACAGGTCCTTCATCTGGATGACGAATACTTTCTGCTCTTGGTTCAAGAACTTCTAAATTCCTATTTTGAGAAGCATGGTAAAGAACAGTGGGCTTTTTAAATTCTTGTGAGTTAGCTTCAGGATTATTCATAAATTTTGTACTTCCCTGGATGTTAGTTGCTTTAATTGTTCTAAAGATGAATTTTCTGGTAAGTAAATTGCAGTAGGGATCCATGCATTAACTCTTCCGTACTCCTTATACAAAGCAGTAAGGTACGGAATAGCATTAGTCACGTCCTTGCCAGCATCTTTAGCTCGTTGAACCGAAACCTCAACTGGTACTCTAAATACTAAAATTTTATCTACTTTATTCTGGTATGGATTTAGAAGACTAAGATATTGTTCTAATTGTGCTTGAGTAAACCAACCCATTTTATGGTAAGTCTTTCCAATGATAATGTGATCAATTACTCCTCGCTCAAATAAATTGATTCCTGGTTTTTTTAAAGCTTTTTCTAATTGATCTACACAAGATGAGGCAACCCAAAAGTTCTGCTCAAAATCCTTACCCCTAACAGAGTCAGGAACTAAATCATAACGTTCTGGATAAAAGGTTAAATTGGGTAATGTTTGCTCTAAGTACTGGGCAACTGTACTTTTTCCTGATCTGGCCATTCCAATAAATTCTACTATAGGCATATCGAAATTATACCAAAGTTTTAATCATCCTAATTGGAACTCTTTACGCAGCAATTTGATTAAGTCCCAAACCAATCCAAGCCTGGTTATAAACTCTGGATTTTTCCCATTCTTCTATATTTTCAACAACTTGGTCAATTGCATCAACTCCATCACCTGATTTCTCCATAATTGTTCTAGCAAGAGGAGCTAAAATATAACCTGGGATTTCTGTGTCAGCATCAACATTCCCACCAGTATCAGCATAGATTCTCTTTCTTAAACCTCCTGATTCATCCAACCTTTGTAAGATCTGTTGAGATAGTTGATTTAATCTAGGATCTGTAGTATCGGTTAATCTAAACGGGATTCTGACCGCATCATTTGACCACATCGGTCTAAATTGATCTTTCGGCGTGGATCTAACACTTTTTAGAACATCAGGATTAATTGTTTGAATAAGAGTTTTATCAAAGTTGGTAGAATTAGCATCTAATTTTTCATGTATTTCAGAGTCAGAAACAAGCTCACTACTACCATCAATGGCATAAAAATGGTCTGGCGGAAGTTTAAATTTGGCAAGAGAAGCTTGGGTTAAGTTAAATCCTGATTCATAAAGGTTTTGCCACCTTGGATCAGTAGGATTTAGCTGTTGCATCAGCTCATAAAGCTTAAAATTATACATTGATAAATTAACTGTCCTAATGCGATCACCCGTTAAATTTCTTTGATCTTGTGCTAAAGTTGCTGTGATCCCTAAGTTTTCGCCCACTTTTGTAATATGGGAGCTATTAATAAAAGCCTCGGCTACAGCTTTTCCTTCTGCTAATGCTACTTGATCACCCCATTTTAATCCCGCTTCTAGCAAAGCTAAGGCAATATCCTGATCCCCGTCAGCCCAGCTGGTTCCTTCAGCTACAATTGGATTTCCATTGCTATCTAGACTTGCTCTAAAAAGTCCTTGAGCTGGGCCTTCTGTAATTCTAAGTGCTTGGATTCCATCGTGTAATTGCTTAAAAAGAGCTTGATCGTTTGTCTCAACTGCTAGTTTTAATCCATAACCTAAATCTTCGCTTCTATACTTTGTACTACCATCCCGTTCAGTATAAGGTAGTAACCCTTTTAAATTGCCTTCTTTAACAACTGAGGACTTCAGAAAAGCTAAAACTGGTTTTAATTCCTCATTAATCCTTTCTTTGATAGGACTCTTTTTAATCTCTAAACCCGCACTATTTTGTTCAGGAGAAAAACCAGCCTCATCCATCATAATTTAGCTCTCCATCCTAATCTTAAGCATTATGGCTAATTCTTGCTTTAATTGGGATAAAAAGGATTCATCAATATTATTTAAGAGTAAGTTCTTTTGATCAAATTCTTGACTTAGGCCTCTTTCAAGCAAAATATTTTCTAGTATTTTGGCAATTGCCTGGTGAAACTTTTGGTCGGAAGTTTCGATTAAGTGAATTTGTAGCACTTTAGTCTCATTATTAAATTCAATTTGACCAATTTCATGGTCTTCTTTTATTGATAATATTTTAAAATGCTTAGTCATAATTAAAATGGTGTGTACATTCGTCTAAAATCATCATCAGTCCAATTTTTCTGTTCTTTTAGTGCTTGGGCACCAATTAATCTTTGAATTACAAATAAATAGAATGCCTGCCAATGCTCATTATTTGAATACTCCTTAAGTAATGAAGCCATAAATTGATACCGCTCCTTTGATAAGATAGCTAAGACTTCAGGCTCAGTGGTAATCATTGATAAGCTGTCACAAAAATCTTCCCTTTTACGTTTATCACGATTTTCTACCTCACATCTTTTAACATAATCTGTAATCGGGGCCTCATCTTGAACAATTACTTTATCCCAAGCTTGTAGTTCATCCACAGTGGCCTTGCGTAAAAAATGATGGGTAACCTCATGAATGGCAGTTTTCATAATATACCTTTTTTGTACAAATCTTGTTAGCTCGTCACTATCTTGTTCCACTGTGGGATCATGGTAGATTTCTATCCTAGCTGAGGTGGTATTTCCTTGCTCATCCCGATCAGCAAAATACTCACCCACTGTTTCAATATCATCTTCCTGTTTATCATCCTGCTCAACAGTGGCGTGAGGCCGATTTGTGAAAGTAATGCTGTCAATCCCTTCAAGAAAATAAGGCGGTAACACTTTTTTTAATTCAGCCACTAACTCCTCTTGGCTAATAACTAACTCTCGACCTTCTTTTTGTTCGATCCCATCAATCTGTACTTTTTGGAACACAGCCTCAGTATCAACACCTTTGGCTTTACTTAACCAAGCTTGTCTTTGTTCATAAGTTTGGGTCCAGAATCCTCTCTCTCCTAAAGCTAATAACTCACGATTAGTCAAATGAAAAATGGTCTGTACAAGCCGCATATCAACTTGTGACCCATTATCATCCTCTTCAGGTTTCGGTTGTAAGCCACGTGCTGCATCAGTCAAAAAATTAAACAGTGGTCGAATAGGATACCTAAATTGGTGATATGCCAAAAGAAGGGAATAGTTGTCTTGCAGGTTTTTGGTTATACTATCAAAGGATGAGCTAAATTCTGACTCAGCATCACCTTCAGGCCTAATAACAACTTCTCTTATCCCTTGTTGGTCTTCCTCTTTTGGTTTGAGTAATTTATGTGTATTAAAGAAGTTATCAAGATATTTTACAAACCCCTGCCAACTATAAACATCACCGTAGCTTAAATCTACTTTATTACCGTCTTGGCCTAGATTTTCAAGTCCCCTAAGCCTCTTAAGTTCATGTATGAGGTAGCCAAGGCTCAGATTTAGAGTAGTATTAGGATCATTTCTAAAATATGTCTCAACCAAACCTTGATAGTCAATTCGGTCACCTAACTCTTGGGCACTTTTTTGCAAATCTTCAATTTCATAGGGCCTAAATTCCTCATCTAATTGATCCCGCTGATCTGCTAATTTTTGACTTTGTTCATATATCTCAAGAGTCCTTTTGAAATCATCATCCTCAGGAACCGGAACTGTGGACAGATCCTCACCTTTAGCTTTTATTTCATCCCTTTTTCTGACAAAAGTTTCGATCTCCTTCTTTTTACCTTCAGGTAAAGGATCAAAAAATGATTTAAAATCGCCTTCAAGACCATTTAATTGCTCACGAACTCTGGTTAAATCTGCCTCTATTACAGATCGTTGCCGTGGAATGTTTACTTCAACGGCTCCAGCTTCAGGGAAAGAGGGATCGCTCATTATTTCATTATAACTTGTGGAAGTTTTCGCAGGATAGTCACTGTCCTATTCTGGTTGGTTTTTATAAATCCTATACTCGACTTCCTCTAAAACCCTGCCTTTGGATGTTGTGGCAGTGTATTCTTCACCTTCTACAATTCCTCCCAATGATTCAGGGATTTTACGGCTAGGAATATTCCTTTTGTCTACTGGGTACCTTAGGTATTTATAGTCAAGGTGTTTATCAGCCCATTCTTTTAGAGCTGTTACTGCCTCTCGTCCAAATCCGTGACCATGTGCTGACTTTTTGATCCAGATTCCTAATTCAGGGGTTTCAGTATCAATGTTATGCAAGCCAGCACAACCCAAAAATTCTCTAGTTGTCTTGTTTAAAACCACAACTGTTAAATCTTTACCTTGTTCTATTTTTTGTATTGCTGAAGCAACATATTCTTGAGTTTCCTCAATCTTTTTTGGCGATTCGGGCATCATAAAAGTTGTAATATCCTCACTAAATTCTCTGAAAATATCAGGAGAGTATTGTTGGGAAGTTGGAACCAGTTCTAGCTCATTAGTTGTTATTGTTACTTCGTTTAGGTTTTCCATAGATAATTTAATAAACTTTTATACCGTTTTTTTACCAAGGGGGATTGTTAATACTTTGTTAAAAGAAAAGTTCTTATCAGGAATATAATAGGCGATTGATTCAACTAAAAACGTCCCTTCTGGTACTTTACCCAGGAGTTCTCCTAATAATTCAGTCGTTCTTTCTAATGTAATAAACTCAGCAATTGTCATATGTGGTGGAATATGAGCGTGATTTAAAGGTACATTTTTAAACAGTGGTGTGGAATGAATGGAAGAACGAAGTTGCATAAATCTATCTTCTGGATTAATCGTATAAACCACTCCTGGATGTGGTGAAAAACTGCGTAAGGGTCCATATTGCATTTCAAAAGGGTCAAGTGAAGCTAGAACCTCTTGTAGCTCTTTTAATTGAGCTTCAATTAATGGTTTTGTCAAAGCTTCACTTAAACTAACATGAGCCGGGCTAATTGAATGTGATTTTGGATCATGTTTTTGTCTTAGTTTATCTATTTGCTTCATTACTTCGTCTGGCGGAATAATATAAAAAGCTCCATATCTATATTCCTTCATCCAATCTTCCCAGGAAGATGTATCAGCATACTCAAAGTTATTCATATTCCTAAAGTTGTTTTTTCAGCTAATATTATAGTTCTGTGATTATCAGGACCCTGGGGATTGCCTTGGAAATCACCCCACAGTTCTTTAAACTCCATTCCAGCATTTTTTAACATCTCTTTATATTGAGGAACAGTATAAACTTTGAGGTAAAAATCATATTCCCTTTTCTGCCCGTCTTCTTCCCACTCACGGTGAGTGTGGGTCTGAAGCTTTTTTGAATCGTACCAATCCTGATCCAAAACCATTCTGCCATTCATCTCAACAGTTTCCTCAATTAAATATACTCCTGGTTCTGTTTCTTTCCCCTTATGCTTCTGTCTTCGATCAATTGCCTCAGCACTAACCACATCAATTAAAAATCTGCCACCTGGCTTTAAGGCTTTACTGATTTGTTCCAAAGTTTGTTGATTACCTACATCATCAAAATAACCAAAGGTGGTAAAGATGGTTAAAACAGCATCAAACTCACCATTATATGGTAGATTTCTCATATCACCTTGGACAAACTCAACTTCAACCCCGGTCTCTTTTGCATCCGCCTTGGCTTTATCAATAAATGGTGCTGAATAATCCAAACCTACAATATTTTTAAACCCTCTTTTGGCCAGCTCGATAGTATGCCTTCCATGACCACAAGCCAAATCTAATATTCTATCATCAGGTTTTAGTTGGGCTGCTTTAACCACAAAATCTACTTCCCGACCAGTTCTTTCAGGAGTGAGACCACCTAGATAAGTATCTAGGTATTTTTGATCAAATAATGTTTTCCACCAATCTGATTGATTCATTTCTTCTGACATAGGTTATGATAAAGATTCTGGCAATGGTCTTAAATCATTAAATTCCAAATCAGGTCTTATTTCTCTGGTTGGCTGCTCGCTATTTCTATTGATCCAAACTGCATCAAATCCCTGTTCTTTAGCTGGGATAATATCATGAACATAACTTGCCGCAACATGGATCACCTCTTCTTTTTGAGCATTAAACCTTTTCAGCATTTCTTCCCAGTGACCATAGTCTGGTTTATATGAACCAACTTCTTCAGCAGTTACTACACCATCAAATTCTATGCCAATTAGTTTAACTGAATTTTGGATAATTTGGTTATCAATATTGGAAAGTATCACTAATTTATAGCCTTTTTGTTTTAAGGTAGCTAAAACGTCATGAGTTTCTAGAAATGGCTGCCAAGAGTAAATAGAATTAGCAAATTCCAAAGAATCTTCATCTGAAATCTCAAAACCCTCTGATTTTAGAAGTTTTTTTGATGATAACTGTAAAACCTCATGGTATTTTCTGTATTGTTCAGCCTCTACTTCTAACTCGGCCTTGATATATTTATCTGAGATACCCTCAAGATTCAAATTAAAACCATTTTTATCAACCAATTTTTTAATTGCATCTCTAATTCCGCCTTCCCAATCAATTAAGGTACCATAGCAATCAAAAGTAATATATTTTTTGTTTTGGAAAACCATAGGTGGATTATAGCAATTTTAATGCTTTTTTCGTATATTCAACTTAAATGAGTAAAGAACACCATATTATTTATATTCCTGGGTTATTAGATAGTAGCCCAATAAATAAACCGTTTCATAATTTGGCTCAGTTTGTGTGGAGAAATAAAGGATTTTACCCACACTTATATTTACCTCATTGGGAAAAAGGCCAACACTTTGCCCCCAAACTTAAAAGTATTGTTAACCTGATTGATGAGCTAACGGAACAAGGTTTTACAGTTTCATTAGTGGGACAAAGTGCTGGTGGTTCAGCTGTTCTTAATGCCTTTTATGAAAGAAGAGATAAAGTAAATGGTGCAATAAATATTACTGGTAGGTTAAGATCAGGAATAAATGTTAAACCTACTCTCCAGCAGGCAGCAAGAATGAGTCAAGCATTTAAAGAATCAGTTTTACTTTTTGAAAGTGAAAATGAACCAAGGTTCAAGCCAAGTGATAGAAAAAGAGTCATGACTATTAGGTCTTGGTTTGATGAGACAGTCCCAGCATCGACTGTACCTTTGGAAGGAGCTACTAATTTGGTTGCACCAATTATTGAGCACAGTTTAGGTGGAGGATTTATCTCTATTTTATGGTCAGATAAATTTTTAAAGTTTCTTAAGGAATTATCAAAATAGCTTTTAAGCGGGTTTCTTTGCTGAAAAATAAATCCACTTCTCAGGCACGGTTATGAACTTATCTGTAGTTCATCCCTAAATACTTTCAATGAATTATCCGCACTATTTAAATGCCCGTGTTTATATCTCCACCCAAGTTTGCACACGGCCACAAATATTAAATAGTCTTTTAATACTGGATCATTAGTCAAATCACCATAACCTTTTTTAAAAGCTTCTCTTTCCTGAGGATTTTGAAAAAACATCGCCATTGCTAAATCCCATCTAGGATCTTCTCCTCTGGCATCAGTAAAATCTATTACGCCTGTAACTTTATTACCATCGGTAAATACATGTACGCCATGAAAATCATTATGCGATAAAACAGCCTGCTGGACAGATAAATTAGAAATCTTTTCCCAAATCTCAAGAACTCTTTTATATTCTTCTGCTGTAATTAACTGATTATCACCTGCATATTTAAAATTAGATTCATCCGTTGCACCAGCTTTCATATAATCATTAAATGACTGAAACTGGCCAACTAATTGGTTATCTTTTAATGAAAGTTTCCCGAAACTTGGAAGTTTTATTTGGTGCATTCTTTTTAAAACTTTCCCTGCATCTTCATATACTAAATTTCTTTGACTTACGGAAAGTTTAGCTTCACCTAAAGGAGTTCCTTTTGCTGATTCCATTATCATCGTTGCCGACCCTAGATTTTTAGGATTGAGGTCCATTGCCAATATTTTAGGAACGGGGATACCTTGATTCTCTAAAGCTTTATATACAGCTTCTTCAACAGGATATAAACTTTTATCTTTTTGTATTCTAACGTAGACCACTTCTTGCCCTAAAATACCCTTAAAAACTTTATTTGAATAACCAATTTGAACCCTTTGTAAGTTTCTTATATTCATCCCAAAATCCTGGCTTATAGAATTCTCTAACAATGAATAGTCAACTTTTTCATCGATTTCATTAACCACACACCTAAGTATATCAGAAACTATCATTTATTTGGTAAGTTTGATAAAATGCGCACATGCCATTATCAACAGAAGCTTTAATAGCACATAGTGCCAAACGCCTAGTAGGACTTGGGAGATCAGAACAAGTTTCTAACTTTGCCAGACAAAACCCGAGATTGGTTGATACGTTTATCACTGAGTTTGATTTAGCAGTTACTGAATTAAATAGTTGGTTCCAAGATGTACCTTTGATGCTGCTTTTAGCACCAAAGGCTAAAGAGCTCCAGCCTTATTTAGGTTTTCCACCAGTCAAACTTCCGACTATCGCTGAAATGAGAAGTAATTCAATTTGGGCCAGATATGGAATTCGTGGATTGAGAGAAGAGAGAAAATTACTAGCAGCAGGTGAAGCCGATACTGATGGAAAACTGCTTGGTTCAGAAAAAATTCTTTATAGTAGCTTTGATAATACCAATGAAGCTTATGCCCTCGGTGCAATTGGACATACCTGGGAAAGAACTTGTGTGGCTTATCTAAGAGATCATCCTCCTATAGATCCTTTCTGGCCTATTACAGATCATGACTGGCAAAAAGATGAGTTACTGGTTCCATTAGAAGATGTGGTGGTTTTAGGTGGTGTGCAAGGTGATGAAAGTATAGCAAATATTTTTAGAGTTATGTCTACTCCTCCAAATCCAGTTAATGGAGGTTTGGGTTGGATTACTAAAGAAAGAGTTGATTTCACTCGAGAAATGTTAAAAATATAATATGGCAACAGCAGAAACCCCAGAATCAAAATTAGCAACAAATATTGATGCTCAATTTGCCTGGCTGGCAGGAGAAATGGATTACAGCAGGCGTAAGGCTCCATATGAGGAAAAACGTGAACGATTAAGCCGTGATCCAGAAGATCCGCAATCAGTTTTTGCCTTTATGAATAGTTACTGGAGTAGATTTAGAACATTTAACAATGCTCTACATGAGAATGTTTCACAAGATTTAGCGACCAAAGCCCTACAATATCATGCCAAAGTAGTAGCAGGGATTTGTGATAAAGTAGCCTTAAGTTTTTGGTTAGAAGCAAGAGGTCAAGGTACTCCTGAAGATCAAATTGATCAAGAGGTAATTGTTAGTGATAGCCTGGTTTTAGTCAGAGCTGCACTTGCAGAATCCCCTTATCACATTAGTCAGCTTCTTCCCATGTTTGATGCTCCATTTGAAGCAAACCCAATGGGACAAGCCATACTTAGACTTCATGAAGCCTATCACAGTAACCCTACTGATACTGAAACATTAAGAGCACTGGCTTTAGGTGGGGCTGCTGGAGGTGTACAAATGTTGTGAAATTATGCTTATGATTTATTACATTCCAGGGTAGCTTTTAGAAAATTAGATCTAACGTTACCAAAACCTGGGGTAACTAGCGGAGTAATAGAACCTTGGGAGTAGTATTCCCAAGTCTTATTTAATTACGTTTTGAGGTTTATTTTCAGCTAAAGCAATAATATTATCTACCCAAACTTGGAAAAGATTTTGTAAAGCCTCGGTGGTATACCAACCAAATCCTTTCAACCCAATTGCATTGTCGATATCTTTTAAAGGAGTCTCATCCAGGTTTTCTCCCTAGATCGGA
>Ga0209515_10004605_pt1 | contig 18520 bp, 13 predicted proteins | sample Subgroupgradi54m_FD_187454 | JGI IMG/M metagenome (GOLD analysis project Ga0209515, IMG submission 187454) | Subsurface groundwater microbial communities from S. Glens Falls, New York, USA - GMW60B uncontaminated upgradient, 5.4 m (SPAdes)... ...
CGCCTGGCGGGGGAGCGCTTCGCCGCGCGCCGGCAGGGTCGCCTGGCGCAGATGGGCTCGACCGTGGTCGTGCTGCGCATCGAGGGCGTGCACGCCATCGTGGGCCATGTGGGCGACAGCCGGGCCTACCGGTTGCGCGCCGGCCGGCTCGAGCAGCTGACCGTCGATCACTCGCTCTGGTCGGAGCTGGTCGGCGCGGGCACGGATCCGGGCAAGTGGGCGGACTTTCCCTACAAGAACGTGGTCACGCGCGCCCTGGGCACGCCCACCGGCGAACCCGACGTGCGCCGGGTCGAGCTCGGCGCGGGCGACGTGTTCCTCCTGTGCAGCGACGGCTTGACCGAGTGTCTGACGGGCGAGCGCATCGCTGCGTTGCTGGCCCAGCCGGCCGCCGCCGCGTGCCGCGCGCTGGTCGACGAGGCCTTCGCCGCGGGCAGCCACGACAACATCTCGGCGGTGGTGGTGCGCGTGCGCCCGTGAACTGCCTAATCGTCCGCGCTGTCGTCGTCCGCGGCGGCGGCGAGCAACCCGTGCCGGCGCGCCAGGGTGCGGAAGTGCTTGCGATCCACGCCGGCGTCGCGCGCGGCGGCGGTCAGGTTGCCCGCGTGGCGCGCGAGCAGATCGCCCACGTAGCGCCGCTCGAACGCGTGCACGAGCGCCTGCTTGGCCTCGGCATAGGCGAGATCCGTGCGCACGCTCAGCTCCTCACCGCCCGCGCCCGCGACGCTCGTCCGTCCGGCCGCCGGCTCGATGCGGATGACCAGATGCTCGAAGCCCTGCGCGCCCGGCGAGATGGCCACCGCACGGTCGATGACGTTGCGCAGCTCGCGTACGTTGCCAGGCCAGGCGTGCGCGTGCAGGCGGTCGAAGCCCGGGCCGCTCGGGCGCGCGTCGCCCAGGCCGCGCCGGCGCAACAGCTCGCTCACCAGGAGCGGCAGATCCTCGCGGCGCGAGCGCAGGGGCGGCAGGCGCACGCGCACCACGCTCAGCCGGTACAGCAGATCGGCGCGGAATCGCCCGGCCGCGACCTCGGCGGAGAGGTCGTCGCGCGACGCGGCGACCACGCGCACGTCGACGGCGCGCTCGTGATCGCCGCCCAGCGGACGCACCGTACGCTCCTCGAGCGCGCGCAGGAGCCGCGCCTGCACCGCGGGCGAGATGGTGCCCAGCTCATCGAGGAAGAGCGTGCCGCCGTCGGCACGCGCGAACAGGCCCACTCGCGGCGCCGCGGCGCCGGTGAACGCGCCCTTGACGTGGCCGAACAGCTCGCTGTCGAGCAAGGTCTCGGGCAACGCGCCGCAGTCGACGGCCACGAAGGGCCGCTTACGCCGGGGCGAGGCGTCGTGGAGCGCGCGCGCGACCAGCTCCTTGCCCGTGCCGGTCTCGCCCTCGACCAGCACGGTCACGTCGGTGGCGGCGACGCGCTCGAGTACGGCGAAGACCTCGCGCATGGCCAGGCTCTCGCCCACGAGCTCGCCGAAGCGACGCGCCTGGCTGGGCGCCAGGTCGAGCGGCTGCGCTTCCGGCTCGATGCGCAGCGCGCTGCGGCCGATGCGCAGGGTCGCGCCCGGGCCCACGTGCAGCTCGCCGATGCGCGAGCCCTCGTAGAAGCTGCCGTTGGTCGAGCCCAGGTCGCGCACGAGGAATCGGCCCTGATCGGCGCGCACGCTCACGTGCTCGGCCGAGACGCGCTCGTCGGAGAGCCGCAGCGCCGCGCCCGCGCCGGTGCCGACGACGACTTCGCGCTCGCCCAGCGGGCAGGCGCGCCCGCGGTCGACGCCGTCGACGACCACGAGCTGGCAGCGGAAGTGGCCGGTGCCGTCGAGGGCTTCGCTGTAGACTGTCGCGGCTCGCTCCACCCTGCGAGTCTACGATGACCTTCACCGCGCTGGGCCCTTACCCGATCCTGCGTCGCCTCGGCCACGGCGGCATGGCCGAGGTCTTCCTGGCCGTGGCCCACGGCGCGAGCGGTTTCGAGCGCCGCGTGGCGCTGAAGACGCTCCTGCCCGGGCTGATGAACGAGCCGTCGCTCGAGCGCGCGCTCATCCACGAGGCGCGCGTGGCCGGCCGGCTGGCGCACCGCAACCTGGTCGCGGTGCTCGGCCTGGGCGTCGATCAGGGCGTGACCTACGTGGTCATGGAGTGGGTCGACGGCGGCGATCTGGCCGCGCTCCTGCGCGGGCGCCGCCTGCCCGCGCCGCTCGCCTTGCTCGTCGCCGAGGAGCTGGCGCTCGGGCTCGACTACCTGCACCGCGCCTGCGACGATCGCGGCCTGCCGCTCGGCCTGGTGCACCGCGACGTCAGCCCGTCCAACGTGCTGCTGTCGCGCGCCGGCGAGGTCAAGCTGGGCGACTTCGGCATCGCCAAGGCCACCGCGCTGGCTGATCTGACTGGAGGCACGCGCAAGGGCAAGTACGCCTACATGTCGCCCGAGCAGCTGGCAGGCGAGCCGCTCGACGAGCGCAGCGATCAGTTCGCGCTCGGCGTCGTGCTGGTCGAGATGCTCACCGGCACGCGCCCCTTCGACGCCGACACGCCGCTCGCGACCATGGAGAACGTGCGCCAGGGTGCACGGCCGGATCTGTCCTTCTTGCCCGCGCAGGTGGCCACGCTCGCCTTGCGCACGCTGGCGCCCGGACCGGCCGACCGCTTCGCGTCGAGCGAGGAGCTGCGCCAGGCGCTCGCCCGCGCGCGCCGGGAGTGGCCGCCCGCCGGGCCGCCTGAGTTGGCGGCGTGGATCGCCGGCGCGCCGCCCGCCTGAGCGCTGTCAAGATGCCATCGGCAGAACGCTCTGTCACTCTTGGCCATCACTTTGGTGGCCTCCACAACCAGTCATCCGTGCTCTACCGCGATGTCGACGACTTCCTAATTCGGGAAGCAGTTGACGTAGCTCGCGGCTATCAGGCCCACCCTGTCCTCGGCGTGGATGACCAGGCGGCCGATCGTCGCATTGGCGAGGTCGAGGTCGGTGGGGGCGAAACCGCCGGCGAGCGAGATGCTGCGAGGCGGGCCGAAGGAGTGGCCGAGGGGATCGAAGGCCTCGACGCGCACTTCGTTGGGTAAGCCGTCGTGATCGTCGTCGCTGTCGGGATCGCCGTCCTTGAACAGCTGGATGTGGCTGAAGTTTCCGGCCTCCGGTACCAGCACGATCGACTCGTCGCCGTCGAGCTTCGCGTCGGAGGATCCGCCCACGACACCGATGCCCAGGCCGCTGACGTGCACGAGGGCCGAGCCGCTGACCCGGATGCCTCCCGTGATCAGCACCGCTACCGGGAAGTCGGAGCGCCGACTGAACAGGGCGCCCTGGGCGAAGCTGTGCAGCGGCCGGTACGACACGCGGCGCAGGCGGAAGGCATCGGGACCCGGCCGGAGGACGATCCGCACCAGGTCGTCAGTGAACAGATGGCTGATCTCGCGCGTCCCCGTGCCCGGCTCACGCCTCGAGCCCATGCTCGCGAGCCCCGGGCGAAAGCCTTCAACCAGGTACTCGCCGACCTCGCCGTCGCCATCGGAGTCGATAGCCTCGATCTCGATCGAGACGTCGCGCACCGCCCGCCCGAAGTCGATGAAGATCTCCTCGTCGCTGCCGTCGACGAGGTCGTCGGCGGACCCGCCCGGGTTGCCGATGGTGCCGTCGGGGCCGATGCGCAGGCCGCGCGCGCCGCCGCGCAACAGCAGCTCGCCGCGGAAGAAGGAGGTCGTGACCTGCGGGGCCAGCTCGTCGAAGGCGACGGTCTGGGGCGGCTTGATGCGGCAGGAGAACAGCTCGCAGATCGGGCCTTGCGTTCCACTCGGGCAGGAGCAGTCGAAGCCGTTGGGACGTTCGGTGCAGATGCCCCCGTTCAGGCAGGAGAACGGCTGGCAGTGACCGAACTCGGCGTCGGGCGGGTCGGCGTCGGGCGGCTCGGCATCGGGCGGGTCGGCGTCGGGCGGCTCGGCGTCGGGCGGGTCGGCGTCGGGCGGGTGGGCGTCGGGCGGGTCGGCGTCCGGCGCCGCATCCGGTGCGGGCGGCGTGACGTCAGGCGACGGCGTGGCGTCTGCGATGGCGGCATCCGCTCCTGCCGCATCCGGCTCCCGGGGTGAGTCGGAGCACGCGGCAAGGCTCAGGCAGGCGAGGAGAACAGCCGATCGAGTCGAGTGCATGGCACCCGCCACTGCAATCCCGAGACCCGTGCTCCGCCGCCGTAACTCACCGAGGGCGCCCATGATTGTCATCGGTCACGGCGTGTGTCCGCGGGCGGGCGAGCGCGCGACAGTCGCGCGACAGGGCGGCGCTCGCTCTCTTGCGCGAGCTCCGAGGCGGCGGGCGGACGCCAGATGGTCGTGACCGGCCGTGAGGGCGAGCCCCCAGACGCTGCGCTCGCCGTCGGTTACTCGGCCCTGGCAAACTCGACACCCGACTGCCCGTACGCGCGCGAGATGTGGCGCCGAGGTGCTCTCGTGTGCGCCTCTGCACATGCACCCGGCTGTGCTGGGCCTGATCGGCGCTTCGCCATTCCGGTCGCGGCCAGCGCCCAGGTTTCGTCGGAGGTATTGAATGACTCACCAACACGGACGAGTGGCGCCAGTCGTGCAGTGCATCGTCTTGGTGCACCGCGTTCTCGACTGTGCGCCCAGCCGCTCGACGTGCTGCGCATGGCTTGCTCGTCGCGAACTTCTTCGCGGGGCTGGAACGCTGCGCGCGCATCGTTCTTGATTCTCTTGCTTGGAGGCCGACACGCCTGCACCGTCAGTTGACACCTTGGGCGCCTGCATGCGAGTAGTGGCGTCGAATGAACGGTTGGGCACACCGAACCGTTGGAGGGCGCTTCATCCTCGGTGACGAGATAGGCGCCGGCGGGATGGGGCGCGTGTTCGCGGCGCAGGACACCATGACGGGGTGCCGGGTCGCGGTCAAGCTGATGCAGTCTCCGGGGCACAACGCGGAGCTCCGGTTCAAGCGCGAGGCGAAGATCCTGGCGCAGATCGCGCACCCGGCGATCGTGAAGTACGTCGCGCACGGCGCGGATGGAGAGCAGCCGTGGCTGGCGATGGAATGGCTCGGTGGCGAGACGGTCGCCCAGCGGCTCGCGGCTGGTCCGATGCCGCTGCCTGACGCCGTGCGGATGCTCACGCGCATCGCGGACGGGTTGGCGGCGCTGCACCACGCCGGCGTCGTGCACCGGGACGTGAAGCCACAGAACATCATGCTGGTCGGCGGCGAGCCAACGCGGGCGATGCTGCTCGACCTCGGCCTGGCGCGCGATCGTGCGGCGGCCATCCTGACCACCTCGGGCACGACCCTGGGGACGGTCGGCTACATGGCGCCGGAGCAGGCTCGCGGCGAGCGGGAGATCGATGCGCGTGCGGACGTGTTCGCGCTGGGCTGCGTGCTGTTCGAGTGCGTGACGGGACGTCACGCCTTTTCGGGCAACCACCCCGCCGCGGTGCTCGCCAAGGTGCTGCTCGCCCCCGCGCCGCTGCTTGGCGATCTCCGCCCCGACGTGCCGCCCGCGCTGGATCGCCTGGTCCGCCAGATGCTCGCCAAGGATCCAGATGACCGGCCCGCAGATGCGGGCAAGGTCGCCGACGAGCTCGCGCACCTGGACCTGTCCGTGCCGGATACGTCGCCATCGCCGCTCGCGTCGCCGGCGGCGGCGGACGTCGCGATCGGAGAGCTCGAGCAGCGGATGATCTCGGCGGTGATGATCACCACCGGGCCGCTGGCTGCGACGCTGGCGCCCAGCGAGAACACCACGCTCGCCGTCGAGTGCGCGCACTGCGCCGAGGCCCACGACGGACGCCTCGATGCGCTCGCGGACGGATCGCTGCTCGTGACGCTGGGCGGCAAGGGCGCCGCGACGGATCGGGCCGCGCGCGCCGCGCGCTGCGCGCTGGGGCTGCGCCGGGTGCTCCCCCAGGCCCCCATGGCGCTCGTCACCGGGCACCTCGTCGTCGACACCGGCCGCGGCCCGCGGGGCGATGTCCCGATCGGCGAGGCGATCGATCGCGCCGCGAGCGCGCTGCGAGGCGACGCGACCCCGGGCATCCACGTGGACGAGACCACCGCCGGGCTGCTCGACGCGCGCTTCGAGATCGTCTCGTCGGCGGCCGGCCTCACGCTGCTCACCGCGCGCGAGGACGCCGTCGGCGAGCGGACGCTGCTCGGCAAGCCCACGCCGTTCGTCGGGCGTGAGGGCATGATCAACACCCTGCGCGAGCTGTTCGAGGACTGCGTCGCCGAGGGTGCGGCGCGCGCGGCGCTCGTCAGCGCGCCGGCCGGCGCCGGCAAGTCACGCCTGCGGCGCGAGCTCCTGCGTCGCCTGGCCGATCGCGACGCCACGGTGTGGCTCGCGCAGGGCGACGCGATCGCGGCCGGCTCGCCGATGGCGATGATCGGCCAGGTGGTGCGCCGCGCCCTGGGCCTGCACGACGGCGAGGCGCTCGCGTCGCGCCGGACGCGCCTCCAGGAGCAGGTCGCCGCACGCGTTCCGGCCGCCGAGGCGCCGCGCGTGGCCGCGTTCCTCGGCGAGCTGTGCGGCACGCCCTTCGCTGCCGCCGACCATCTGCAGCTCGACGCCGCACGGCGCGACGAGCGGCTCCGCGGCGACCAGATGCGCCGCGCCTGGCAGGAGCTGGTCGCGAGCGAGTGCGCGATCCGGCCGCTCATCTTGGTGCTCGAGGATCTGCACTGGGGAGACCTCACCACCATCAAGTGGATCGATCAGCTGCTCTCGGCGTTGCGCGATCGTCCGCTGTTCGTGCTCGCACTGGCGCGGCCGCAGATCAGGACGCAGTTCCCCAAGCTCTGGGCCGAGCGCGGACTGTCCGAGCTTCGCCTGGGTGAGCTCTCGCGCAAGGCGTGCCTCACGCTCGCCCAGGCCGTGCTCGACGAGCGCACGCCCGCGGTCAGCCTCGAGGCGATCGTCGAGCGTTCGAGCGGCAACGCCTTCTACCTGGAGGAGCTGATCCGCGCCGTCGCGGCGGGAAAGGGCGACACGCTGCCGCCGACGGTCGTGGCCATGGTGCAGGACCGACTGGAAGCGCTGCGCCCCGAGAGCCGGCGCGTGCTCCGGGCCGCGAGCGTCCTGGGCGCGGTGTTCTGGAGCGGCGGCCTGTGCGCGCTCTTGCGCGATGCGCCGTCCGACCTGGTCCCGCTCGCGCTCGATGACCTGTGTCGGCGCGAGATGATCGTGCGCCGGCCCGAGCCGCGCTTCCCCGGAGAGGAGGAGTATGCGTTCGCGCACGAGATCGTGCGCGAGGCGGCGTACGCCACTTTGCCCGACGGGGACCGCGCGCTCGCGCATGGCCTCACCGGCGCCTGGCTCGAGCGGATGGGCGAGCCGGATCCGCTCACGCTGGCCGAGCACTTCGACCGTGGTGGGGATGCCGGCTCCGCGATCGAGTGGTACGCGCGCGCCACGGAGAACGCCCTCGCCAGCAGCGACATGGCGGCGGCGCTCGCGCGCGCCGACCGGGCGCTCGCGCTGGGTGCCACAGGCGTGCATCGCGGGGTGCTGCTGACGCTGCGAGCCAAGGCGCTCCAGTGGAGCGCCCGCATCGACGAGTCCGGACGCGTGGCTGCCGAGGCGATGGCGCTGCTCCCGGTCGGGAGCCCCATGTGGTACCGCGCCTCCGGAACCTTCGTCGGCTCCACCTCGGAGAAGACCATCGCGGAGCGGGTCGCACTGGGAGAGTTGCTCCTCGGCCTGACGCCCACCGAGGACGCCATCGGCGCGCACGTCCGGACAAGCGCGCTCAGCTCGTGGTTCTTGCTCCGCTGCGGCCATCACGACCTGGCCAGACGTCTGCTCGACGGTCTCGCCCGGTGGGAGAGGCGCGTGCCGGCGAGCGACGCGGCACGCGCCGCGGAGACCCGGGCCGTGTTCGCGTGGTACGACGGTGACCTGGATGCGGCGCTCGAGCACTCCGGCCGCAGCGTGGAGCTGTTCGATCAGGCCGGTGAGGTGCTCGCTGGCCTCAACCACCGGGCCATCCTCGCCTACGAACTGATCCTGCTCGGCCGGTACCGGGAGGCAGAGACGCTGCTCCGCTGGGTCGTCGTCCGGGCCGAGCAGCTGGGCGCGCTCTACATCACGAACGCTGCGCGTCACACCCTCGGCCTGGCGTGCGCGCGGCTGGGCCTCCTCGACGAGGGCCTGGAGCTGGAAAGCCACGCCATCATCGAGGCCGAGGCCGCCGGCGCGCGCCGCGAGGCGCTGACGGCGCGGACCTTCCTCTCGGAGATCCTGCGCCTCCGCGGCGACACCGAGGGCGCCATCGGTGAGGCGCGCGCCGTGATCGAGGTTGCCGCCGAGGTCGCACCGGAGTTGCATGCGTACGGGCTCGCCTGCCTGGCGCGGGCGCTGCTCGCCGCCGGGCGACCGGCGGAGGCGCTCGAGGCCTCCCGCACCGCCATGGGCGTGCGGCACCGGGGCATCCCGCTGTTCGACGACGCCATGATGACGGTGCTCCTGGCGCACGCCGAGGCGCTCCACGCCGCCGGAGACCTGGCCGGAGCACGGACGCAGGTCCTCGAGGCGCGCGCGATCGTCGAACGGTTCGCCGCACGCATCGTCGATCCCGAGCGCCGGCGCTGCTTCCTGGAGAACGTCCCGGAGAACGCGAGCATCGTCGCGCTGGCGCACTCCTGGACGGCCGGGTGATCGGCGCCCGCACCGTCTTCGCGGCAGTAGAGAGCGAGCGCCGTCAGCGCAGCTCGAGCGCCCAGCGCTCGCTGCGAACGCCGCGCGGCAGGAATGCGGCGGCCGCGGTGGCGGTGCGTCGGAAACCGTGCTCGCGGTACAGCGCGCGCGCCGCCGCGAGGTCGCTCGCAGTGTCGAGCACGATGCGTCGCTCGGCGTTCGCGCGTGCGTGCTCGATGACGTGGCGGACGAGCCGATGCCCCAGGCCCAGGCGACGAGCGTCGGGCTCCACGAACAGGAAACGTAGCTGCGCGGTGGCGTGCGCCAACCCCTTCACCGCGATCGAGCCGAGCATGCGACCGGCGCGGTCCGCGACCACAATCTGATCGCGAGGCGGGGCGAAGTCGCGGACGAAGTCACCGAACGCATCCACCACGTAGCGCTCGAACTCCGGCGGGTAGCCGAGCGCGGCGTACAGCTCGGCGTGCCGCGTGATGATGCGGCCGATCTCGCCGGGCCGCGGGTTCCGCAGCACGACGTCCACGGAGGCCTGCGTCAGCATCCATCCTTGTAGCCCGACGACGAGCGATTCCACCGCGGACGCCGGCTTGCGCGCCACCAGCGCGTCGAACCGTTCGTTGGCCTGTCGATCGAGCCTGGCGAGCTGTGCCCGGCCCTTGCGGGTCAGCTGCACCGTGCGCGAGCGCCCGTCGCTCAGTCCAGCCCGCTTCGTGGCCAGGCCGCGCCCGGCCAGGCGCGAGACCACGCGGCTGACGTAGCCGAGGTCCAGCTCGAGCCGCTCGGCCAGCGCCGTGAGCGCCAGTCCATTCTCCTGACCCAGCTCGTACACGCAGCGCGCCTCGCCCAGTGACAGCCCCGACTCGAGGTAGTCGGGTGAGAGCAGTCCCCCCGCCCGTGCGAGCTCACGGCTCAGGGCACGCAAGAGCGGCGTCGCAGCGAACGCGGGAGCCGTGGTCGACATGGTGCAAGCGTGACCAAGATGCTTGCTCAAAGCAAGTATCTTGACGAAGCCAGCCACGGTGCCCGCCATGACGCCTCGCCCGTCATGAACGCGATATCGTGGTCGAACTGCGCACTGGCCCGCGCTGCGATAGACTGGCACGGCCGATGGGCGGGTGAAGGCACATGAAACGAATCGGTGCGGCCGCAACCCTGCCGGCGATCTTCGTCACCACGCTGCTGCGCGAGGCCATGCGCCTGGGCGGCGCCCGGGCGGCGATACTGAGGGAGGCTGGGCTCGAGGAGGCCGATGTGGCCCAGCCGGAGGCCTCGCTACCGATCGAACGGGTGTTCGCGACCTGGGCGGCGGCGATGCGACAGCTGCGCGACGACGGACTACCCATCGTGGTGGCACGGACGTTTGCGCTCGAGCACTATCCCATCCTTGGCTTTGCGGCCATGACGGCTCCGACGATGCGGGAAGCGGTCGCGCGCGTCGTACGGTTCAGCCGCATCGTGTCGACGTCGGGGCTGTGGTCGATCGAGGAATCGGGCGAGCTTGCCCGGCTCCGGTGGACGCGCGAAGGGCCGCGCACGCTGGGCCATCGAGTTGCCAACGAGACGGTGCTGGCGGAGATGCTCCACGGGGTGCGTCAAACGCTGGGCCGCGAGATCGCGGCACTGGCGGTGTCGCTGCGTCACCCCGCGCCGTCGAACCTGCGAGCGCACAAGGCTCATTTCGGCGGGCGGCTGCTGTGGGAGCAGGGCTTCGACGAGCTGGTCCTGCCGCGCTCGCTCCTCGATGCCACGCCGCAGCATGCGAATCCAGCGCTGGCGGCGCATTTCGAGCGCCAGGCACTCGCGGCGTTGCAGGTCGTGGAGGCGGGAGCGGGAGACACCATCGTCGAGCGGACGAGGCGGCTCGCGGGTGAGGCGTTGCTCGGGGGTGAACCGTCGGCGGCGCAGGTGGCGCGGCGGCTCGGCATGAGCGAGCGCACCTTGCGGCGCGCGCTCGCGCAGGAGCGGACCTCGTTTCGTGAAATCGTCGAAGCGGTCCGGCGCGAACGCGCGCGGGCGTTGCTCGACGATCCCGGGCGGTCGATCGCCGAGGTGGCCCTGTCGCTCGGGTTCTCGGAGCTCTCGGCATTCAGCCGTGCGTACAAGCGCTGGACCGGGCAGGCGCCGAGCCGCGGCCGCAACGCCCTCGGCGGCTGACGGCTCAGAACGTCCAGCCAAGGTTGACGTTGGCGAACAGCCCGAAGTCGTGTGCTCGATGATCGTAGGTGGTGCCGTCTGGCTGGCGCAGGCTGCCATGGTCGCCGGGCAGCGTCGAGGCGAGGTTCGGCCACCAGCGCAGGTTCGGTTCCAGGAACATGCCCTTGAAGAGATGGAAGGTATAGAAGAGCCCGGGCCCGACGCTGAAGGTGGTGTACTCGAGCTCGGCGTTGCGGTCGCGGCCGCTGACGCGATAGTGATGCGCTTTCACTTCGACCAGGATGTGGAGGTGAGGGGTGATCCGGTAGCCGATCCCGAAGCCGGTCGTCCAGGGCACCTGAATGCCGACGCCGGCGTCACGCTCATCGGGCGTCAGCGCGAACGCGGGCAGCCGGTTGAGATCCAGGCCCTGGCCATGAGAGACCTCGAGCACGAGTCGACCGTGCATGTACTCGAAGGCGAGGTTGCCGCCGCGGAAGATGGTCCACTGCGTCATCCCGGCCATGACGCTGAGCCTGTCGCCGTACGGGGCAGCTGCAGCGCCGGCCGCTCGCGCCGTGGACGACAGGACGGCGAGGGCGAGCACCGAGAAGATCGCGATCAGTGGCGAGCGATGGGTGAGCATGCTGAATCTCCTGCCTTGGTGATACGGCGATGGTGGCGCGGAGAGCGCTTGCGTACGTCGACCCGGACGGCCAATCACTTGACCGAAGCGGTCGGATCCAGGGGCAAGAGCACGCGGAAGGTCTTTCCAGCACCGGGCGGCGCATCCACGACCACACCGCCGCCGGTCTCGACCGCGGTCCTGGCCACCAGGGTCAAGCCGAAGGTGCAGGACGGCTCGAACAATCGGCTCAGCTGCTCGGGCAAGAGCCCTGGGCCCTGGTCGGAGACCTCGAGCACTCCATAGTTGCCGGGTCGCAGGTGGCCGCCTGAGTGTACGCGGCCGCCCGGCCAGCTGGTCTGCGCGGCGGTGACGACGATCCTGCCATTGCCGTTGGCGGCCTCGCTGGCGTTCGACACCAGCTTCATCAGCACCTGCTCGAGCGCGGGGCGACTGCAGCGCACCCGGATCGGCCATGACCTGCTCTGCACCGCCAGTCGCACACGGGGCCCGGCCAGGAGCGCGAGCGCTCGGCGAGTCTCGTGCACGAGCGCAGCCAGCTCGGTCATGTTCACCGGTGCTGCGGGCACTGCCGGCGCCACAGCACGAATGCTCTGCACCAGATGGGCGGCGCACTGCATCATCTCGCCCAGCTCGAGCAGCCAGGTGCGCGCGCATCCCTCGAGCATCGTCCGTCCGAGCGCCTGCACGCCCAGATCGAGTGCGATGAGAGTGCTGTTCAGGTCGTGCGCAACGCCCTGAGCGACGCTGCCGGCTCGGGCCAGCTGGTCGAGCTCGCGAAGGCGCTGCGAATCGGGCACTTCACGTGGACGCGTCAGCGTCACCAGCACGCGCCCGTCACGCTCGCCGGGAACGCGGATCGCTAGCGCAACCATCGGACCGCGGCTGGTGAAGGGTTCCTCGAACGTGATCGTGGCCTCGAGCAGGCGCTCGGAGGTTGCCTCCTGGATGAGCGCGAGTAGCGTGGCGCGCGCCGCGTCGCTCAGACAGGTCAGGTCCGCGACCTGCGTGTCGAGCAGCTCGGAGGGGCCGCTGCCTGCCGAGCGAATCGTACCGCCATGGTCGGTCAGGAAGACGTCGGGAAGGAGGGGAGCTGCTGGATCGGGCAAGATGTTCTCTCCTGCAGGAGCGGATGTTGCTGCAGGCCAGAATGGCGCATCGGGCAGTGGCAACGTCGACCGAGACGGCCAATGACTTGACCGAAACGGCCACGCCCCATGACTCGGTGTGCTGATTCCCCTACGGTTGACCCGAAACCGTGACCGTGGGGCTCGTCGCCAGAACCACGAACGTGTCGTTCGCGAGGAATCGGAAATTGTAGGTCACTTCCAGTCGGGGTGGTAGGCGGTGCACGGCGCCGTCGCCCGACCGCACCTGGACTGTCGCTTCTCCTGACTGAGCACGGTAAGCGCTGCTCAGGGCTGGCGCGCGGGTTCCGCCGTAAGGTCGAGGAGCGTTGTCTCCGAGGAGCGGATGCTCACGGTGCCCCACCGCTCACGACCGTCGCTGTGGCCCTCCGCGGACCTTGCCCACCGAGAACGTGGCGGTGATCGCCACTTTCCTGCAGTCGTGATGTGTTGGCGAATCGACCATGATCCAGTTCGTCCGCACGTTCGCCGAGGGCGTCAGGTGCCAAAATGAGATCATCGACGAGGTGCGCGACGAGGGCGCAACCATGCGCACGGGCACGCGCATCCGGTTCACGCCCGACTTCGAGATCTTCGCCCGGCGCCCTTGGGACCTGGAACCCGCCGGTCTGCTGCCACTGTATCTGCTGCCACTGTAGCCACCGCAGACTCGTTCAGCGAGATGCCATGATTGCCCAGCACTCGCGCGACTCCTCGCACCGCCTCGACCCGCTCGACCACCGCCTTGGCCAGCATCGTGCGCTTGTACACGTACAGGGCGCCCGGCAGGCCGTCCTCCAGGGCTGCCTCGCTCACCCGCAGGTGCTTGCCGACGGCGAAGACGATTCGCTCGCCGAGGCCTTGGTTGACGAGCTCCACGCGTCGCCAGACCGCGTCACGGCTCCAGTAACCGAGCACCTCCAGATACACGCGTTCTCCGGTGGCCTCGTGTTCGAAGACGAGATCGGGCACGCAGACGCCGACACCGGGGAGGTCCAGGACGACCGTCGCGGGTTCCACGCGCCAGGATGTCTCGAGCGCCTGAATGCCTCTGACGAGCACCGCGACGTCGTCGGGCAGGCGGGCGGGCTCGTCCCGGCGGCAGGACTCGGAGCTGGCCTTTCCTTCGAGCCTGAATTTCAGCGGTGCCCTTTCGATGCCCCAGCGCACCTCAGCCGAGAGCTTCCATGCGTCGCACTCGCGTACCGCGGGCAACGCGAGCGCGAGCTGCAAGCCGTACTTGGTTCCCGACTCGAAGAGACTGAAGGGGCCATCGATCACGATGCGGTAGCCGCCGCCCTCGCGCGCTTGGATGGAATGAAGCAGCCGTAGGAACTTGAGCTTGCGGAAGAGAGCCCGGTACGCGCCGGGCATGGCGCACTCGACCTCGACCACTACTCGCACCGCGCGCAGGAGCACCGCCTGCGCCTGCGCCTGCTCGTACTCGTCGACGAGTCGCCGTGCGGAAATGGCCTCGACTGAACGCAGCAGATGCGCGGCGCGGAGGTCGGCGTAGAGCCCGCGCTCGACCGCGTCGGGAGAGATGCCACGCTCCTGGGCGACGGTATCGATCACGGCCTGACGATCGAAGCGTGCTCCGGCTGGAAGGACACGCCTGCCCGCGCTGGCCCGGACGAACACGTCGCGGCGCATCTCCTCGGCCGCGACGGTCGCATCAGCCTCGAACTCGCAGCGGTCGTCGACGAGTTTGCACAACCCGTCGGCGAGGCGCTGGTCTCGTGCGCTCGAGCGGACAGCGTCGCAGGTCTCCTCGAACTCTTCCCGGGCTCTGCCCACGTGGCTCGTCGCGAGCTCCAGGTACGCTGCGGCCAGCTCCTCGGCATGCGCACGCAACGCGGCATCGAGTGGCACGAGTCGAAGCTCGTCGCCGCGACGTCGCGCCCGGACCAGATCAGCGGTAAGCAACGTGCTCCCTCCGCCGCTCGCTCGTGAACGTCTCGGACGTCTGGGCCGTGACCAGCTCGTACAGCACCGCGCGCTTGCCTTCCTTCTTGCGCAGAATGCGGCCGAGGCGTTGCACGTGCTCGCGCACCGAACCCGAGCCCGAGATCACGATGGCCACGTTCGCCGCCGGGATGTCGACACCTTCGTTGAGCACCTTCGATGTTACGAGCGCGCCGTAGCGACCGTCGGCGAAACGCTCGAGCAACTCGCTACGCTCCTTCACCTTGGTCTGGTGGGTGATGGCCGGGATGAGGAAGCGGCGCGAGACTGCATAGCAGGTTGCATTGTCCTGCGTGAACAGGAGCGCGCGGTCAGCCTGGTGGTGCGCCAGCAGATGCTCGACGTAGTCGAGCTTGGCTGGGGCGCAGAAGGCGAGCTCACGCTGCCGCCGGTAGGCCAGCATCGCACGCCGTCCCTCCGCGCTCCGCGCCGACAGCATGATGAACTCGCCCCAGCCTCCCGGGCTGGCCATGCGGATGCCGTGGCCCTCGACGAAGCCGCGGTACATCGCACGCTCGGATTCGTACTCCGCGCGCTCGGCGGGCGACAGCTCCACGACGACCCGCTCGGTGTCGTAGTCGGCAAGGAAGTCGCCGGCGAGATCGACGATCTCCTTCCGATACACCACAGGGCCGATCAGCTCGCCGAGCAAACTGTCGCGCCCATCTGTCCGTTCGGGAGTAGCCGTCAGGCCGAGTCGGAAGGGTGCGATGGCGAGTCGCGCGGCCATGGCGTAGGCCGCGCCGGGAAGATGGTGGCACTCGTCGAAGACCAGGAGGCCGAAGCGGGCGCCCAGATGCTCCATGTGCAGGTAGGCGGAGTCGTAGGTGGCCACGGTCAGTGACTGCACGTCGTACTCACCGCCGCCGATGACCCCGACCGACGTGCCGAACGTCGCTCGCAGGAGGTCGTACCACTGGCGGACGAGGTCGAGCGTCGGCGCGATGACCAGCGTCGCCCGCCGCTTGGCGGCGATGGCCATGCATGCCAGCTGAGACTTGCCCGCGCCGGTCGGCAGCACGACCACACCGCGGCTCCGCTGCGCGACCCAAGCATCGAGGGCTTCGGTCTGGTACGGCCGGGGCTCTCGTTGTACGTGAGTCCCCTCGGCGAGCGTGGCGTACTGGCGGGCCAGGTCCTCGAAGGCGACCTTCTCGCGCACGAGCGTCCTTACGAGGAGGGCGTACGCGACGGCCGGCGCCCGATGACATGCGGTGCGCGCGTCCCACTGACAGCCGGGGAGGGCCAGCGGCGAGTCGGCGGCGAGTCCGCGTACCTCGAGCGTGCCGCCAGTGAACATCAAGCTGAGGGTGGGCGGCGACAAGGGTCGGAATCACTCGGACGATTTTCAATGGGACCATACACGAACACGCTGACAATGCTTCAGGCGACACCGCCTACGAGACGATCAGAGCGTGTCCCGATGTGCACCTACGCGCGCGAAACTCGACTTACCCAGCCACGCTCACGGTCTCGATCACCCTCTTCGTGGTCGGTTGGACCTGCGAGCCGCCGCTGCAGATGGCGCGTCTTCCGCAGAGCCCGCAGACCGCCATGCCGGTCCTTTGATAGCCATCCTCATCGCGTCGACTGCGAGCTCGTCGACACTGTCGGTGACCCGGTCGAGATCGACAGCCAGGCCCGGGCAGGGATGCCACGCCGCCAGCGGCCTCGATGTCCTGGCGGAGAACTTCGAGGGCGTCCGCGAACCAGGGCGACGGCGTCAGCTTCCGTGTCCGAGAGCCATCTTCGGAGGAGCCCGACCGACGCGCAACATGGGCTTCGCCCGGCCCAAGACGCCGAGGGCGATAGGCTGCGCGGCTCTTGCAGAGTCGCCTACTCGCGATAGCTCGGGCCGCTCTCGCCGAGGAGAACCTCCGTCGTTGCGATGACGCTGTCGCGCAAAGTCGCAAGCGAAGCCAAGGTGGCATCGGCGCGGTACGTCGCGAAGGCCTCGGCGCCTGAGAAGCGGATGACGTGGACCTCCCGCGCCGGCTCGCCCGGCACGTAGACAGCCCTTTCGATCACGCCGCCGTGCTTCGTCATGATGGTCGCGGCCTGGCGTTCGTAGGCGCGGAACGCTTCGAGCCGGCCAGGGACGATCGTGAGGATCGCGACGACCGCGAGCGTGCCATCGGAGTAACTGCGATTCTCCGGCGCGCCGCGATACCGTGAGTTCATGGCGCCCGTGCGGCGCGGCACCTCGGCGCGCAAGTGACGAAGGCGCTCATACGGCGCGGAGGTGGCGGCCTCGGTACGACGCAGCAAGTCGTCCAGGGCATCGAGAATCGCGCGCTCGCGCTCGCCGCCCAGCGGCACGGGCGTCGCGTCCTTGACGAAGGCCAGGGCGCATTCGTAGAGATTCCCGTGGCGCGGCGTTTCGCTGCTGCCGCGATCGATCTCCAGGGCCAAACTCAGTACGTCTCCGGACGGCGTGCACAGCGTGGCCTCGAGTGAGCCGCCGTCACGGAAGACGTCGCAAGCGAGCAACTCGGTGAAGTGCAGAGGCGAGGGCAAAGGCATGCTGGGAGCTTGGCTCACGGGCAGCCAGCGCGGGAGGGCTTAGTATGGTTCACCGGAAAGCGAGGACCGCCTGCAGGGTGGCGAGGTCGGCACCCTTCTCGAGCATCTGCTCGAAGTCCTTCGGTAGGCTCTTCTTCTTGCCTTGTTCTGCTTGCCTGCCAAGTGACGCACGAGAAGCGGGCGTAGCTCACCGGGTGGCGATCACGAGATCGGCCAGAAGTAGTCACCGAACGTCAGCGTGAAGACGCCGCCAGGCTGGTAGACGGTCATCATCGAGCCCTTGCAGGTGAAGTCGATGGGCCCGAAGTCGAAGTTCCACGAGTCATTGTGGATGCGCAGCACGCCATTACTGTCGAGGTTCCACGACAGGTTCTCTGCGTCGCCGCTGAACGGGATCTGCGATGAATTGCGACGGATGCTGAAGTACTCGGTCGCGCGGCCGTAGATGGTCGGCCCGGTGCCGCCCAAAAACCCTTCGCTGTACTGCGTGCCCCAGTGGGGATCCTGCCGGTGCTGCGACATCATGACGTTGACGAACTGGCCTTGGGCCAGGTGCGACCGGACGGTCGAGACGAGCGACGTGCACGTGGCGTCGGCGCGAGCGATCTCGGGGGAAGCGAGGAAGGGCACGGCCGCGGCCGCAGACACGAGAGCGAGAATCATCTTCTTCATCGAACAATCTCCTTTTCGGGAACGTGGGTGGTGCGTCGATGCGCCGCTCTCTGTGCAACCGATGTGCCGACGAGATCGACGCTCACCGCCGAGGCATCGGTGCGCCCGAAGTCACGTCGAGACGCGGCCTTGCCCGACGATCACGACGGATCCGGGGCCGCATGGCCCGAGGCCGGAAGGGCGCGCGCACGGTCTCTGGGACCGCGCGGGACCGGTCCCGGGACGGTCCCTGCTTTTGGCGTGCGTGAGCTTGGGACTTGCTCGATACGATTTGGCAGCAGGTCTCTGTCGAACGGTCCCGTTGGCCTTCGCCGATCGGCAGGCTCTCCGCCTGACTACGGGGTGCGTTACTCCTCACACGCAAGGCCATTCCATTCAGGGCTGTCTCACAGCGGTCCCGCGCACCGCGTGCTCGTGTCACAGACAGGATCGGCCGGCTTCGGTTGTCGTTCACCGGTGGCGGCCATGCGTAACGTCGTGAGCGTTCGGCCAAGCAGGAGGAGCGGTGGCCCTCCCAAGAAATCGGCGTGGTTCGCACAGAAGGCCAAACGACTCATCGCATGCCACCGGCGGCGAGTTCATCAGGCGCGACGGATCGCCGGGACTCCAGGGATGTCGCCCCAGTCTTTCCGCCTGCTGCGCTGGCTGACGACCGATCCGCCCGCTCGCTTCGCCGACTGGCTGCCGTCTCGACAGAGCTACGGCGTGCGCCGCGGCAGCGAGCGCGCCAGGCGCATGCCGCACTCGGACGGACGGAACGAGCCGAAGTAGCGCACGCGCGTGGCCGAGCGGCAACCCTCGGCGGATAC
>Ga0209515_10004606_pt1 | contig 18520 bp, 13 predicted proteins | sample Subgroupgradi54m_FD_187454 | JGI IMG/M metagenome (GOLD analysis project Ga0209515, IMG submission 187454) | Subsurface groundwater microbial communities from S. Glens Falls, New York, USA - GMW60B uncontaminated upgradient, 5.4 m (SPAdes)... ...
ATGTAGATTTAGAAAAGCTTTTAACTCTTGATACTCAAAGAAGGGAGTTGATTAATAATGTTGATGAACTTCGCGCCAAAAGAAACGAAGCAGCTAATATTAAAGATATTGAAACAGGTAAAAAAATTAAAGAAGAGTTATTCAATCTGGAAAATGAATTTAGACCTATTGATAAAGAATGGATTGAATTAATGTATCAAGTACCAAATATTCCTCTTGATGATGTACCTGAAGGAGACGCCTCTAATTTTAAGATTTTACATAAAGAGGGCAATGAAACTAAATTTAATTTTACTCCTAAAGATCATGTTGAATTGGGTGAGATGTTAGATATTATAGATATTCAAAGAGCAGCTAAAGTTTCTGGAGCAAGATTTGCATATTTAAAAAAAGAAGGGGCCATTTTAGAATTAGCCTTAGTTCAATATGTAATGAACAAATTAGTAAATAGTAACTTTATTCCTGTGATTCCACCTACTCTAATTAAAAAAGACATAACAAAAAAATTAGGCTACTGGAATGGAAGAGTTGATCAAGAAGATACTGCGAATGAGAATTATTATCTGGTTAATGATGAAGAGAAGGGCGTAAGTGGCACGAAAAAATCTAACCCGTTATATCTAATTGGTACCGGAGAACACGCAATTGTACCAATGCATGCTGATGAAATTCTAACAGAGGCAGAATTACCAAAAAAATATGCTGCTTTTTCTCCTTGTTATAGAAGAGAAGTTGGGACCGGAGGACAAGATATAAGAGGAATTTTACGAGTTCATCAATTCGAAAAGGTAGAAATGGTTGCATTTGTTAAACCTGAAGATGATGAAAAAATAAGAAAAGAAATGTTGGATTTAGTAGAAGAGATAATGAAAGAATTAAATTTACCCTATCAGGTTAAGAAATTACCAAGTGGAGATATGAGTTTTCCCTCTGCAGAAACTATTGATATTGAAACATGGATTCCGTCTCAGAATTTATACCGAGAAACTCATTCAATTTCTACAACAACTGATTTTCAAGCAAGAAGACTAAAAACCCGTTTTAAAGATAAAGAAAGATCCATAAAATTTGTTCATATACTTAACGGGACTGCAATTGCTATAGGAAGGATGATTATAGCTCTTTTGGAAAATTTTCAGCAAGCAGATGGATCTGTAAAGATTCCTGAAGTACTACAAAAATATACCGGATTTTCGGAAATTAAACCTTAATGTCCTAAGTTTCTTTGACGGATTAAATCAGCGGCTGATGTTGCTGCTGGAGCGGAATTATTATTTCCTTGAAGTTGACCAAAATTTGCTGATCCTGATGCAACAGGTTGTACTGCAGGTTGAGTAATTGGTGTAGGAATGGGTTGTGGAGTTTTAGTCTGTGTTAATGTGTTAGTTGTAGTTACTGGTATACTTGCTGTTTTAGGAGCCTGTCCAATACCTAGAATAAAGTAAGCAGATGCACCTGCAACAACTAAAATTAAGCCTATAGCTACACCAATAATCCACTTAGGTATTCCTTTATGACCATCAGTTGGAAGAGTCGGTATATCCGGATTTGAGTTGTTGGCTTGAGGGACAATTAATGTTTCCGGGATACTCTGAGAGGATGCAGCTTCCGGTACAGGATTATTGCCGGAAATAAGATGAGAAAGATCTGTGGGGGCTGATGGAGAAGACAATGTTTGATCAGGCATTGGAGTAGTTATGCCTGCTAATTCCGATGTTGGTTCTTGTGGTAGAGTTGTAAAGGTGGGCATGGGTGGTTGAGAAGGAGTAGAAGGCAAAGGGTTCCAAGTAGCAGATTCAGGTTGAGATTGAACAGGAGGATTATTTTGTGAGACAGGTCTCCATATAGAAGATGGTTCTATAGGTGGGGTAGGTGGTAATGGTGGCCAGCTTGGCATTGGATTTATAGCTTCATCGGGATTTGGAGCAGGAGCTGTTGATATGTAAGGGTTTGAATTATTCGATGAATTTTGATTATTTGAGTTATCCATTTGGGCAGATATATATATCTTTAGTTTAAGGCAACAATATACTTATTGTCAATCATTTTCTAATCGCCAGGAGAAATGCTTGAAGCGATTACACTCTTCCGTATATAATATGATCCAACATATGTTAGGAATATTTGGTAAATTACTTGATTCAAATGAGCGAGAGATAAACAAACTTAAGTCTCTTATTGAAAACATTAACAGTTTTGAGAAAAAAATTTCCAAAATTAATGATAAGCAACTTAAGGGTATGTTTGCCCAGTTTCAGTTGCAATATGAACGCGGGAAAAGTTTGGAGGATTTATTACCAGAGGTTTTCGCTTTTGTACGAGAGTCAGCACTAAGAAATATTAAGCAAAGACACTTTGATGTGCAGATGATGGCGGCAATTGTTTTACATCAAGGACGGATTGCTGAACAAAGGACTGGTGAGGGAAAAACTTTGTCAGCAACTCCGGCAATTCTTTTGAATGCAATTGTAGGTAAAGGAGTACATGTTGTGACAGTAAATGATTATCTGGCCCGAAGGGATTGTGGTTGGATGGGTCCTATTTTTAATGCTCTTGGTGCGACTTGTGCAACTATAGTACACGATAGTGCCTTTATTTTTGATCCAAAATATAAAGACCCTGATAAGGATGATAAAAGATTACAACACTTAAAACCAATATCCAGAAAAGAGGCGTATGAGGCAGATATAACATACGGCACTAATAATGAATTTGGATTCGACTATTTGCGTGATAATATGTATTCTAAATTATCTGATCAGTCCCAACGTGGTCACAATTTTGCCATAGTTGATGAGGTTGATTCAATATTGATTGATGAGGCAAGAACACCTTTAATTATATCTCAGCCGGCACAAGAGGCAACTGATAAATATTATAAATTTTCCAAATTAATAGATACACTTTCTCCGGAGGATTATGTGGTAGATGAAAAATTAAGAACAGCCCATTTAACAGAGAAAAGCATATTAAAAATTGAACAAATATTAGGAGTTGATAATTTATATGAGAAGGATTTTTCAACTCTTCATCATCTGGAAGAATCACTTAAAGCCAAGACTTTATTTCAAAAAGATAAAGATTATGTGGTGAAAGATGGGGAAGTAATTATCGTTGATGAGTTTACCGGAAGGTTGATGTTAGGACGCAGGTATTCTGAAGGTTTGCATCAGGCAATTGAAGCAAAAGAAGGTGTGCCAATTCAGCAGGAATCGCAAACTCTGGCAACAATTTCTTTTCAGAACTACTTTAGAATGTATAAAAAGCTTGCAGGAATGACCGGAACTGCGGTAACAGAGGCAGAAGAATTTAATAAGATTTATAAACTAGAGGTAGTGGTAATTCCAACCAATAATCCAATGGTAAGAATTGATCATTCGGACACAATTTATAAAACTCAAACTGCCAAATATAGCGCTGTTGCAAATCTGGTTGCAGAGCTTTACGAAAAAGGTCAACCTGTATTGGTAGGTACAACATCAATTGATAGGAATGAATTTTTATCAGAACTTCTAAAAAGAAAAGGTATCTCACATGCACTTCTGAATGCTAAAAATCATGAAAAAGAAGCAGAAATTATATCTTTAGCCGGAAAAAAGAAAGCGGTTACTGTTGCAACAAATATGGCTGGAAGAGGTGTAGATATTTTACTGGAAAAAGGTGTTGATAATTTAGGCGGATTATTTGTGATAGGAACAGAAAGACATGAATCAAGAAGAATTGATAATCAGTTAAGAGGCAGATCAGGAAGACAAGGTGATCCTGGGGAAACAAGATTCTTTGTTTCCTTAGAAGATGATCTGATGAGAATTTTTGGTGGAGAGCAGGTTGCCAAAGTAATGGATTTTCTTAAAATGCCGGAGGATGTGCCGATTGCACATGGTTTAGTTTCCAAAGCAATAGAGGGGGCGCAGAAAAAAGTAGAAGGTCATAATTTTGATATGCGAAAACACACTGTTGAATATGATGATGTGATGAATCAGCAAAGGCAAATTATATATGAGATAAGAAAGAAAGTTTTAGAAACATCCGCTGATGCTGCTGGAGAGAAACAATCCGGAATTAGTTTGAAAGATGAAATATTACAAAAAATAGAAGTAGAAATTTCAAATATTGTAATCATCAATTCGCAAGAAGGAATAGATTACAAAAAAATTATTGAAGAATTTTCGACAATTGTTCCGATGGATGAAGTAAGTCTTAAAGATTTGGAAAAACAAATATCTACTTTTCCAAGTTCAGAAGAAGTGACAAAATTTCTATTAGATATTACAGTTCACTTTTATGAGGAAAGAGAAAAAGGCGTGGGGGTAGAGGTTGCAAGGCAAATGGAGGTTTTTGTTTATCTTAATACAATAGATACTTTATGGATTGAACATTTGGATACAATGGATGATTTGCGCTCAGGTATAGGTCTTCGTGGTTATGCTCAAAGAGATCCTTTAATTGAATATAAAAGAGAAGGGTTTGAGTTATTTGAAAAATTAATGGTGGAGATTGATTATGAAATAGTTCATCGGATTTTTAAAGTTTCAATGCAGGGGGAGACTCAGATTCCACAAAGAGTTGTTGTTGAAGAAAAACATCCAGACATAGAAATAGGAGTTGAAACAGAGAAAAAAGAAATAGAATCAGGTAAAGTTGATGAAGGCGGAATTACCAAAGTAACTATTGAAAGAAATGGGGTTGTATCTGAGCAGATTTACGGAAATCAAGGGCAGTTAACCAATTCTCATGGAAAATTAGGCAGAAATGATCCATGCTGGTGTGCATCTGGTAAAAAATACAAGAAATGTCATTATCCGAATTAAAAAACTTAATTCATTTTTTGTGTAATATTAAAACTTTATCCCGGTCTTCTTTAATAATTTCGTAATCATTTTTTGAGATATTTGGATTATTAAGACTCATTTTGCGGGTAATCATTAAAAAACTAGCATCGCTATTTAAAATAGAAACAAGCCATGCTATCTGGATTTGGTCTACCTTTTCTTTTCCAGAGTAAAATATTGCTGCTGGTATGAAGTCTCCATCAATCATAAGGTTTTGTGGATATTTTTCTGCCGCCTTTGACAATATTGCCTCATCAGATACAAAGGCGGGGATATCAATAAGTTGATACCAGATCATTTTAATTTGGTTAAAATAGAGCATTGAACTAAAAAGTATAACGATTGTGTATATTTGATATTTCCAATTACTTAAATATTTCTCTAAAACAGCATAAGTAAATCCAAAGTAAACTAAAATTAAAAAAGGAAAAATAGGTATAAGATGCCAAATTTGTATCTTAGGTGAAAAAATTATTGGGATCATAAAAGAAACAAAAAAGATTATAAAAATGAAAAACCTTTTCTGGGTGAGAAAAACAGATAAAATTAATGATCCTAAGCCTAACCAGAACCATTTGCCAATACCACTATGAAGATAATCTTTGGCAAGGCTAAGGTTGGCAAAGTAGCTGGTTTTTAAACTTATTCCCCGAAGCCCGATTTCTAAATAATTATGAATAAAATTATGATCCTGGAATATCCTATATGCAAACCAATTTACAATAACTGTAAAAAAAATAACTACTGGTAGGATTAGGTCTCTCCACCGGTATATTTTGTTTTTTAAAAAAATCAAAAAAACAGACGGTAAGATTGCCAGCGGTACCATTGCTTTTGTTAAGAAAAGTAAAGATAAACTTGCTGTAAAAGGTAGAATATATTTTTTATTTTCAGAAGCTTTAATTGCCAGGAGAATGGTAAGAATAAAAAACATAGTTAAAAAAATGTCTAGATCTCCTAACCGAGACCGGTAAATAAACCAAATTGCTGAAGATAAAGCTATAGATGAGCACAAACCGACTAATGGGTTGAAAAGTTTTTTACCAAGAAGATATAGTAAGAAAATGCTTACGATTCCGGAAATGGCTGAGGGAAATCTTGTCCAAAATTCATTTATCCCGAATATTTTATAAGTTAAAGCCATAATCCAAAAACCTACCGGAGGGTGATCGCCGAAAGGTTGTTTGTTCCAATGGAGGTTATATAAGTTTCCTGTTTTAAGGATATTTCGGGCAACTTCAGCATACCAGGCTTCATCCCAACTTACTAAAGATGTTTGTCCTAATTTATAAAAAAATAATGGGAAGGTTAAGAGAGTTGATATTAAAGCAAGTATATCGAATAGATTATTACGATAGATATTTTTTAATGAAATCATTTTTGAAAAAATTTTGGTTTCGTAAGTAGTAAAATAATTATTACTAAAGAAACTACAGAAATAATGATCCCATATTCTAATGATTTTGGAAAGTAAACAAACTCTACATTGTGAATCCCCTTTGGTAGAAAAACACCCCTGAAATTATAATTTGTTCTGTGTATCGTGGTCTCACTACCATCAATTAGCGCTTTCCATCCGGGGTAGAAAGAATCTAAAACTACTAGATAACTGTCAATGTTAGAAGTTGTTTTAATCAAAATATGAGAGTTAGTAATGGGGTTATAAGTTAAGTTAGAATTTAAAGATTCTGTGGAAGTGCTATTAAACTCAAGGTCTTGAGTAATTGAGGTTTGTTTAATAGGGAAGTTTTCATCAATTAATAATTTTAATGTATTTTTATCTGTTGTTTTAATAACTTGCTTTGTTAAGTATACCCTTGGAAGACTTTGAGTATTTTCCAATATAACTACCCCCCTATCTTCAAAAACTTCTTTAAATTTGGGGAGTTTGAATTTATTATCAATTTGTCCATTTTCAGAAATATCACCGTTATTATTCCTCTTAAGGGTTACAAGAAAACGAGTATTTGTTTCATCTAATATTTTTGAATCAAAATTTTCTAAAATCCCCCATCTTGTTTGTGGTGCTGTATCAATTTTACCTGAGTTTGCAACAGCCAGAAGTTGAGCAGTATTTATAGGATAAGTTCCATCATATCCTGCCATTGAAGAAAGTCTAAAAGCCACCCACATATTTGCAGGAAGGACTACTCTTTCGGCAATAAATCTGTCACTTGGGTATTTCTCCAAATACTTTGAAATAGGAGTTTGCGGATAAATAAAATTAGGTGATGAGAAAGTATTAAACTTTAGTCCAAAACGGAATAACTCAAAGATAAGGATTAAAATAAACATAATCGGAGCAACTAGTTTAAACTGCTTAAATTTATTAAAGATCAATACTAATAACAAAACTGTTGCGATTATAAATAAAGGTAAAGATAGATTTTTTAAACTGATATTAATATGTGCAAGTAATATGTCTGTGCTATTTAGTGATGATTTTATAAAAAAAAGATAAGTTCCTATCCCTAAAATAATCAACAGAATCGCTATGTATGGTTTTAGACTTAATTTGGTAGAATTCTTTAAAGAAGATATTCCATAAGCTCCAAGTAAAGCTAGCGAAAAATTCGTTAAAAAATTTATCCGATTCATGGTCATAGATGCACCACCCCAAAGACCCAGTTTATATAAGAAAATGCTTAAAGGGTTAGATATAGCGATAATAAGTGCCAGAATAAATAAGCATGAGGCAAATTTGACCTCGGTTTTTTTGAAAAACTTCTTTAAAGCAATAAGCGAAAATATTAGAGTTGTTACACCTGCATATATGGTTGAATCCATATTATCTCCTCTGCCCCAAAAATTGCCTGTTGCGCTATTACCAAAAAAATCAGGGGCAATTAAATTAATCAGATTTTCAGGTGCAAAAAAAGGGACTCCTTTATCCAAAGTTTCAACTAGTCTTTGAGAATTAATAATAAGTTCGGCAACAGGAAGTAAAAAAATTGCGCTTAAAGATAATCCTAAAACGAAAAAGATCAGAATTTTTAAGTCTTGGAAATAGTGATTAGCTCTAAACAAGTACCATATTGCCATAGCTAAAAGAGTGAACGGGATAATAGGTGGGTAACCTGCCAGTATTTGTAAGCTAAAAAAAATACTAAGTAACGCACCATATTTAAGTTGTTTCGAGATTAAATATTTATCCTCAAGCAAAATTAAAATTGGTAAAAAAAGACTTGTTGTAGCTTGTGTATTCCACTGGATCCATAAAATTGTAGAACCGCCAAATCCGTAAACAATACTTCCAAATACTGAAGGGATTTTACCCAATTTAAAGTGTCTTAAAAGCAGGTACATAAAAAAGCAGGCAAATATGGGTTGTGACATTACCTGAAGAGTCCAGGCAATATGAGGAGCGAAAGCTAGATAAAAAATCATGGTGGGAAAAAGCAAACCAAATTGTGGACTTGCAAATAATGGGTATCCTGCAAACATATAAGGATTCCATAAAGGTAATTCTCCTTTTTTCTCAAGATCTACTGCTAATGTTTTAGGTGGGTAAAATAGAGATACAGCATCAGATAATTTGGCATTTTGAACAGGTACTCCCACACTGTAACCCCATTTATAGCTTAACCATGGATAGTATGCTCCTACAATTAGATCAGTTGGCAAGGGGATTAGTCCAAAAAATATTTTATAGAAAAATATCAGAGTTAAAAATGTAAAAAATACTAAGGCGGTGACTGCTTCCTTTAGAGTCATTCCATTATTATACAAAAAAGATATAATTGATAAATGATAGAGTTTGTCAAAAAATATTTAAACAGCACTAACATAATTTTATTATTTATACTTATTTTGGGATTATTTTTTAGAATTTATAAACTGGAAATCTTTTACCCTTGGGGTCATGATCAGGATCTTTTTTCGATGATTGTTAAAGATATTGTTGTGGATCATCATTTAAGGTTAATCGGGCAACAAACAACTATTCTCGGGGTATTTATTGGTCCTCTTTTTTACTACCTGATGGTTTTATCTTTTGCTATTTTTCATATGGATCCTCTCAGCAGCGCTATTCCTATAACAATAATCGCGGTACTTACAATATTCAGCTTTTATTGTGTATTTGATAAATTTTTCGGAAGTAAGGCTGGACTTATGGGCGCCTTTTTATATGCAGTTTCTCCGGGAATGGTGTTCTTTAGTAGATGGGCAGTTCCTACTCAACCTACAACTCTTTGGAGTGTATGGTTCTTATATGCCTTATTAGGGACTCTTAAGGGTAGAGTACCCATAATATTAATTAGTGCATTAGTTGGGTTAGTATGGCATATCCATGTAGCTTTGATGCCTCTTCTTTTACTTTTGCCTATTTCTTTTTGGTTATCCAAAAAGAGCGGGAATAAAATGGAAATTAGCAAAAAAAGTATAGTGATTTCCTTTTTAATGTTTTCTTTCCTAATGTTTCCTTTTTTCGCTTTTGAGGTAAGACATAATTTTCAACAAATAAAAGCTATTAGTAAAGCTACCTATGAAGAAAAAGGGGAAGCGAGCGGTATTAATAGGCTTTATAAAACCATTAATTTGGGAGGAAGGTCACTGGCGGGGGCTTTCTTTTTAAGTAATGCTACTGTGGGATTGGATTCTTCTCTTACTGCTATCTTACCCTTTTTATTACTGGGGGCTATTTTATCTCTATTTTCTGAAAAAAGGCTAACCAAAAATCAAACTATTTTATTAATAGTTTGGATTATCCTGGTATTTTCTGGACAGCTGTTTTCTAAAACACAAATTAGTGAACATTACTTTGGTTCAATTACAGCAATTTTATTTTTAGCAATGGCTCTTATTCTAAGTAAACTGCGATTTACAATAATTTTACTTGCCATCTACCTGATTGGAATTACTGTTTGGCTTATTAATAAGCCAAATGATTTTGGAGGATACATATATAAAAAACAAACTATTGAATACATTAAAAATAATTCCTTGGAAAAGGGGTATCCTTGTGTGGCAATGAATTTTATTGAAAATAATATTGATAAGGGAAATGGTTTTAGGTATTTATCTTGGTTTTATAAATTGAAAGTTATTACCGGAGGAAATGATGTTCCTGTTTATAATATAGTTACACCATGGACAATTTCAGAAAATGAAATTAATGCTAAATTCGGTATGTTTGGGGTAATACTTCCTCATCAGGAAATTGTTGATCCAAGCACCTGTTCCAATCCCAAAAGACAATTATTGCCTTTATGGGGTTTTACTAATTAAAGTTGTAATATATAAACAACAATTAATTCAAAAGATAACTCAGATGAAAAAAAGATGGCAGTATTTGGTTGGAGCGTTAGTTGTTTTGAATATCTTTTTAAGTTCATGGTGGTTAATTCATGAGGATATTCACTACAATACGGATGTTGCCAGAGACTTTTTAGTACTTAAGGAAATGATTGAAAAATGATAGTTTTTTAAGTACTATCAGTTGGATGCTGGAAATTAAAAAACTAACTAAAAAGTGGGTAACAGATAAATTACCAAAAAGACCTAAGGATGCAAATAAGGGGACTTTTGGAAAAGTATTAGTAATTGCCGGGTCAAAGTCTTTTGTTGGCGCACCATTTTTTGCAACAGCCGCTGCTTATAGAGTTGGAGCAGGGTTGGTTACATTGGCTACAATTGAGTCAGTCTATAATATTGTTGCAAGAAAAATACCAGAGGCAACTTTTTTACTTTTGCCGGAATATAAAGGGGGAATCGGTGATGGTGCATACGAAGCTATTGTTGAAAGACTGAAAGAATTTGATGTTTTGCTTTTGGGTCCAGGTATTGAACAAAGTTTACAAACAGCAGAATTTGTTGCAAAACTTTTAGAAAGAGGTGATTTACCAAAACTGGTTATTGATGCAGATGGATTAAATATAATATCTAAGTTAGGTAATTGGTGGGATAAATTGAAAAAAGATACTATACTTACTCCTCACCCAGGTGAAATGGCCAGGTTAACAGGATTTAGCGTTGAAAGGATTCAATCAGATAGAGTTAACATTGCAAAAAGTTTTGCTAAAAAGTGGGGTAAAGTTATAGTTTTAAAAGGAGCAAATACTGTTGTTGTCTCCCCCGGCGGGGAAGTTAAAATTAGCCCATTTGCAAATCCAGCATTATCCACTGCCGGAACAGGTGATGTACTAACTGGTGTAATTGCCGGCCTTTCAGCTCAAGGGTTAAAGTCTTTTGATGCAGCTTGTTTAGGCGTTTATATTCACGGGTTAGCAGGAGAAATATTAAAAGAAAAATTGGGAGATGCAGGCTTGCTTGCAAGCGATCTTTTATTAGTTTTACCAAAAGTTATCCAAAAAATTAAAATGGGTCTTGACAACTAATTTTTGAATCTTTAATATCTTTTTATTACTTCAAAAAAACTGCCTGGTAATTTTTCCTGCCAATATAAATGATCAATAAAAAAACTTTAAATACCTTAATTGCAGGAGAGATTGATTTTGTAGATCTGAAGTTTACCGATCTTCGTGGGGTTTGGCAGCATATGAGTGTTCCGGCACATCAGTTCTCAGATGAAAATGTAAAAAAAGGATTTGGATTTGATGGTTCTTCAATAAAAGGTTTTTCAACGATTTATGAAAGTGATATGCTTCTTAAGCCTGACACAGACACCCTTTTTGTAGATCCTTTTTTTGATAAAACCTTATCTTGTATTTGTGATGTTTATGATCCTGACAGCGGTTTGCCTTTTGAGAAAGATCCAAGAGGCACTGCAAAAAAGGGGGAAGAGTATCTTAAAAAAAGCAATGTAGCAGATATATCTTACTGGGGACCGGAAATTGAGTTTTTTGTGTTTGATAAAATCTCTGTTAATTTAACCCCCTATAACTCGTACATTAATATTGAGAGTGGAGAACTTCCCTTTACTTCTCCCAATCAGGAGAAAAATGACGGATATAAGATTTTAAATAAGACCGGTTATTTTCCAGTTCCTCCTTTTGATAAGTTACAAAATTTCCGTTCTGAAATGGTTAAAATCCTGGAGGAATTAGGGATTCAAATTGAGGTACATCATCATGAAGTAGCAAGCGGGGGACAATTGGAAATTGATATGCAATATGATTCTTTGGTTTCAATGGCAGATAAAGTGATGATTTATAAATATGTTGCCAGAAATTTGGCTGCAAAATACGGATTATATGCATGCTTTTTGCCAAAACCCATTTTTGGAGATAACGGATCTGGTATGCATACTCATCAAAGCTTATTTAAAGATGGTAAAAATTTATTCTTTGATCCAACAGGAAAAGATAGTTATGCGGAATTATCAAAATTAGGACTTTCTTATGCTGCAGGATTGCTCTCCAATATTAAAGTAATTTTGGCTCTATCAAATCCCACCTTAAACTCATATAGAAGACTGGTTCCTCATTTTGAAGCCCCAACTGCTGTTGCTTTTTCAAAAAGAAACCGTTCTGCTGCCATCAGGATACCAATGTATTTTAAAAACGAGGAAAAAGCAAAAAGAATAGAATTTAGAGTACCGGACCCAACTTGTAATCCCTACCTTGCTTTCGCAGCAGAATTAATTTTTGGTCTTGAGGGAATTGATAAAAAAATGGATCCACAAAAATTAGGATATGGGCCATTTGAGCAAAATATCTGGGAAAATTCTAAAGTTGAGCAAACTCCAAATAATTTATTTGAAATTTTAGAAAATTTAAGTAAAGATAAAGTTTTGGTAAAAAGCGGGGTTTTTTCAGAAGGATTGATTGATAGTTATATCCAGGTTAAAAAAGATGAGGCAATTGCAAGTCTTCTCTATCCAACTCCAGCGGATTTTTGGTTCTATTCTGATATTTAAATTAATCTACATACCCAAACAAAGGGTCAGTTAAATTTGTATTACCCATAGAGCAGATTTTTTGCAATTCTTCTAAAGAATATTTTTCTTTAGGTAAAACCAGACCAACATGGCCAAATTTTTGAGTATCTTTATCCTTAGATAACTCTTCAGGGATGAAGATATTATAAACAGGTATCTCTATCGAGGGATGAGTAAGTGATATGTTTTTTAAATAGAATAAATATCTAAAACCTACATTTTCTCCAGGCGAAGTAATGTAACTTATGCCAACACAGGGATAATTCTTGGCAAGCATATCTTTTTTTATAACATCTACCAATAGTTTTTTTTCTAAGTACCCTTTGTGGTAGTAATATTGGGTAATGTAGAAATAGCCGTTTTTTATTAAGATTACAGAAAGAATAAATATTGTTAAAAACCTTCCTGTAGTTGAGGTTTTAAACAGTAGATATAAAAAGCAACTGAATATTGTAATAAATATAACCTCTAAATTAAAAAAATAATATTCTGAAATTGGAGAAGATGATAAAGAAAAAAATGCATATACTCCAAAAATCCAACTATACAAAACAATTAATTCAGATTTAGAAATTAATTTTTTTCTGATTAAAAAAATTGCTGATAGAAAAATTAATAAAACAAATATAATATTGTCAAATACTTTAAAGTATTGAGGTTGGAACATTAAAGTATTTACATTTTTTGTAATCATGTTTGCAACCTCAATAAATTTATTTATTCCTGTTGTGCCTTCTCTTTTGGTAACGAAATTTCCTAAAAGAGCATAGGTTTGTCCGAAGTTATGTTTAACCTCGAATATAATTAAGGGAATATTTGTTAAAATTAATGCTACAAAAAATTGTATTAATTGTTTAACAGAGGGCCATTTTTTGGAGACCAAAAAAGCTATAGGTATAGCAATTAAAGTAGGTAATAGGGCAATATGAATATGCCAAATTAATCCTATTAAAATTCCTAATAAGGGCAGTACATAAAAATTGCCACGGGCAATCATCATAACTGTATAAAAATACCAAACTACCCAAATGCCGGTTGGAGTTGTAGGAACAACTCTTCGATCAAGCTCTACCTCTCTAATCAAAACGGCGTATAAAAATGAACCGATTAGTCCTACTTTTGTATTAAACAATTTGGAAAAAACAACAAAATAACTAAAAACAGTTAAAACCCCTATTATTACAATAGGAATAATTGCACCTGTGGGATTCATATTAAATAGTAAAAAGAATGGCACAAGAAAGTAGTAAAAAATAGGACCAATAAATATTCCCGGTGCAGTTGTTAATTGGCCGATCAAACGAGGATGGTAATTTACAACAATATCTTTAACAATCCAAGAATAAAGATCTGAATCGTGGTCAAAATTGAATCGATTGATTACCTTATAAGTTCGGAAGAATAGAGATATTGATAAAATCAATATTAAAATTAAAAGATAAGTTTTTTTACGAAGAAAGGATTTAATTTTCATTTATATGATATTAGCAAGTAGAGTTTGAATGTGCAATCTGATAATGCTAGACTACAATCTTAATGGAAGTTCATGCAATTAAAACAAGAAAGTTTCTACCTCCAAAAGATAATCTTTGGGATTTACTCTCTAGCATAAAAAGTTTGAAAGAAAATTCAGTTGTTGTGATAACTAGTAAGGTGGTAGCAATAGGAGAGGGGGAGTGCATAGAGATTTCAAAGATATCAAAAGATGATTTAATAATAAGTGAGGCCGATAAATATCTCTCCAGAAGTGATACGCCAGGAGGACTTATAATGTACACACTAAAAAATAATATGCTTGTTGCCTCCTCGGGAATTGATGAGAGTAATGGGGCAGGTTATTATATACTTTGGCCAAAGAATCCGAATAAAAGCGCTAAAAAGATATGGCAATATTTAAAGGATAAGTTTAATTTAAAAAACTTAGGGATAATTATTACAGACTCAAGGTTAATACCACTAAGACAAGGAGTTGTCGGTTACTCAATAGGATATTTTGGATTTAAACCAATTAAAGATTACAGAGGAAAAGAAGATATCTTTGGAAGAAAATTTGAAATGGAAACATCCAATATACCTGATAGTCTAGCATCAGCTGCAGTTATAGAAATGGGAGAAGGATCAGAGTGTAAACCATTAGCCATTATTAGTGAGATTTTAGATATTGAGTTTATAAGTAAAGAATTTAAGCCACAAAAAGGAGATTTTGGTTTTGATATAGACGAGAAAAAAGATGTTTTTTATCCATTTCTCTCATCGGTCAAATGGAAGAAAGGTGGGAGCGGAAAAAATCGATAGTTTTCTTTAAACCTTCCTCTAAATTCACTGTTGTATTCCAGCCTAACTCTTTTTTAATTTTTTCAGATGAAGCAATAAGAGATGGAACATCTCCTTGTCTTTCACCCTTATCTTCAATGTCAACTTCGTATCCTACTATCTCAAAGATTTTTCTAACCACATCTATTACCTTTGCACCGGTTTGTGTTCCTACGTTATATATATGTAATCCGGTTTGATTTAATGGTAAAACATGCGCCTTTGCTAAATCTTCTATATAAATAAAATCTCTTATTTGCTCACCTTTCCAAAAAAGAGGGATTGGTTTTTTTTCTAAAATTGCTTTTATAAAGTTTGGAATTGCATGGGTTTCAGGGTTATGCAATTCCAAAGGGCCATAAGGGTTAAAATAACGCAGAATTGTTACATCAAAGCCGAATAATCTATGATATAACATACAAAATTGCTCCATTGTTACTTTGGTAAGGCCATAAGGGTTTTCCTGCTCTCCCAAAGGAGCATCTTCTATAATAGGCGAATTGTTGGCTTTTCCGTAAACACAAGCGCTGGAAGAGAAAATTATTTTTTTAACTCCTGTTTTTCTCATTGCATCTAAAAGTTTGACAGTTCCCAAAATATTATTTTGTGTAAACTCAACAGGGTTTTTTACAGATTGGCCAACTTCTATAAATGATGCCATATGAATCACAACATCTGTCCCTGGTAATATTTCTTCTAATTTAGATTGATCCAGTATATCAGCTTGAATAAAGTTTGCCCTTGAGTCAATTAAGTCCTTGTATCCGTGGGAAAGGTTATCAATAACTGTTACTTGATGGTCTGAATCCAAAAGGAGCTTAATTACATGAGAGCCAATAAATCCTGCCCCGCCTGTTACTAAAACTTTCATGAAAACTATTTTAGCACAAGCTTGTACTGTATGGTAACATGACTTGTATTATGAGCAAAAAGATATTATTTATTCTGATTTTAGGAGTTATTTATAAGTTAATAATGACTTCCAATGGTAATTTTATTTTTCATTCGGATAGTGCAAGGGATATGGTAGAGGTAAGAGAAATGGTTGTATTAGGAAAAGCCCGTTTTACTGGGCCAACTACAGCAATTAGTGGGTTATTTAACGGACCTGCCTGGTATTATCTTTTAAGTATTCCTTTTGTTATGTCTAATGGGGATCCTTATGCGCCTTTATTAATGCAAATTATTTTATGGGTAATTGGTGGATTCTTTTTACTTAAAATCGTATCTAAGTGGGGAAGCTGGTTGGTATTTCCTATTGGTTTTTTATGGATTGCATCAGATTATATAGGGCTTACAACAGAGTATGCTTTTAACCCAAATCCGGTTATTTTATTAACTCCTTTATTTATATACATTTTTTCAAAATATTTAGAAAACACGAAGACAATCTTTGCAATATTAACTGCAATTCTGGCAGGATTATTTTTTAATTTTGAAATGAGTTTTGGAATTTTTTTGCCTATTATAATTTTTTCCAGCTTAGTATTTTCAAAGAAAACGTTTCTTTTTAAAAACATAAAATTTTGGATTAGCATCTTATTTTTTATTCTTTTTTTAGTTCCTCAATTGATTTTTAATATTCGATATCATTCTCTGATGTTAAATGCACTAATCGCTCATATGCATCGTGAGAGTGGTAAGATTCCCTTAGACAAACGATTAAGTAGTATTACATCAAGTTTTTATAATCTTTTTATACCAACAATTTTAAATAGAAAATTACTTTCATCCCTATTGTTAATATTTTCAATACCTGCTTTTTTGAAATTCTTTAAAGATAAAAAAAAGGATACAATTGTAATAATTACTCTTTGTTATGTTTTTATTCCATTTGCAGGTTATCTATTATTGCCCATAACTATTAATCCCTGGCATCTTGGAGGACCTATGACAGGATCAATTATTTTAGTAGGTTTTGTTTTGAAAAAACTTATGAGTATTAATTTGCCGGGTAAATTAATCTCTTTGGTATTAACAATCTCCATCTTATTTTTTTCTTTGGCAAATATGTTTAAATTTTTTACTTATGATATAAATATCCCCAGTATGGATCCGTCTCTTTTAAAAAATGAACTTTCTGCAATAGATTATGTTTATCAGTATGCCAATGGTAAAAATTTCAAAGTTTATTCATATCTTCCATCAGTGTATGATTATCCTTATCAATATCTTTTCTGGTGGTATGGGTTAAGAAAATATGGTTATCTGCCAATAGATTATGCTTATGCGCCAAATGTATTTGATTATATTCCAAGTAAAACAAAATTTTCGGCTGATGAAAATCAAAAGAAACTTAGGAAAAACTCAAACATGGTTTTTCTAATTAAAGAACCAGATAGGGATTTTACCCGCTCCGGCTGGGAAGGTAATTTTATAAAATACAAATCCATAGATGGAAAAAAAGTTGGCCCAATTGATATTGAAATAAGAGAAGATTTAAAAAATAGTAATTAAGCGCTTCGTATCTTTTATTATTTCTATATTGATTTTTATAGTTTCTTTTGACAAAATTTTTTCTATTTTCTCTGCCCATTCAATCAAAACAAAATTATTGGAATCGAATAAAATTTCATCAATTCCTAATCCTTTTATATTTTCACTTTCGACTCGATAAAGATCAACATGATATAGCATTTTCTTAGTCTTTGGCAATTTATGTAGTCTGACAATTTCATATTGCTTTATCAAAACAAAAGTAGGAGAGATGATTTTATCTTTAATCCCCAATCCTTTGGCAAAGCCCTGTGAAAAGGTAGTTTTACCTGCACCTAAATCTCCGCTTAAAGCAAAGATTTTGCCTAAAGATTGCCTGGCGATATTAAAAGCCAATTGTCTGGTTTCTTCATCAGATTTAGTTAAATATTTTTTCATCGTATCTTTCGTATGTAAATATATCCTAAAATGCCAATTCCTGTAAATATGAAAACTAATCCCACCCAAATAATAGGATTTGTTTGCTTTTGATTTTCTATTTCAACAATAGCTGAAGGACTGGCAGATTTACTTATTCCTGCAATTGAAGCAATTTGGTAAATCAATTTAGAAGAAGCAGAAGGCCTTGAAGTAGTGAAGTTTATAAGGGAAGATGAAGGTTTAACAGTAGGTGTGGGAGTTGGAGAAACAGCAGAAGGAGAAGTTGTTTGAGAGGATACAGAATTAATTTTTATGGTAATTTCATTACTCCACGATACAGAAGGACTTGTATCTTTGGAATTGTATTGACCGATCTTAAAAATATAATCTCCTGATCCTGTAAACCCTAAGTCTGATGAATCAGATTGGATTTCTAAGCTGCCGGACCATTTGCCATTTGCATTTGTGGTAATAGGAAATTGCTCAGAATAACTTTGGCCATTTTTTATCCATAAATTAGATACTTTAGTTAATCCGAAATAATTGGTAGAATCGCCTTTTTTAAAAGCACCTTTTAAATAAAATTTGGTATTGGGATGATTGGGTGAGAAAAGGTCTATATTTGCAGTAAAAAACTGGTCAGAATTTATTTGTGAGGGAATATTTGAAACTGTAAAAG
>Ga0209515_10004607_pt1 | contig 18516 bp, 17 predicted proteins | sample Subgroupgradi54m_FD_187454 | JGI IMG/M metagenome (GOLD analysis project Ga0209515, IMG submission 187454) | Subsurface groundwater microbial communities from S. Glens Falls, New York, USA - GMW60B uncontaminated upgradient, 5.4 m (SPAdes)... ...
CCAACCCTGCCAGTTTTACTTTAGCCTCCGGTTTTAAACCGCCTTCTATATCTGAAAGAATTTCAATGGCTTTAAGCTCTGCAAAATCATTTCCAACCAGCCTGCCCACTTCTTTTACGGCAATATTGTGCACAGCATCCAAGTTGGGAGCCGCGTTTAAAGATGCTACCGCACCGCTCACCAAATATTTCCCCCTGGCCTCTTCAATTTTTAAGTATCTCTCTATTGGCAAATTATCTTCCAGCTATTGGAGGATTAGTTGCAGCCTGTTATATTGTTCTATTTGCAATTTTATAATTTCCCTGTCTGTTTGGACTTTGGGATCAGCTACCACCCCTCCTGTCCTTTGGCCAATGTCAGCAATAAGCTTGACTGCCTGACCCACTGCTTTGTCAGAATTATCCTTTTCCAGTAAGTTTTGAAGCTGGGCAATTTCCCTATCAATAATCTTTAAGTTTATTTTGGCTTTACCGGATGGATCTTGGGTTAACGTCTCTTGTAAATTGTCTATTAAAGGCTGGATCAGGCCATTTTGGGAAGTTTGGGCTCTGCTATTGCTTAAATTAACTGCCAAATTAGCATTGGCAGCTTCTGCCTTGATCTCTTGACTGGCTAGATTTTGGATAGCCGATTGAACCGCTGTAGGTAAAATAGTTAAGGATTGAGTAATGGGTTTTGGCTTTGTGAAGCTGAAAGCTGCTAAGCGTAGATTCGGTACTTGGGTAACAACAGTGCCAACAATTCCTACTGTGATAAGTGTTGGTATGAGGTAGTGCAGCAGTCCAATCTTTTGTAAACCACTACCCCAATGGAGAAATCCAAATTTTCTCCGGTTGCCAACTACCTGCTCTACTGAGTTTGACCGAGACCAAAATGGTCTTAAGGTTTGTTTAAATTTCAATGGCAGGTTTTACCTTCTTAACTTAATTGTTACAAGTATTTATTACTTATGTCAACAGGCACTTGAATGGCTAAATTAGTCAGATTATATATGTCATATTAGGCCCGTACTCGTATCTGCATAATTTTCATAAAATGAGTCGCCTATATATTTCCGTTTCTTCAAAGCTCAAATTTGGTATAATGGTTTGACTAGCGTACACTAGATGGACTTCGTTTAGACTGTTGCAACAGCCCTTGTACGACACGTATTGACAAAGGTTTAACTTTCTGCCTATGCTTAACTCAATGGTAAATAACAAGATAATTTTGCCGGCGATTTTTTTATCACTAAGTTTTTTTCTGCTGGTAGTAGTATCTCATTCTCATGCCCAGCAAGGTACCGCCACCTCACCAGATGACCAGGTTTCCTCCGATCTTAGTCTGGATTTAAAATTAGCCAGGGATAATCCAGATCCTGACCAAAAAACCATAATCACCTCCGAAACAAAACAGGTCGTAGTGGTCAGTTCAGAGGGAACAGTAACCAGCGTCAAGTCACAGGATACAGTGGCCCCTGCGGCCGAGAAAGAGTCAGCCAAGAGCACAGATCATCCCGAGCAGACCACCTCGGAACAGGTTATTTCTACTCCGGTAACGGTTGAAGTCACTCCCGGAGAATCGCCTGGCCCTGGAACAAACCAACAAACACCTCAGGATACAACTACTCCTGAAAATTCTCCAGCAAACCAAGACCAGGGAAATAACACCACAGGAACTGCTCCCTCTCCTGAAAATTCTACCGGGGTCAGCCCAACTGAAGGTACTACTCCGAATAATGGCGGCGTTTTCGTTCCCGGTACCAATGTGGTGGCTCCGGATGACAACAGCGCTCCGGCTCCAAATTCAACGACACCTCCGGAAAATGCCCCGCCTCCACCCCCTCCGCCGGACAATACCAGTCAGCCAGCTGATAATAATCCCGACAGCAGCGTTCAGGGAGTATCAACCGAACGGCCCAACATTTTTCAGAACCTAATCAATTTCTTTTCTAGGCTAGGAGGAAGGTAATATGGATACAGAGCCAAAGATAAACCCGCAGCCAATTGAGCCAACCAATCAAGCCACAGCGGTTGAAAAAAATCCTTCCGGAATGCTCACTCAGTTGTCAAAAAAGAAATTCCCCATTTTGTTTGTGGCGCTGTTTTTAATCACAGCCGGAGCCATCACTCTTAAAATGTATCATCCTACCCAAAAACAAACCCCTCAAGTGGTCCAAAAAACTATTATCAAACAGGAAGTTGTCAGACGGTCTAAAGATAACGGCATCATCAATAAGGGCTTAACCGGTAAGGCCATTGATGTCAATACCGGCAAAATAATTAATGCCGCCAGGGTCTTTAGTACCCAAGATAAAACGGTTTATCTGGAGCTAGATTTCAATAGCGCCCCAAAAGGAACGGTCATTGACTATATCCGTTATAAAAAAGGCCGCTATGTTGATCACGGTGAAATAATCACACCCAAGGATAATGTCGCCAATGTCTTATTTAACTGGTCAATTAACAATGTCCTGGCCAATTTGACCGAGGGCCAGTGGAGAGTAACCACCTACGCCAACGGCATTTTGGCCAAAAGAATTAATTATGAGATCAAAAATAACAAAGTGGCCTATTCCGAGGAAGAAATAGTCAAACCAACTGATCCTGATTACACTCTAAAAAATGCCCTGGCTGCCAACTCCAGATAATTATCAATGGAAAATAAACTGCCCCCCGGACTCTCTTTAGCTCAGGTTAATGAATCGAGAAAAAAATACGGCCAAAACATTGACAAGCAGCGCGACTTTACCACCCTAAAAATTATTTTCAAGACCCTGTTTGGAGTATTTAACATTGTCATGGCTGTGTTGATTGTGGTGCTGTTTGTGATTAACCAAAAATCAACCGCCAAGTTTATCGGCATTGTGGCCGCCATTAACACCATTATTCAACTGGTCCAGGAAATCAGAGCCAGACTTATCGTCAAAAAGCTAAGCAGCCTCTCGGAAAAAACCACCAAAGTGTTGCGGGAGGGGAGGCTCCTGGAAATTCCGGTTAAGGAGCTGGTGATCGGAGATATTATCTCTCTGGCCCCGGGAGACCGGGTGCCGGTTGACGGCACATTAGTCCAATCCGAATATGCCGAATTTGATGAGAGCATTTTAACCGGTGAGTCTAAATATATTGAGAAAAAGTTGGGTGAAGATATTAAAGCCGGGAGTTTCGTTTCAGCCGGCAGCTGTTATTTTCAAATGACCAAATTCGCCAGGGATTCATACATTCAGACTCTGACCAAACAAGTAGCCAAACAGGGCATTGCCGAATCTCCTCTTCAGTCCCAAATTAACCAGATTATCAAAGCGCTAACCTACATGACCCTTTTTTTTATTGCTCTGCTGATAGCTGAAGGTTTGGTTCAGGAGAGCCAGATTGATGAAATTATTGTCAATACGGCCACCCTGGTCAGCTCCCTGGTGCCGCAAGGCCTGGTTTTGATTACCACCATTTCTTTTGCCTACGGAGCCATGAAAATTGCCAAAAACCAGGCTATAGTCCAGCGGCTCTCCGCCATTGAGGCCATGGCCAACACCAAAGTGGTTTGTATGGATAAAACCGGGACTCTGACTAAAAATCAGCTGGAAGTTAAGGAGATAAGGCAAGTTTAAGATGGACCAAAACGCTCAAAGTCTTTTAAAAACATTTTTGCGGGATGTTTCAGGCAAAAATAAGCTCAATCAGGCGCTGGAGGAGTCTTTAAAAGATACCTTGCCTCTGCCGTTCCAAAAAATTGGCGAGATTCCCTTTTCATCGGAGAGAAAATACAGCGCCTGTGTTTATAGCGACAAAACTTTAGTTTTGGGAGCTCCGGAAGTGCTTTTGCCATCAGGCAGCAAAGCCATTGAGATAGTTCAGCAATATACCAGTCAGTCTTTCCGGGTGGTCACATTTGGAGTGGTAGATGGTCAATATAACCAAAACCAGGGAGATATTAGGCTTAAATTTAGGCCCCTTTTGGTCATTGCCCTGGAAGACCCGATCAGAGAAGAAACCCCCGGGACCCTTGAGGCGCTGACTAAGGAAAATATTGAGTATCGGATCATCTCCGGCGACTCCCCGGATACAGTCACCGCCATTGCCAAAAAAATCAACCCTAATTATCCGGCCAAGGCCATATCGGGAGAGGATTTGGGAAAACTGCAGGGAATAGAGTTGGAAAAGGCCATTTTGGATCACAACATCTTTGCCCGGATTAAACCTCAGCAAAAACAACTGATTATAAAAACCCTTAAAAAAAATAAACTGTTCACCATTATGATCGGAGACGGAGTGAATGATGTGCTGGCCCTGAAAGAGTCCGATTTGGGAGTGGCTATGAACGGCGGCTCAACCATGGCCAAAGATGTGGCCGATGTGGTCTTAATTAATAATTCATTTGCCACTTTGCCGCTACTTTTGTATGAGGGCAGGCGCATCATCACCAATATTCAAACCATTGCCAATATTTATTTGATCAAAAATATCTCCTCAATTGCAGCCATATTAATGCTGGGCTTTATTGGACTCCGTTTTCCTTTTGATCCCAAACATGTTGAGCTGTCCAGCTTTTTAATTATCGGATTGCCTTCTTTTGTGCTGGCTTTTGAAAAACACCAGTTTAGTGTCACCGATGAAGGGTTTATCAAGCGGCTGCTGCTTTTTTCCGGCATTGTCGGCTTTGTCAATGCCATAATTTATACCAGTATTTATACTTTTTATGATTTGACCTCTGACAAGCTCTTTTATTCACGGAGCATGATTTTAACATCGGTCATTTTTTTTGGGCTAAATAATATTATTCTAATTTATCTTCAGCATTATAAGTTGGAGGAAATTGTCAAAAGGAAGATTGTGATGGCTCTTTTGGCCTCAATTTTGATCCTGTTTTTACTATCCATTAATATACCTTTCAGTAGGAGTTTCTTTGAAGTTACTCAAATTGCGCCGACTGATTTACTGATTTCATTTGGTGTTTCGGCTCTGGGATCAATGATGGCCTTTTTGGTCCTAAAACGCTCCCACTTAATTAAACCCGCCGAACAAACCTAATCCGCCTTAAGAAAAATGACCGCCACCCCCCCGGCAATAGTAGTCAATACTCCAAAGCCCAGCCAGATAAAGCCGTAGCGGCGAAGCCAGGTTAAAGAAGATGTCACATTATCTTTTGAAGAAACTACCACCAGGTATAAATCCCGGTCGGTATTTGGCACATCAATTTTGCTGATACCGGCTAAAAGAATTTTAGGATCCTCCCCTGGGTTTTGGAAAACCCAGGAAGTTTGGGTTTGACTTTGTTTGGTGGCTACTTTTAAGTTTGTAATAAAATCATTATATTGGCTCCATTTTTTGTTCTGGGCATAAACAAACAGATTTTGGTTTTGCAGGTTGGGTTTGCCGGCAAGCAGCACTCCACTGGTATCGATAATAAAGGAATCCTCATCCATATCAGCAACTAGAGGGTCAATGAAGGCTTTTTTAAAATCATCAACTAGTATTCTAATGGCTAAGGTACCTTTAAACTTAGAACCAAAATAAATCGGCTCGGCCAAAACAATGATGGTTTTTCCCAGTGAGGCGCCTGCTTTGGCCAAATAGGGATCTGAGATAAACAATTTGTTCTTATTTGAAGGATCTTTTGACCACTGGATAAAGTCTCTGTCTGAGAAGTTCTGATTTTCTCCGGTGTGGAGATTCTCTCTGTTTTCAATAACGAGCAGTTTGCCACTTTCATCATAAACAGCAATTTCGTTAATCGGCACCGAGGCCTTGGACATATAGTCCAGGAAAGCAGTGCGGGTAGCCCCTTTGTTAATAACGGAGTTTTCATCAACTTTGGCAAAAGTAAAGACAAAAGAGGATAGCTCCGTTACAGCGCTTTTAATCAAATTTTCAACAGCCAGCGATCCGGCTTTGGCCACCACCTCTTGTTTACTAAGAGTTTTTTGAACCAGCAGGTTTTCCGATAACTGGTAATTGTAAAGGTAAATGTAGAAACCGGCAGCGGCAAAGATAATATGGAGAACAATTAGAATGTTTCTAAAATTTCTTCGCATACATAGATTATTTCAGAAAAATGGGGACAGAGTCAATAAATAGTTAGACTAGCGTTTACCAGGTGAACTTAAAATCCCAGCCAGCTCTGGATTTGGTGGAGGATATCACGGGCTGTTGAAATTCCTCTAACACTGGAGCTGGAAGTTGATCCGGTAGTTGAACCACACCTGCAAACTCCCTCTGAAAAAGTACAACTTGGATAGTAATTTTTACATTTGGCTTCTAAATCTGTGCTTGGTTGAGGAGTGGGACTGACGGATTCAGTAGAAGTTGTTAAGTGGCAAATGGATTCGCGGGGATATTGTTGGCATAGTTTTTCCCGATCAGTTGAGGGCAGATTTGTTGCTCCGGGATTTTGGACACAATTTTTGTTGTAATAGGCTTTTATTTCATCAGCCGAGGCTGAACCCATTTTCTGTGTTATATTCCGGCATATCTCAGGTCTGCCATCCGGCAGAGGTTGCGGCGGTTTTGATCCAACCGCAGAGGAAATTAACCTTGATAATTCCATGCACTTTATTCGATTTGTTTCCTGACTGCAAAAGGCCCTGCAGGAATCATAACTGGAACAACCTAAATATTGCTTGGCCTTTTCTAAAAGTGCCTGTTTCTTGGTGTCATCAACTTGAGGATTTCCGCCCAAATTATGCCTTTTGGCAAATTCACCGCATTTAATCCAATTTTGCTGATTGCCGCAAAATTCCCTGCAGGAGCTTTGAGAATCGCAACCCAGTTCGCCTTTGGCTGCAGTCATTATGTCCTGAGACGGTCCGGCCTGTTTATAGAATCCCTTTTTCCTGGCAAAGGCAATACAGGCATCACTGTGCGTGGTATCGGCGCAGTAATTTTTACAGGCAGTCAGGCTACTACAATTTCCCAGCTCGGCAACAGGGAAGGCTATACTGTATTTTCTGGCTATCCCATCCTCATTATTGCCGGTTTGGTTTTCCTGACTGGCGCTTTGAGTTCCTTGCTGACTATTCTGAGTATTCTCGGCATGAGTATTCCCCACAAAAATAAAGACCATAACAAAAGCTGTTATATATGCCGCTATTCTGAAATTATTTTCACCAAAAAGCTTTATCATTTCAAATTGTCAAACGGATTTTGATTGGTTGTGTCAAACGGATTTGAACTGGCCACAGGTGACTGATCACTAAAGGGATTCTGGTACTGAGACTGAGCAGATGATTGAGAGCCGGTTGAGGGAGTTGCATTTAAGACACTTTTGGGCCCAACTGTCGGTGTTGACTGCGCGCTGCTGCCGGACAAATTAATTTTTTTGGAATAAACCAAAAATGCTCCGACTAAGACCACAGCTATTAAAACAACCAACATTAAAATAAGAGCTGCAGATCCTTTTTGTCCCCTCATACATTTATTGTGCTCATATCCGGATATTGTTGTCAACCCCGACTTAATCGGGGTCAAGGGCTTATCTGCCGTAATCCTTGATTAAATTACTTAAATACTGCTGGCAATCACTTAGATAATTTCCAGGAAGTGATGCGCAGACCTTTGGGGCATTGTCCTGCCATCCCGGAAGCTCCTGGAAAATCAACTCCCCGGCGGCAGATTGAGTACATTTGGCCACAAAAGTTGGTTCACTAATTTTTTGACAGCCACTGATAATAGCATCCGGATTACCGGATCTGGCCAGGGTAAATCCCAAGCTGTCAAAACAAGCTTCTTTAACTTCGCTGCTGTTTGAATCCAGACAAACCTTTATGACATCATCAAATGAATATTTAAAACGGTCCATTAAAACGCTGGGCTGGTTTCGGCCGCAAGCAAATTTCATCTGAGAATCTGTTACCTCGCTACAAGGGGAGAGGGGATTTGCCCTTGAGTAAAAGTTGGCCGGAGCAGATCTGGCAAATTCCATAAACACCCCGTCAAAGCAATACTGCTGCCCGGCACTTTCTAACCTTTTACAGCTGGTGAGAGATTCATTTAGTTTGGTGGAGGTGTAAAATGAGGCCACACCGTGACCAATTCCATGAATACAAGATGCAAAGGGTCCGCCGGTACCTAATTTTCCGCAAGATACTTCTGCTTTGTTTAAATCATCCAGACTGTTTTGGAAAGCCTTATCCAAAAAACCGTGGTAACAACCAAAAGCAAACTCGGGTGAACAAATTGTCAAACCGTTAAAACCTTTTTCGCTATAAATTAAACTGCCGGTTAGATGAGCCAGGTCATGAATATTACCTGAGTTTCCCCCCCGGCCTTTGTAAGTCTCTTTAAGAAAACCCCAGGTTTTTTCTGTTCCCTGGGCTTTGGCCATATCTTCGACATATCGGATTTGATTTTCCGGGGAGAGTTGACTTATTGCCGCTGCGCCCAAAACAGTCGGTTTTCTGCCCAAAAGAGATTGAATCTTTTGCGAGATTGCCGACATCAAATTCTTAAAAAAACTGATAACCTGAGAGTTTGAACCGGTTGAAATTTGACTCGCTTGACCCTCAACAGTCATGACTCCGCGCAAATGAGGAAAAAGGTGATCATGAAATTTAAAAGTTCCAACTCTAGTCGGTTTAAAAACCCAGGATTCACCCGGATTAACAGGCCTTTTAGGATCAAATTCGGGATAAATTTCGTGAGTGGGGTGAATATCTGAGGCGGGCCAATGAGCTTCTTTGTCTGTATTTTTAAAAACCACTTCGGAACTTATATCTAGCGTAATCTCTGTCGGCTCAAAACCGTGATCTGTCATCTCTACAGTTACATCAGGTGAGGCGGCCAAAATAGTTAAAGGATAGAGAAAAAGTAAAAAAAGATAAGGGGTAATCGCTAAAAAAAATTTAAATTGTTTCATGTCTGGCCAAATACAAACTGGTTGAATCAATATTATAAATCTTTTTTAAAATATTGTAATCTCTAAATTCGCTACTAAAATAATTTAAACATTGATCATCTTGAGCAAATTTGAAACAGAGTACAATCAGGTAGTTACTGCTATTTAATTGAATATAATTATATGGACTTAAGTCTGAGGTTTGGGTTAATTTTTTACTTAGCTTTTCCTCCAGTCCAACCAGTAAATAGGTATCCAAAACCGGATAGGGTATGATTTTCCCCTGATTAGCCTCCGGCCCAACAAAAGAAACTATCTGGAAAAAATTGTAATCCAAAAAATGATCTTTTCTTTTGACTTCATCTAAATCAAGAGTGACTGCAGCGATTACATCATTATAGTTTTTTTGATTCTCCAAAGGTTTTTTGATCTCTCTAAAATAAGCAAACCCCCCGGAAAAAATAAGTAAAAGTGCTATTGTCACCAATAATTTAACTCTGCCTCTAAAATACTGAGTAATGCCAGCGGCTAAAATAGGCAAGATTGCCAGAGAGAGAATTAGATAGTGCAGTCTTATTTTGTTAAAGGAGGCTGCCATAAGAATAGGGGAGATGAAAAGTAAAAAAAGAAAAATAAGTTTTGTCTTATCTTTAGACTTTACCAAACCTAGTAAAAATAAAGCTGCTAAAATTAGCGTCAGCATATTCTTAAGATAAAAAACTCTCAGAAGCTCTCCGAAATTTACCCAAACATTGGTTAAATAATTGCTCAGAGAGGTTACATTCATCGGAAGACTAAAAGAAAAGTTAGAAAAACCATTTAGGAAAAGAGCGGTCAAAATTATAGTAGCGGCAGCTTTGTAGTACTTAATATTTTTTTGATGATAAATATAAAAAACTATCACCCAAGGATAAGCGCTGCTGTGAAGAAGTGTCGCAAAACAAAGCGCAGATAATCCAAGCAAGTCACGGCCTTTAAGCTTCAAATACAAGCCCATGAGTGCAAAAGGGAGCATCAGATATGGCTGCCAAACAAAGTCCGCTTGCTTTACAACCTCAGGATTAAAGCTGAAAAGCAAAACGGCTGTCATAGCAGCTGCGCTATTAAATAATTTTTTAGCTACCAGATAAATGAGAACTATTACTAAAATCTGGATAAAAATATTGACTAAAGATAAAGTTAAAATACTGTTGCAAAGCGCTAACGGTAAGCTGATGAGATAAAAATAAATTGGGCTGTTTCGAACACCTGACTCATACAATAGATTAAAAGGTCCAACTAAAGGAAATTCATGAAATTTTAAAATGTGGTTTGCTATTAAAAAATCCCTGGTGCCGTCACCCCAGGCAAAAGTATAAGAGGATGGAAAATCAAACCTGGTTAGACGCACCAAGAAACTAGCCAGAAGGATAACGACTACTAGATAGTTTTTATGTTTTACTTTCTCCATTGATACAAACTTCTTTAAATTTATCATCGCCTTCATCGCAGATTGATTTGATTTTATTGTTATTTTTTCCAAAGATATCCTTTAATCTGGCCCCCAATAAACTATAACAAAAACCCTTATCATCACCGGACAATATCCGGCAAAGGGATTGAGGCTGGTTGGTTAAGTTTTCCCCCCAAAAATCGATAATGACATTCTCGGCTCCGGTAATACAAACTCTGAAATAATCTGACGGAACATTTCGGCAAAGGTTAACAATTTTGACCGGGTCCCTAAGAGTTTGCCCGGCAATATCCCGACCCATACTCTTAAAACAAACCTCAATCATGTTTTGAGGAGCCTTCAAACACTCCTCGGCAATTGGCTTAAAATCATACTTAAAAATATGGAGCATTCTGGAAGTCTGCATTTGATAACACTCATACTGAATCAGATAATCCTTGTCAACACCGCTGCAGGGGAAGTGCGGATCTTGGCTGACCCAGTTGGTGGAATGCGCTGTAGTAGCTCCGCGGCCTTCATCCACCATAATATTTTCCATAAAAATTCCGCCGTAACAGGATCTTCTCTCATAGTCAGTTGAGAGCTTACGGCAAAGGTCCAAAGCCGATGGGATATCATAATCATCGAAAGCCAGCAGTCCATGGCCAATACCATGTAAGCATTCAAAGTTACTAAAATTGGTTTTAAAACCACTGCAAAGCTTACTAACTTCTTTAATTAAATTTTGGCCCTTGGTTTCGGCAATAAATGCCTCCATTGCTCCGTGCAAGTAGCCTGAGTGACAATTGTAATCGGTATTTTGGAAAACACTTCTGCCTTCCAGCTGATATGCAGTCCGGCCAACCAGATGAGCTTCTTGATGACAATCAACTTTATTACCTCCTTCTGAATCTGCCACTAATTTCCCCATAAACTTTTTGCCGCCTATTAAGGCCACCCAGTTTTGCAACTGTGACTGATTTGAGGCCACCTCTACTGCATTAAATGCATTTAGATCTGCCTCAAGTTTGGATGGGAAAAACCGGTAATATATTTTCTTGATTGAATTTGAAAGATAATTTTTAACTTGAGCCAGGTTAAATCTTTCAGTTTTACTTTTTTCACCATTGTCAGTCACAATAATGACTCCGGTTAAGTCAGGATTTAGATGGTCGTGAAATCTAAAAATACCTGCTTTATCAAATTGAAACTCCCAGGAATTACCCTTATGGATCGGTTTTTTGGGATCAAACTCGGGATAAATTTGGTGGGTCGGGTGAATATTGGAAGCCGGCCATCTGTCAACTTGATCCTGATTAACAAAAGTTACTGTATCTCCTTTTTCAATCTGAATATTTTTAGGATCAAAAGAGCCGGAGGTCATTTTGATGGTGGCTGAGGTGGCCAGGATTTGAATGGGGTTTAAAAATATTGCCAGTAAAAAAATAATTGCCAGAAATCGCATCACTTTTTCAATTATACCCAATAAGATGTTCGATAGAGAAGTTGTATTGTACGGTTTTTCAGCGCCCGGCAAATATTACCAGCAGCCAGTTTCCGAGCTGATCAAATATTGATGCTTCACTTTGTACTCCTGCGGTCATGCCGCCGCTAGCTCCAGGTGGTGGAGGCGGTGGAGGAGGACCCGGTGGCGGTGGCGGTGGAGGTGGTGGGTTACTTGGGGGTGGAGGCGGTGGAGGAGGACCAGGCGGTGGCGGAGGAGGTGGTGATGATGGACTGCCATATGATGGACTGCCATATGATGGACTGCTGTAAGAAGGATTGGTAGAGGGCGTATTGTATGACCCCGGAGAGGGATACTGATAAGAACCTGGGCTGTAGTAAGGTGGACTGGCATAGGACCCCGGTGAAGGATAAGAACCTGGGGTGTTGTAAGTTGGCGTCGCATAATTTGTTCCAGGAGTTGGATAGCCATATGTCGTCCCGCCCGGCGAAGGGTAGGCATAGCTTCCTGAGGGGCTGTAATAGACCGGACTACCATAGCTTGATCCGGACGGGGAAGGATATGTATAACCATTTCCGCCAGAAATCGGGGTTGGGTAATTTGGGGTCGGGTAGGATCCAGGTGTGTAATAAGTAGGTGTTGTATAACCTGATCCAGGTGTTGGATACGAATAGTTTGGCGTTGTGTAACCACCTGAAGGAGTTGGATAGTAATAAGAGGGGGTCGGGTAATTTGGAGTGGTGTAGTTACTGCCTGGAGGCGGCGTGTAATAAGTTGGGGTGGTGTAATTTCCACCGCTGTAAGGGGTGAAATATTGAGGTGTTGTGTAGGCTGGCGGGGTGTTGTAAGTAGGCGATGTGTAGGTTGAACCAGCCGGAGGTGTGAAATAAGACGGCGATGTATATTGATGCGGCGTGTAATAAGTTGGGGTATTGTAACCTGCTAATGTAGGAGGCGTGTAATAAGTTGGGGTATTGTAGACTGGGGTTGGGTAAGAACCATTTGGTGTTGGATAATAAGTACCCGGAGTGTAATAAGTTGGCGTCGAATAGTTGCTTCCGCTAAAAGGAGTATAGTAGGTTGGGGTGGAGTAAGTTCCAGGTGTATAGTAAGAAGGCGATGTATAATTACTTCCTGCTGGGGGGGTAAAATACATCGGAGTTACATAAAAGCTGGTGGCCGGAGGCGTAAAGTAGGTATAGCCAGTAGGAGGGGTATAGTAAGTACCCGGCATATAGGTATCCGAAGGCTTGGGAGCTTTTGAATCAAAACCGCCGCACTTCCCGGGATTAGACTTACAATAATCATAACAAGAACCCGGACTGGAACATCCTCCCATGTCCGTTTTGGCAGCAAACTTTACGTCAGTTCCCGGAGTGTAATAAAGACTGGGGATGTAATCATCTTTTGGTTTTTCGGCATTGGTGTTAAAACCGGTGCATTTGCCCGGATTGGATTTACAATAGTCATAACAGGAACCGGGAGTCGAACAGTTTCCCATGTCAGGACGGGTCTGGAAGAAGGCTCCACCTACTGTTGGATTAATCCCGGAAGGCGGGCTGTCCTGACAGCTTGACCCATTCCAGAATTTTCCACCCTGTGAGCAGGCGCCAGCTTCCTTAGTTTTGTCATTTGAGGTGCAGGCGCCTCCAGGTCCAAAATACTGTCCGGCCGGACAGGAAACAGGCACATAAGCACCATTTGAACCGGGGGCGTATGAACGGCAGTCAGCGGGACTTTGTTCACAGTGTGAGCGACAGGACTTCGAATCAGTACAACCTCCGGGACCGGTAAAATTAGTATTCGGCGGAGCAAAACTTTTACAAGAATCAAAATTATTAGGATCACTACAGAAACTGCCGCAGGTTTGGGCCGATGTACAACCTCCGGGTCCGCTGACTACCTGACCTCCCAAAAGACCAGCATCACCGGCAAACTTGGAACACTTGTCAGCATTGGCAGGATTACTGCAGAATGTGGAACAGGAACTGCCGCTATCACAACCCAGCGCCGTTTTGGCCTTGCTTAGAACAGCAGGACTATCAGGTTGCTGCACATAGCCACCGACAACCTGATTAGTTTTGGCAAAAGCATCACATTTTCCAAAATTGGCCTCATTTTTACAAAAATCCGAACAGCTTTTTTCTGAATCACAACCCAAAACTCCCTTGGCTTTATTCAGAAAATCTTTTGTTGGAGCCACTACCGGGTCATTTTTGTAAAAACCGTTTTTCTTGGCAAAATCAACGCATGAGGCATTATTGACAGGATCATTACAGAAAGTTAAACAGCTTTTGTAGTCGGTGCATCCCCCCAGATCCTTAATGGGAAATTTTAAATCGGAAGCTTTTTGCACCGGCTTGTTGGGCGCTTTGGTGGTACCGGATTGGGTGGCAGTTTGAGCATAGGCAGTGGTTCCGAAAACAAACAGGGCTAGAACAATACCTATGTATTTAAATATCAGTTTCATTGGTTCTGTAAAGTTAAGAACGGGCTTTTATATTGGTCAAAGGGATTGACGTATTGTGACTTTTTATCAAAGGGGTTTTTGTAATCGGTTTTGACTACTACTTTAGGCTCTTGTGTTTGAGAAATTCCGGGAACTTGAGGTAAAGGTAGTTTACCTTTAAAGAAGTAAGCAACAACAACTACCGCCAGGACAGCTATTAGAAGAAGCAAAATAATATGGGTAATTCCCCTTTGTTTATCCACTACTTATATTGTAAGAATAAAGTAAGTGTTCTTGTCAAGGGGGAGTTTAAACCTAATTTTGAGAAATACCTGAGAGGCACTGACCCTTATATGGTTCTTCCAGTTTTTGGCAAATTGAGGGTTTTTGATTTTTGTCTATTGGATCCGAGATTATTTGTCCGATTATTCCTCGGTAGCATTCTTCCTTTAAGTTTGGCGGGACGTTCTGACAAATAAATATAGCCTGATCTCTACCTCCGACCGAATAAAATGAGTTGGCATTAACTACCAGGCAGTTGTCATACCATTTGGCTCCTTCCTGCTGGCAAAGAGTAAAAGATTTGGCAGGATCACCATTGGTTAAGGGATGAATTTGCCTGGCCACATTATCCATACACCAGGCTACATACTGATCATTGCCGGCTTTCTGGCAAATCTCGGAAGTTTTAATAATATCCGAATTATTCATCTGGTAAATCCGGGCAGCCTGATTTAACCAACAGCCTTTTTGATATTTCTCATCAAAGTGATTACAGGGAAAATAAGGATCATCCGAGAGCCAATCTTTAGAATGCTCTTTGCCGGTTCCCCAGTCATGAACCCCAAACAAATTTTCCATGAAAGCCCCGTTGTGACAGGAACTCAAAGCCTCGGGAAACTGAGATTCTTTTGTGAAAAGCTGGTCGCAGGTTTTTAAAGCATCCGGCAGAGCATAATTCCACATGGCCAAAATGGCATGACCCGCTGCATGGGTGCATTGGAAATACCTGACAGGGGAAGACTTACATTTATCCGTCATCTTAGTAATTCCCTCAAAGCCTTCTTTGGAAGCAGCCTCAATAATGGCTCCGTGATAGCAGGCATATAAAAAGTAGTCCTTACACTTTAAAATAGCATCGGAGCCGTATTTTTGATAAGCATAAAAACCAATTTGGTGGACAACTAAGTGACCCTCACCGGTGTGGGGAAGCGTTGAGTGTTCCAAAATTTCCAGGGCCTGCTCCACATCCACCCTTTCTACCAGTTTTCTGGCAGCGCTAAGACGCAGAGTCTGATCAGAAGTATTTAGAATTTCCTTCATCTCTGGAACATCTTCTGTATTGGCAGAGGCAGTTTTTGCCTCCGGGGCCGGAGGAGTTTTTCTTTGGTAGGGAATCACATTGGCCAAAACAATTATTAAAGCCAAAAGAAGGATATATTTAACCATTTTGCCTAAAATAGTTTACAGCGTTTACATCTAATTAAGCAAGTTCTTCAACAATCCGCATTCCCACATGGAATGTGGGAATGTAGTTTAGTTTGTTTTAGTTTTTTAATTGGATATCTGGACTGTGCTAAAATCGGTAGATAATGTCTGGAGCGGAGAGATTTTTTCCTTGTGAAAGTTGGGGTCTTGGATTGGGAGTCCTAATAGATAGTTGGGATTATCCAACCTCTCCAGTTACGATGCCCCTTATGCAACGCTACCTTATAGGAAAGGAGCGAGACCGGGCTCATCTTTTGGAATCTTGGGAAGAGAAAGATGTCAATGGATTAAAATTTTCGTTCGGAACATTCCATTTGGATGTTAAAGAGAAAGAGCTTAAGATTCCAAAAACTAAAATAGTTATTGGCTCTTATGCTGGACAAGTATTATTTACCAGAGCAAGCTATACAAGAAGAGTCTACTGGGAGGACTCATACGAAGTTTATCCGGATATACCTGTAGTTAGCCAAGAAGAAACTGTTGAATGGAATATATTTCCCGAGGGAGGGGCGATTCAACGGGCAGTTTATAACCCAAATGTTTATTCATACTCTAAAAGTGATACATATACTCCATCTGATTTTCCGCCTTTTACTTGTGGTGATATAGGTTTAGGTTTTTCTAATTTATTCACTCCTCATTACCAATTAGGATATTACAGAGAGGGACTTTTTAAAGACGTAAAGTATTGTGAAATGCCGATACCCTGGACTCAGGATAAACCTTTACCATTTTATCTAGTTATGCCAGAACAGCCAGATGACTATAAGTATATAAGACAACATAAACTCAATACAAAGGTTCAAATATATAATGGTCAAGTCTTAATAACAGAATCGTTAAATGGTAACCCTGTACAAGCTTTTACTTTGCCTGAGCGAATACGCATTGCCAAATGGCGAAGAGTACTTAAGGATAGATCAGATCATATACTTTACGATTCCGGTATGCCTTACTTGAGATGGTTTAATGAATTAGGAATCATGCTTGAAATTTATAAAACACATTTTGCTTTTGAAGAAGCGTAATCATCTAACGCTTACACCTAGACTAGCTTCCCACATGGAATGTGGGAACACACTCTTCGGCATCGATAAAGGTGGTAAATAGGACAGGATTATCTTCTTGGAATCCCTCAACAAACGATTTGTAGTTTAAATTAGGATTAGTTTTACTAAAATAAGCAGAAATAAAATCCGTATCACAAAAAGGATGCTTTTCTCCAGATAAATAATATCCATATGAGGAGTAAGGGTAAACTCTACCTTCCCACATGGAAAGTGGGAATGCGTTTCGATGGATGTATTTAGAGAGCTGGAGTAAATATTCATCAGTTTCTATTAGCTTTGCCTTAAAAGTGCCTTGGAATAAAGGACCGACCCGCTCATGCTTGGTATTAAAATATCTGGTATAGCTATCGGAAAGTTTTCTCAAGAATTCTGAAATACCATTGTCAGTCATTTGCTGAATTAATAAATGAAAATGATTTGGCATTAAAGCGTAACAAAAGATCTTCACTACTTCAGTTTGATCATCTATCTTTTTTAATTTGATCACACCTCTTCTAAAATCTGATAGTTTCATTGGTTGAGGGGTCCTTCGGTAATAATCTAGAGTTTCAAGGAATCTTAAATAGTCCCACTTATCTGTAAAAATATTTCTTTTCTCAACACCGCGATTATAAATATGGTAGAAGCTACCCGCAGCAAGAGGAGGGTTAATCATTGCCCAACTATATACATCTGTATTCCCACATGTCAAGTGGGAACGTAGTTTTGCAGATCAGTAGATTCTAGCGGGTTCGGTGGCGGCGTTTGATGCGAAGTTGGGCCAGGGATTTTTCTAAAACTGCCATAGTTTCGGCATATTCTTCATCGGAGAGTTTTTGTTCCAGAGCTGTTTCAGCTCTTTTTTTAGCTTCTTCCACCTTTTTCTCATCAATATCATCCTCATTAACAGCCAGATCAGTCAGGATGGTCAATACATTATCGGCCACTTGTATAAATCCATCTCCAGTGGCCAGGATTTCTGTTTTTCCACCTTTTTTAATCCGTAACTCTCCGGGCAGCAACTTGGCCATCAAAGCAGCATGATGCGGCAGCACCCCAATTTCTCCCTCAGAGGTAGTCAGAGTAACCATATCTACCGATTCATCAACAATTATTTTCTCCGGGGTAACAATTTTTAAATGAAGCTGTGACATACTTGCTAAATTCTACTATAAAGTATAAAATACTGTCCATGGCAAATCATGAATGTGAGGCTTGTATTGTAACCTGTATTGATTTCAGATTACAAGAACATATAAATAGGTGGGTAGGTGAAAATTTTGAGCTCGGTAGCTTTGACAGGGTAGCCCTGGCAGGCGGGGTTAAGAGTTTGGATGTCATTTTGGATCAAATCAAAACCTCCTCCAGGCTACATGGTATTAAAAGGGCTGTGCTAATAAATCATGAGGATTGCGGAGCATATGGGACAGAAAATATTCCGGATCAGGCTGCTGAGGTCGAAAAGCATGCAGAGGATTTAAAAACTGCCACAGAAAGAATTAACCTCTACCTGCCAAATTTAAGTGTAGATACCTATTTCCTCCACCTTGACGGCACCTTTGAAAAGGTAGGATAATTCTCTGATGACTTACTCTGATTTAAAAAAGTTTTTTGAGGATAAAGATATTCAGCTGATTATGGTCTCGGACGCCGAGCCAAGGGTGGATGTTATCGTCAACGGCAAAGTCAAAGAATCTGTACCGGCCGGGGGAGTTGGTTTATCCTTGGATCCAATTGCCAAATCTGCCGGAGCAGTTTTTATTGCCCGGGCCAAAACTCCGGAAGAAAAAAAGGCCCCGGAAACAACTTATTCTGATTCCGGCGG
>Ga0209515_10004608_pt1 | contig 18515 bp, 15 predicted proteins | sample Subgroupgradi54m_FD_187454 | JGI IMG/M metagenome (GOLD analysis project Ga0209515, IMG submission 187454) | Subsurface groundwater microbial communities from S. Glens Falls, New York, USA - GMW60B uncontaminated upgradient, 5.4 m (SPAdes)... ...
AGGAGATATGAGGCGCAGATTGTGGATCCTCGTTGTCGGTCTTCTGCTCGCCGTGATACGCATGCCGGGGATCGCCCAGGAACCGGATGCCCGGACGCTCGTGCAGACGTCCCTCAGGGCGATGGGGGCCGAAAACCTGAAGTCCATCACGTATTCCGCGACGACCGGCTATCTCGCCGCGGTGGGCCAGAACTACAACCCGGCCAGCGATTGGCCTGCGAACCAGATAACCGCCTACACCAGGACCATCGACTACGAGGCCAGGTCCTCGAAGCTGGACTACACCTTGCGCCAGGGAACCGGCCAGGGTGGACCTGCCGGCGGAGGCAATGCGCCCACGATCACGACGCCGCTCATCGGAGACCAGCGGACGATACAGATGGTCAGCGGCAACTTCGCCTGGAACATGAACGGCACCACGGTGGTTCCGGCGCCGGCCGACGCCGAACAGCGGCAGCTCGAGATCTGGCTCACCCCGCACGGCTGCCTCAAAGCCGCCCTGGAGCCGGGGGCCAACCCGATCGTCATCACGCGGAATGAACAGGGCAAGGGCCGGATCAGAGCCATCTCGTTCATGGCGCTCGGGAAGTACAGGGTGCAGTGCGCGATCAACGACAGGAACCTGGTCGAACGGATCCAGACGTACTTCGCCAACCCTGTCGTCGGCGATCTGTATTACGAGCTCGTGCTCACCAACTACAAGGATTTCGGCGGTGGCGTGATGTTCCCCACCACCTTCCACCAGCACCACGATCTCGATGACGATCTGGAAGGCGAAGGCGTGAACGTGAGCGGCGGGCACAACTCGTTCGGGATCACCGTCGCCAACGTCCAGGTGAATCCGGCGGGCGCCGCGCTGAGCGTTCCCGATGCGGTGCGCACGGCAACCGTTCCACCGGTCCGCGTGGAGTCGTCGAAAACGGCGGATGGCGTCTGGTACGTGGGCGGCGGGACGCACGCGAGCGTGGCGGTCGAGTTCCGCGATTTCATCACGGTCATCGAGGCACCGCTCAACGAGGATCGGTCACTGGCCGTGATCGCGGAAGTGAAGAGACTGATTCCGAACAAGCCGATCCGCTACCTGGTGAGCACACACCATCACTGGGACCATCTCGGCGGAGTCCGTGCCTACGTCCAGCAGGAGGGTGTGACGATCGTCCTGCAGGAAAACAATCACGCCTACTACGCAGAGGTGCTGACGGTAAAGCCGTGGACGTTGAAGCCTGACAGGCTGGCGCTCGCTCCGCCGGAAGAGGTGGCGGAAGGCTACACGTTCGAGAAGGTGGGCCAGAAGTATGTGCTGACTGACGGAACGAAGGTCATGGAGATCTACAACGTCCAGGGGCTCGCGCACGCACAGGGCATGTTGATGGCGTATCTCCCGAAGGAGAAGATCGTCGTTGAAGCGGACATGTTCAATGCGCCGGCTCCGAACACGCCGCTCCCGACCATGGTGACCCCGGCCAGCAGAACGTTCTACAACAACGTGCAACGGCTGAAACTGGACGTCACGACCATCGCACCCATCCACGGGGGGCGTGTGTACCCGTGGGCGGACTTCGCAAAATTCGTCAGTAGCGGCGCGACAAACTAGAACCGATTCCAGACCCGCTTGTAATCCGCACGATTGAATCGCCGGCGTCCGCCACCCGACCGGGTGGCGGGCGCGCTGGCCAGGAATGTAATTCCACCTCGTTGAACCTCATTCCATTCGCGTGGATCGTCTCGGTCCGACGCATCACCATCAAGCCCCCTTTCCTTGGGCTTTCTGCGGCTGCGGTTCCGGTGAGCCGTTTGCACAACGGCTCCGCGCGAGACGGATGAACGCAATGTGATCGCGGCCGGGTGTGCCGGCCTCGATCCGTCTCCAGACAGAACGCATGTCATTCACGTCTTAACCGCCGGTGCCTGCGCGTCGTTGGTGACGGACCGGCACCGTGACTGACGAGGACTATGTGGATCGAAGACTCATTGTCTTGATCGGAGTAGTTGTGTGCGCGCTGTGCAGCCCGGTCCGCGGCATCGCGCAAACGCCGATCTCCCCCGACGGCTGGGTCGTTCTGCCGGTCGACGAGTATCGCGCGCTGCGCGAGCGCGCCAACCCCCAACCGCCGCAGCCCGCGAACCCACCCGTCGACGCCACGCTGACGCGAGTCGACTACGACCTTCGCGTCGACAACGAGTCTGTTGCCGGTCGCGCGCTGCTCACCATCGACGTTCTCAGAGACGGCTGGACGCGCGTCCAGATTCCTGCGGGCCTGATGGTGCGTGACGCAAGGCTCGAGGGTGAGCCGGTCTCGCTCGTCGAAGGCCCGCCGCCATACGTGCTGCTGTCACGCGCGGGCCGTGTGGTGCTCTCGCTGGACATCGTGATCCCGCTCGCCTCGTCTGCGGGCACGGAGTCGATCGCGCTTCCCGCATCAGCGGCTCCAATATCGAGGGCGATGCTCGCGCTGCCGAGAAGCGGCGTCGACCTGTCGGTGGCGGGAGGCTTTATCGCGGAGCGCGCCGAAGCATCGAACGAGAGTCGATGGACCACGTTTGGCCGGCCCAATCAACCGCTGACGCTGTCATGGAAGCGGAAGGTCGACGACCGCCGCGCCGAGCAGCCGCTGCGGACGCGCGTGCGCGTCACGACCGTCGCCGGACTCGGTGAGGACGTGTCTCAGGTGACTGCCGCCGTTCGCGTCGAGGTGTTGCAAGGACTTGCACGGGAGATCGCGCTCTCGCTTCCAGCGGGGCTCGTCGTGAACCAGGTGAATGGCGCGACCGTCGGAGATTGGGACGTGAGTGGAAGCACACTGCGTGTGCGGCTCCTCGATCCGATTGCCAGCGAAGCGGACTTCGTCATCCAAGGCGAGGCACGTTTGCCGCGCGAGGGTGTCGTGACCGTGCCGCTTGTGCGGGTTCCGTCGGCCGAGCGTGAGACTGGCGGCATCGCCATCGACGTCGTGGGTGCGGGTGAGATCACCAGCCGGCAGACACTCGGGCTGGAGCCGGCAGACCCGACGGAGCTCGGCGAGATCGTGGCCGGTCGCGAGTCGCCTTCGATGATCGGGTTTCGTCTCAGGCCCCTGGCGGGCAGCGACGCGCGGTCGCTGACCGTCACCGTGATTCGCTACACCCCGCAGGCTGTGCTTGTCGCAAACGTCGAAGAGGCGCGCTACCGGGTCCTGGCCTCGGAAGATGGACGTCTGCTCGTCGAGGCGCGATACGCGGTGCGAAACAACCAGCGCAGCTTTCTGAAGGTGGCCATGCCATCGGGCTCGACACTGTGGAGCGCCAACGTGGCTGGACGGCCGATTCGCCCCGGGGTAGCCGAACGGGATGCCGTGCTGCTGCCGCTCGAAAAGGGGCGCGCCGGAGAAGAAGCGCCGACCTTCGTCGTCGAGCTGGTGTACCTCCAGGGCATCGACAGCTGGCCGGATAAGGGACGCGCGCGTCTCGAGCTGCCGGCGCTCGATTTGCCCGTCTCCCGCACGGGGCTCGAGCTTCATTACTCCCCGCGCTTCCGTGTTGACTTGCAGCCTGGCGCGTTTCGCATCGAGGACGATCCTGGTCCCTTTGCAGAGGCGTTGCGTCAACGCGCCGCGCCGCGTGCCGTGACGGGCAAGGAAACGGACGCGCGCGGCACCGCAGGGCTGCAGGCACTCGTCGATCGGTTCAGAGCGGAATCCGGCGGCCGTACCGTCGTCGGCGCGCTCCCGGTGCACGTGACCTTTCCGATGTTCGGTCCGTCGATGTTCGTCGCTTCAGAGTTGACGGCCGAGGCGCACGCGCCGTCGATAGAACTTGGATTCAAGCGAGCAAAGTAAGGGCGGTGTCACATGACCACCTCGAAGACGATTCGTCTGATGGCTCTTCTTCTGACGTGCGCTGCCTCCGTCCGGGCTCAGCAGCCGCCGCGTCCGGTTGACCCGGCGAGATCGGTGACGCTCTCATTGGCCGAGTACAACAGGCTGATCGATCTGGCCAATCGTCCCCCGCAGGGCACGGCGATCGCACCCGTCGCAGCGGTGCTGGCGAGCGCCAACCTCCGCGTGCGGGTGGATCGCGAGACGGCACGCGGCGTCTTCGATGTGAACGGCGCCGTCCTGCGTGACGGTGTCAGCCGAGTGAGCCTGCTGTCGGGAGCAACGCTGGTTGACGCGAACGTGGGGGGAAGGCCGCTGCCGCTCGTCGCCGAGGGCAACGCGCAGTTCGCGCTCATTCCAGGACCAGGTCCGTTCTCGCTGACGCTCGAGTGGGGCACACCGTTAATCTTCGGGCCCGGACGCGCGTCGTTCGTGCTGCCGGTTCCGCAAGCCGGAACCGCTCGCGCGACGATCGATCTGCCCGGCGAGCAGGCGGACGTCCATCTCTCGGCCGGTCTCGTCACAGCGCGCTCGGTTGCCAACGGACGCACGGTCGTGGACGTCACGCTCGATCCGGGCTCCGCCACGGAGGTGTCGTGGTCGATGCGCGACAGCGCCCCCGTCGCGGCCGCACGCGAGGTGCGCACGCTGGCGGATGTGATGACCCTGATCACGCTCGGCGATTCGGACGTGCGCATGGTGGCCCTCATCAATGTCACCGTCGTCCAGGGCGAGCTCCGCACGGTCGTCGTGCGGCTTCCCCCGGGTTACGAGCTCACGGGAATCTCGGGAAGCTCGCTGGTCGGCAGCGAGCCGCGGGAGGATGGTGTCGTGCTGACGCTTGGCGATCCCGCCTTGCGCAGCCACCAGTTGCTGGTAAGTCTCGAGCGTCCCCACGACGGCGGGTCATTCGCGCTCGACACCGGATTGGTGACGGTCCGCGACGTTCAACGGGAAGTCGGCGAAGTCGCGGTCGAAGGCGTCGGCACGATGGAATTGACGGCCGCCGAGCGCGACGGCATGAACCGGATCGACGTCCGGGAGCTCAACAGCGCACTGCAGTCCCTCGCCCGACTGCCGGTTCTGTCGGCGTTTCGCTATCAACGCAGCGCCGTTGCACCGGGGCTGGCGCTGGACGTCAAACGATTCCCCGATGCCGGAGTGCTCGCGGCGGTTGCCGATCGTGCCGTGGCGACGACGCTCGTGACCAGCGAAGGACGGGCGCTCACCGAAGTCTCACTCGAGTTGCAGAATCGCGCGCAGCCGTTCCTGAAGGTGACGCTGCCAGCCGGCGCGTCGATGGTGTCGGTTGACGTCGCGGGGGAACCGGCAAAGCCTGTGCTTGGCGTGGATGGGATACGCGTTCCCCTCCTGCGTCCGGGCTTCCGTCCCAGTGGGACGTACCAGGTGTCTTTCGTCTATCTCCACGCAGGCACCCCGTTCGCACGCAAAGGCGAGTTGGAAATGACGCTGCCCAGGATGGACATTCCGGTTGGCATCGTCGAATGGGAAGTGTTCGCGCCGGAGCGGTACTCCGTCCGTGCGATCGGCGGGAATGTCATCGACTTGCAGAAACTCGGAGGAGGAGGCGCGTTCGGGAGTGCGGAGCGCGACTACGGCGGTGTCGCGGGAGGAGTTGCTGGTGGCACGTTCCGTGGTCCCGTTCGTGTCTCACTCGTGAACGACGGCCTGCCAGGCCAGATCCGGGGACGTGCATTCGATTCGACCGGTGCAACGCTGCCGGGTGTGACCGTAGAACTCCAGATGGACAGGGGACCGAGAACGGCGATAACGGGCAGCGATGGAACGTTTGTGATCTCTGGTGTCGCCTCAGGTCAAGTCACGGCCACCGCCACGCTTGCGGGATTTGCACCGGCAACCGCCTCATTTCTGTTCGATGAGCGGCCCAGGCAAGTGGACTTTGAATTGGAGATTGCGGGGGTCAATGAAACGGTCACCGTCTCCGCCGAGATAGTTGAAACAGCACAGCGGCCCGCGTCCGCGCCTGCACCGCCGTCGCAGAACGTGATCAACCTCCAGCGGCGCACGGCTGGCGTGCTGCCGATCCGCGTCGACGTGCCGCGCGCGGGTACGTCGCACCAGTTCGTCAAGCCACTGGTCGTCGATCAGGAGACGGTGGTCAAGCTTCGATACAAACGGCGGTAGTGAGCCCGAAGAGCGGCCGGGCTGTCGTCTGCGGCCCGTGACGTCGATATTCTGTAAGCGTCATGCCTCGCAGGTTGAACAGACTCCTTCCCTGGTTGCCGTACCCGGTCGTGATGACCGGCGTCTTCGTCCTGTTCGCGTGGTTGCAGTCTCTCGGCGCCTCGCTGATCGTCAGCACCTACGTCCCCGTGCTCCTCGCCGCGGCGGTCGTGACGTGGCTCGAGTTCACTCTCCCACATCGTCATGACTGGCGCCCGCCCGGCGGCGAGGTCAGGACGGACCTGGTGTTCATCACCATCGTGCAGCTCGCGTTCCCGCCGCTCGTAGGTTTCCTGTTCGTCTATCTGCTCATCGCGCCGGCGCGGGCGCTCAACCTGCCGATGGCGTCCCTGTGGCCGCACGGATGGCCAATCTGGGCCCAGGCTGTTCTCATGGTCCTGGCCGTGGACTTCCTGCGCTACTGGCTCCACCGCGCGTCGCACCAGAACGACACCCTCTGGCGGCTGCATGCGGTTCATCACTCGGTGGAACACCTGTACTGGCTGAACACCTCGCGCTTCCATCCTCTCGAGAAGACGCTGCAGATGTGCCTCGACAGCCTGCCGTTCCTCTTGATGGCCGTGGACGCCAGGGTCCTGTCGCTGTACTACATTGCGTACGCGACGAACGGCTTCTTTCAGCACTGCAACATTCGCGTGCGCTACGGCGTTCTGAACTACATCGTCGGCAGCGCCGAAACACACCGCTGGCATCACTCCCGCCGGCCCCAGGAATCGAACGCGAACTACGGCAACACGGTCATCGTCTGGGATGTGCTGTTCGGGACCTGGTATCTCCCGAAAGACCGGGACATCGCCGAGCTCGGGTTGCAGGACCGCGCCTATCCAAAGAGCTTTCTTGGCCTGATGCGCGCCCCCTTCACACGATAGAGCCGGGATGCGCAGCCTGCTGTTGCGCGCCGGGACACTCCTCTCGCGGCGCCACTGGCGGCTGATCGAGCGCGAGGCCGCGCGGCCGGGCGCCGCGCAGCAGGAGGCGTTGACTCGAATCCTGCGGGCCAACCACACCGCGCGGTTCGGGGTCGAGCACGGTTTCGCCGACATCCGGGACCCGTCGCAGTTCAGGGAACGCGTGCCCGTTCAGCACTACGAGTCCCTGCGTCCGTACATCGACGAGCAGAGACAAACGGGGGCCGCTGCGCTCACCACGGAGTCCCCGCTGTTCTATGCGCAGACGAGCGGGACGACGGGCCAACCGAAGTACATCCCAATCACCCCGGCCATGCTGGCGATGCAGCGCGACGAGCAGACGCTGTTTTCCTATCTGCAGTTTCGCGCGTGCCCGGAGGCGTTCGCGGGCAAGGCGCTCGGGATCATGGGCGCGGCGGTCGAGGGACATCTGGACACCGGACAGGTCGTCGGCTCGGTCTCGGGTCATCTCTATGAGTCGCTGCCGAGAATGGTGCGGTCCCGGTTCGTCGTGCCGCCGGAGGTGTTTCGCATTGCGGATTACGATCTCAAGTACCTGATCATCCTCCGCCTGGCGCTCGGCGAACCCCACATCACGTATCTCGGCTCGCCGAATCCGACGACCTTTCTGCGTCTGCTGGACGTGTTGAACGCGCGGCGCGATCTGCTGCTCGAGTCGCTCGAGACGGGCAGGCTCGACGCGTTCACTGGTCTCGAACCATCCGTGCGCGACTCCGTGGCGCGGCGGCTGAAGCCGGATCCCGCACGGGCGGCGCGGCTGCGCCTCGCGCCGGCTCTGACATTCGCAACGGTCTGGCCGGACATACGGCTCGTCACGACGTGGACCGGCGGGAGCTGCGGCGTCGCGCTCAGGGCCGTTCGCGAGAAACTCCCGCCCAAGGCCATCGTCATGGAGCTCGGGTACCAATCGAGCGAGTGCCGCGGCACGATCGCCCTGACCGCTGAAACATCCGAGGGGCTGCCGCCGCTCCATCATCATTTCTTCGAATTCGTCGAGCCCGCGAGATGGGATGGGGGCAATCCGGAATTCCTGGGCCTCGAGCAGCTCGAAGAGGGCAAGCGCTACTACGTGCTGTTCACGACGGCCGCAGGGTTGTATCGCTATTTCATGAATGACCTGGTCGACGTCGGTGGATTCTTCCAGCGTACGCCGCTGCTTCGCTTCGTCCAGAAGGGGAAGGGCGTGACCAGCCTGACGGGCGAGAAGCTGTACGAGGCGCAGACCATCGAGGCCGTGCAGGACGTCTGCCGCCGATACGATCTGACCGCGACGTTTTTCGTGCTCGTCGCGGATGAGGACGCGTCGGCGTACCGGTTGTTCATCGAGCTGGGCGAGAGACACCAGCTCGACGCGCGGGCAATGGCCGCGGCCGTCGATCAGCGGCTCGGCGATCTGAACATCGAGTACCACGGCAAGCGCCAGAGCGGCCGGCTCGGACCGCTGACGGTTGCCTGTCTCAAGCCAGGCGCTGCCGAAGCATACAAAGCCGCGTGCGTCCGCACGGGCCAACGAGAGATGCAGTTCAAGCCGGCCGCGCTTCAATACCGAAAGAGCCTGGCGCTGGCCTTTGACGACTACGTCGTGACGTGAGCGCCATGGTCCCCGTCAAGATTCAGCGTCTTCAGCTCGAACCGCTCCGCATACCGTTCAAGGTCGCGTTTCGCCACGCGTCGGCGGAGCGCGCCGAAACCTCCAGCGTGTGGGTTGACGCGGTCTCCACGGGCGGGTTCACCGGTCACGGCGAATCCTGTCCGAGACCCTATGTCACGGGTGAGACCCTCGACTCCGTCCAGGCGTTCTTCGCCCGGCACGAGGCCGCGCTCCGTGCCGATCTCTTCGATCTTGCTTCTGTGCGTGCCTGGATGTCCGCACACGAGAAGGAGCTGGACGCGAATCCGGCTGCGTGGTGCGCCATCGAGCTTGCCATCGTGGAGCTGTTGGCGAACGAGGGCGGTCAGACTGTGGAAGCGTCTCTGTCGCTGCCGCCGTTGCAGGGTCGCTTCCAGTACAGCGCCGTGCTCGGCGACGCAGACGGGCAGGCATTCGAGGCCGTCGCGGGACAATACGTGCGGAAAGGGTTCACGGATTTCAAGTTCAAGCTGAGTGGCAATCTGGAGCGCGACCGGGAAAAGGTTGCCGTGCTGCAGCGCATCGGGAAAGGGACGCTGAGAGTGAGAGCCGACGCGAACAATTTCTGGGAACGCGCTGACGAGGCGATTCTCTTTCTCCAGGCGCTCGATTTCCCGTTCTTCGCCATCGAGGAACCGATTCACGCGAACCGGCTCGCGGAATTGGCGCAGGTTGGCGACGCGCTGCACTGCAAGATTGTCCTGGACGAAAGCTTCGTCCGGAACAATCAGCTCGACCTGATCCGCGACGCGCCAGAGCGGTGGCTGATCAACGTGCGCGTGTCCAAGATGGGCGGCCTGCTGCGATCGTTGGAGGTCGTGAACGATGCGCGATCGTCCGGCGTCGGGATTGTCGTCGGCGCGCAGGTCGGCGAAACGAGCCTCCTGACGCGGGCCGCGCTGACGGTGGCGCACGCCGCGCGCAACAGCGTCGTCGCGCAGGAGGGAGCCTTCGGGACCTTTCTGCTGGAGCGCGACGTGTGCGATCCGCCGCTCATGTTCGGCGAGGGCGGCGTCCTCGACATCTCGGACTATCCTTCGCTGGCCGGCCCTGGCTTTGGTCTGGCCCTGCCTGACCCAACCTGACCCGGCCTGAGCCCCTGCATGTCAGCTTCTCGCTCGAATCGGCCGCGCACGGTTGTGACTGCGGCGCTGTGGGCGCTGCTCATCCTGTTCATCCTGCGCGTCGTTGGCCAGGCGCTGATGGCCGTCGGGCTCGGCAACGTTCTCCCATCCTGGCTCCCTCCCTGGGCGGAATGGTATTCGGGTCTCCTGCCGTATCCATGGCTGCTCGCGAGCCAGATCGTGATCGTTCTCGTGTGTGGGATCGTGTGCGTCCAGTTCTCGCGCGGCCGCGGATTGTTCGTGCGGCCGAACCGAACGCTGGGCACGCGGCTGGTCGCCTTCGGGTCCATCTATCTGGTCGCCATGGTCATCCGCTATGTGATTCGGATGGGCCTTTATCCTGGCGAGCGCTGGACCGGCGGCGCGCTGCCAATCTTTTTTCACTGGGTGCTCGCGGGCTTCTTGCTCGTGCTCGGGACGTACCACCGGCGCGCGGATTATCGGCCGTAGCCAGTACTTGACCACAGCGCCGGTCGAGACCATCCTGATGGCCCATTCAAATCATGCTGCCTGTAGAGCGGGAGCTCGCCGCCTTCAAGTTCCTCGATGGGCTGAGCGCTCACCTGAAGGACGTACGCGAGCCGCGGAAGGCGCTTCGGCATGCGCTCCGCGACACCCGGGAGCTCTTCGAGGCCACACACGGCTGCATCGCGACGCTCGAGGCCGGCAGGCCGGGAGCCGACCTGCTCTTTACCCTTCCGCAGGAGGGCAACTGGGACCTCGACGCGTTGACGCGCTTCATCCGGCACGAGCGTCCGTCCACTCCACGCGACATGTTGATCGCGCCCGTGCGGCGGCGCAGAGCCGCATGGGCCGCGATCGCGCTCGTCCGGCCGGGACGTCCCTACGATCGCCATGATGGACGGCTGCTGGCGCGCATCGCCGCGGCGTTGTCGGACGCCATTCACGGTATCGACGGCCACCGGATCCTGGGCGTGCGAGCGCGGATCGACAGAAAGATCATGGAACAGATCGATCCGAAGGATCTTTTTTATCAGATCCTCGACGGTCTTCGCTCGCTGACGCAGCACGATCATTCCTCCGCGCTGCTGATCAGCGAGGAGCACGGGTCCACGCTCCGCGTGGTGGCGGAGCAGATTGCCTGGACCAAGGCGAAAAGCCAGCGGATCGGCCTCCAGCTTCCAATCACCTCCGACGTCGCCGCGATGCTGCAGTCGGAACAGGTGTACGGTTTCGATCGACACGGCGGCAGCTGGCAGGAATGGAAGGGCCAATCAGCGGCCGGGCTCGCCGAGCTGCTTGATTACAACAGAGATGATTCCGGCGAACAGGCCTGGGCGGGGTCCATGCTGTGCGCACCGCTCCTCACCAGGGACGGCCTTGTCGGCGTGCTGAAAATCGCCGCGCGGAATCCCGGCCGATTGACCGCATACGATGCGGAGCTGGTTGAGCACCTCCGCTCGCAGGCCGCGGTCGCAATTCAGAACCTGCACCGGACGGCGTCGCTTCGCGCGCGAGTGCTGTCAGCCGAGCGGAAAGGCGCCATGGCGGAACTGGCCCGCACCATCTCTCACGATGTGAACAACGCGCTCGGCTCGATGCTGCCGCTCGTGCAACAGATGCAGGAAGACCTCCGCGGCGGCTCGCTCGAGCCTTCGGTGCTGTTCGAGGACCTCGAGCAGGTGCAGAAGTCGCTCCAGGTCTGTCGCCGGATTTTCGGCGGGATGCTGTCGTTCTCCCGGGGCGCGGCGCGGCGAGGCCGCCAGGGACAGGTGCGGTCCGCGCTCGACACGGCATCGGCGATTCTGAAGTACGGAATGAGTCGTAGTGGAATCGAGCTGACCGCCGAGGTCCCCGACGACCTTCCGGCCGTTGCCTGCGGCCAGAGCGATCTCGAACAGGTCTTCCTCAATCTGCTCACCAACGCGCGGGAGGCCACTCCTCCCGGTGGGAACGTGAGGGTCGGCGCCCGGCCGTCCGACGGCATCGTGGAAATCTCGATCGCGGATACCGGATGTGGAATTCCGCCGCAGCACCTGCAGCGGGTGCAGGAGCCGTTCTTCACGACCAAGACCCACGGCAACGGCCTGGGGCTGTCGATCTGCCGCTCGATCCTGTGGGAGGTCGGAGGTACGCTCACGATCCAGAGCCAGCCCGGCCAAGGCACCCGCGTCGATGTCGCGGTGCCGCAAGCGGCGGCGAGACAGCGCGCGCAGCCGTCATGAGATCGGCACGCATTCTCGTCGTCGACGACGAACCCGGCATGGTGCGCGCGGTCGAGCGTGTGCTGGGCGAGGCCCACCACGTCGTCGTGAGTCGCTCGTCCACGGATGCCGTGGCTGTGGCCGCCGAGTTCAACCCCGAGCTTGCGATTGTCGACATCCGGATGCCCGAGCTCGACGGATTCGAACTGATGGCGCGGCTGAAAGCCCGCCTCCCCGGACTGGACATCATCCTGATGACAGGGAGCGTTGATGATCTGGATGAAAAGCTGATCCGGGCCATCCGCAGTCACGCGTTCTATTTCATCCAGAAGCCGTTCGATCGCGAGGTCCTCAAGACCCTGGTCGAGCGCTGCCTCGAGCTGCGGTGGCATCGCGAAGAGCGGCGCTACCAGATGGAGCGCCTCCAGGCCCAGATCGCCGAAGCGCGCGCATTCCAGCAGAGTCTCCTACCCGAACGGGAAGCCGTCGTGAACGGAATGGCGATCTGCTGCCGTTACACGCCATTCTCGGGACTCGGAGGCGACCTGTACGACTATGCCGCGGCGAATGACGGGCACACCGCCCTGCTCATCGCCGATGTCTCCGGGCACGGAGTGTCTGCGGCAATGCTGACCGGCGTGGTGAAAAGCGCGTTCCACGCGTCGCGTGTCGACGGGTACGAGCCTCGTGCCGTGATCGAGCGTGTCTGGACGGGCATTGCCGCGTTCAGCCCCGAACGGTTTGTCACGCTGTTCGCGGCGCTCGTCGCACCGGACGAAGGCCGGCTGCAATACGTCAATGCCGGTCATCCGTCGATCGTTCTGTGGAACGGACTGCGGAATCCCGTGTGGCTGGAGAGCACTGGACCGATTGTCTCCCCCGTGCTGCCCGCGTCCACGTGGGAAGTACGCGCCGTGCCGATCGAGGAGGGCGATCAGCTTCTGCTGTACACGGACGGCGTCTCGGACGTCCTCGCAGGCGCCGACGGCCACGCGGAGGCGCGAATCACGACGATGATCGAACGGGATTCCGCAGGGGGTGCGCAGCTGCTCGACGCGATTCTCGCCGCGGTGCAGCACGATCTCGCGGGACGCCCGCAGCCCGATGATCTCACTCTGCTGACGGCGAGGGCGCCCGGACGGCCGAACGTCGCCGGCCGTGCGTAGTTGTCCGGGCTACGGAATCGGTACGTGTGCGCACTCGATCGCCGGCAGGCCGGCGGGCCGGTGCGCGTCAAGAAATCCGAGGACCGCACCATTGTTCGATACGCGGTTGGCGGAGCACCACAGGACGGGATAATTCACGCGTGTGATCGCAGCGCCGGAATCAATCAACACCTGCATGATGCCGGACTGCCGCGATCGCGTCGCCGCCTCGAGCGGCGACATGACGTGCTCCGTGAAGTCGATGGTCCCGGCGCGCACGCGCGCGGGGGCGTTCGGATCCGCGCCCTGGGCAGTCAGCCGCATCGCGTCGGCGTGATCGGCGAGCATGGCCGCCTCCGACAGCGTGAGGCCGTTGCCCGCCGCTGCCAGCGGCATCCCGAGCCACGACGCAACCAGCCACACCGCCGCTCCCGCCATGACGAGCGATCCCGGCAATCCGACGCAGAGCGCCGTCCAGCGCTTCACGGAAAGAGCCTCAACGCACGCGCCGCCTGCGACTGAAGATACGGGTTCACCACCGTGCGTGACAGCGCGTCGTTCCTCAGCGCGTCGACGATCCGCGTGCCTTCGTCCGTCGTGGGCGCCGCGTGTTGCCGTGCAAGCCAGTCGCCGACGTACGCCCACTCGTTCCGGACGCTGAAGGCCATCATCTGCATCTGGTAGTGAAGGCCAACGGTCCGAATCGACCAGCCGGTTGCCGCTGCCGCGAGCGCGACGCCGCACACCGCGTTCCTCCAGCGCGCGCGCGGCTGCCGCCCGATCCATGCCACGAGCTCGCGCATCGCGACAAATGCGGCAAGCGCATAGAACACGCCGCCGGGACTCATGATCTCGTCCTTCGTGTAGCCGTAGCTCATCACCGCGTTCGCCGCGAGCACCGCCATCGACACCACGCAGATGCGATCCCCCGCGTCGAGCCCCGCTGCGCGCCACGTGCGCGCGCGTGTCACCATGAACCACGCGATGACCGCAGTCGTGACGAACGACGACACGAGGTTGACGACGGTGCCCGGCGACACACGGCCCGCGGTGAGATCCGCAAGCGCCGTCCACGTTCCGCCGCGCGGCTCCGACAGGAGGACCGAGATGAGCGAGCTGGCCACGTTGTACGCGTAGAAACCGTAGGGCCACGCGCCGAAGCGGCGCACGAGCTCGCCAGGCTCCAGGCGGCCGAAGCCAAAGCCGGAGCTGCGCTCCGCAAGTCCCGGCGCGCCGGTCCCGAGATACGGAAAGCGCACGAGGAAATACGCGGCCAGCAACACGGTGAGTCCGATGACGCCGCGCTTCGACACGCCCCGGAATCCGGCCATCCACGCCGCGACAACGACCACCCAGACCAGCAGCCCGGACTCGAGCGTGAGCGATGCCACGACAAACGTGATCGCCGCTCCCCAGTCGGCCCACCATCCACCGCGTGATTTGGCGAGCACGAGCGCGAGCAGGCAGAAGACCGCGATCTCCAGGAAATGGTTGATGGGATAAGCCTCCCACACCATTCCGCGGAACGTATGGAGGCCGGTGAGCACGGTCAGCGCAAACGCAAGCGCGACGAGATCAGGAGGACTTCGCACATCGAGCGCCATGAGAAACAGCGCGAAGCACGCGACCGCCAGCGCGACGTGGAACGCCTTGTACGCGAGAAAGTAGTGGCCGTTCGAGAGCTCGAACAGCGCCTGGATCTGCGCGATGCGCATCGGGCGCAGGTACCCGGCGCCGAGACTGCCGGAGAACGCGGAGGCAATGGAGGATGTCTGCTGCGCCTGGAGGATCGGGACGAGGCTGTCCGTCATCTGCACCGGAATCCTCGTGACGCTGTAGCACACTGCGATCGCCATGATCGCGGTCATGGTCCAGGCGATCGCGCGACGGGTCACCAGGAGCGTCCCTTGGACCTCGCCGCCGGAGGCGTGGCGTCGGCGAGCGGGCGGCCGGGGCGCACCGCAGGCGGGTACACGCCGCGCAGCTGGTTCCATCGGATCGTGACGAGATCGAGGAATCCGCGCGCGCCCGACGCGACACTGACCTTGCTCTTGCGGCCGTACGTCCACGTCATCGGAATCTCCCGGATGACGAGCCCCGCGCGGCGCGCGAGGAAGAGGATCTCGACGTCGAAGCCGAACCCGTCAAGGCGCTGCAGCGGGAACAGCGTCTCCGCGGCGCGGGCGCTGAACAATTTGAACCCGCACTGCGTGTCGTCGACGCCGCGCAGCACGAACAGCTTCACGACCCAGTTGAAGACGCGGCCGATCGCATGACGCGGCCAGGGTTCGCCGATCCGCGTGGCGCCGGCCGCCTCCCGCGATCCCGCAAGCACGTCTCCCGATGGCGCTTCGCGCCCTGTGCCAAGGAACCGCTGTAACTCCGAGATCGGCATCGAGAGATCCGCGTCCGCCAGAAATCTCCACTCGCCCTTTGCTTCGAGCATCCCGCGGCGGACCGCCGCGCCCTTGCCGGCGTGCGGGGCCTGGACGAGCTTCACGCGCGGATCAGCGCGCGACGCATCCGCGACGATCGACGCCGTCCGGTCGGTGCTCCCATCGTCCACGACGATCAGTTCGGCCTCGACGCCAAGGCGATCGATCTCGGAGGTGACCGCCGAGATGGTGTGCGCGATGCGCGCGCTCTCGTTGTAGGCCGGCACGATCACCGACAGGAATATGGCGTTCATCGCGGTGCTGAGCGTACCACCTAAGGCTTACCAACTAACAGAGCCTGAAGGAGTTCGGGCGCGCCTTGACTTCAATGCGCTCACTCCCTACACTTGCCGAGCTTACGCCGACGCGCGTCTGGGCCGCGGTGCCTCCATGGCTTCATACATCCGCTCATCGAGCGGTCCTGGAAGCGCCTGAGATTGTCTCAGGCTTTTGCGCATCGGAGGGACACGGCTATGCCGACCGGGACTATCGCACGTCTCCTCATCGACAAGGGGTTCGGATTCATTCGCGATGAGGGCGGCATCGAACATTTCTTCCATCGCAGCTCCGTCCGCGGCGCCGTCTTCGAGCTCCTGCGCGAAGGGCAGCGCGTGGAGTTCACGGCCGAGGACTCGACCAAGGGTCCTCGCGCCGGTGACGTTCGGTTGATCGAAGGGTAAATCCCCGCTCCGTCAGCCCGGCCCCCGGCGGGGCCGGGGATTTGCGCGTCCTGCCCGTGGCCACCTCCAGTTCTCCCTCACGTCTCACGTTCCGCCGCACGCGTGCCGCCGTCGCTGTGATCCTGTTCGCCCTCGCTGCGTACGGGTTCACGCAGCTCGGACGTTTCCTGACGAAGGAAGATGCGATTCAGAAGGCGGACGCGATCGCAGTACTCGCGGGGACCAGAATGGATCGCCCGCTCGAGGCCGTCGACTTGTACAAACAGGGCTACGCGCCGCGGATTGTGCTCAGCTACGGGGTGCCCGAGGCGTCGTTTGTCGCGCTCACGTCACGAGGCGTGAAAATTCCGCCCGAAGCAGACGAAGCGCGAGAGATCTTCATCAAGCTCGGTGTTCCAGCAGACGCGATCGTCCTGCCGCCGCGCATCCACGACAACACCGCGCAGGAAGCGCAGACGCTGCGCGAGCTCGCCGTCGAGAACGGATGGCGGCGAATCATCGTCGTGACGTCGAGATACCACTTGAGGCGAGCGGGATTTGCGATGCGGCGCGAGATGGCAGGCAGCGGCGTGGACGTCGAGATGCACGGGACGCGCTACGAGAAAGTGGATCCAGATCATTGGTGGACCACTCGTGTCGATCTCCGGTGGGTGCTCGATGAGGGAGCCAAGCTCATCGCTTATGAGCTCGGTCTTGATGCGTAGCCCTGCGGCGTAGGGCGGGGCTTACGCCCCGCCGAACTCAGGCCTCGGCTCTGATATTGCCCGCGCGAGGGCCCTTGGCTGACGGTTCTTCGTCGAAACTGACGCGCTGACCCTCGTTCAGCTGCTCGAACTCGCCTGCCGTGACCGAGGTGCGATGGAAGAACCATTCCTGGCCCCCATCGTCGCGAATAAAGCCAAACCCGCGATCTCTGACCAGCCGCTTGATGGTGCCGTTCGCCACGTCGACGTACCTCCGCGGACCGCCTCCAGGCGATCCTGCCCCAAACTGACATCAAGTTCCGTTCCACGCACGCAGCTTCTGGCGACCTTGAGTCGCCGTGTACTCGAGTCTGACTCGTGAGTCGGTCCGTACCCAAGTCTGACTCGTGAGTCGGGTTGTGCGCGAGTCTGACCCTAGCTGAACCATCGCCGCCACGCGGCGAGGCGTCTGAGTTCGCCGGTGGCCGGCTGAAGCGTGAGGATGCGCGAGGTGATGGCGGAGGCGAACGCGCCATCGGCCGTGAGGACGATGCTGGCCATGCCGCGCGTCGAGACGATGCGGGAATAGTCAGCGGCGAAGGAAGCGCGATCGCCCGAAGGCAATGACGCGTTGGGGTGCTCCGCCAGCAGCACGCGCGGATCGGGGCCAAGGGCGCGGCCCAGGCGCAGGCGCAGGCGCGCCGACGGGCTCAGTGCCGCGACGGGTCGCCCGAGCTGCGCGGCGGCGATGCCTACTTCTTCCGCAAGCGCATGAATCCTCGAGCGGACGGCATCCGGAACATCGTGGAGCGACATCGTCACCGGCATCGTGAGGTTCTGCTCGACCGTCATGTTGTCCAGTACCACCGCGCGCTCGCTGAGGATGCCGAAGCGATCGAGTGACTGAAGCCATGTGTCGGCGTCCTGGATCGCGGTGGTGAGCTGGCCGAACGCGCGCACCTCCCCGGCGTCGGGCACGGTGGCGGCGGTGAGCAGGTTGACGAGCACTTCTGCGGCCGCCTGATCGAAGCCAAGCAGCGCGACCGACTCTCCCGCATGGACCTCGAGATGCTGGACGCGCAAGGGACGCAGACCGTGATAGTCCTTCTGGACGCCGCGCACGTCGATGACGACGTCCCGCGGATCAGGCATGAGGCGCGGCAGCGCGGAGACGAAGCCACGCGTCTTCGGGGAGCGCCATCGATCCCGGCTCGAATCCATGCGACGGGTCGCCGTGGAAGTCGGATCCGCCCGTCATCAACAGCATCAGCCGCGATGCCAGCTCGCGGTACCGCGCGACTGACGCCGCGTCGTGATCGGGGTGGTACACCTCGATCGCGTCCAGACCCGCGAGACGGTACGCCGCAATCCTGGCGTCGACCGCGGTCTGGCCGGGATGGGCCAGCGACGCGAGGCCGCCCGCGCCGTGGAGAATCGTGATCACTTCCTCGGGGGGCACGCCGGCGCGCGGCACGAACGCGGGACGTCCTGTTGCCAGCCAGCGATCGAACGCTTCGCGCGTGTCGGCGACGTGACCGGCGGCAACCATGGCGCGCGCGATCTGCGGGCGCCCGATCGATCGTCCGCCGTCCTCGTGCGCCTGCGCGACCATCGGGATGATGTCGATCGGCAGGCCGAGCTGCT
>Ga0209515_10004609_pt1 | contig 18514 bp, 15 predicted proteins | sample Subgroupgradi54m_FD_187454 | JGI IMG/M metagenome (GOLD analysis project Ga0209515, IMG submission 187454) | Subsurface groundwater microbial communities from S. Glens Falls, New York, USA - GMW60B uncontaminated upgradient, 5.4 m (SPAdes)... ...
GGGTCCGATACAGCCCCCCGCGCAGGAGCTGCCGATGAAGGCGATCTGGAGCTCGGGCCTGTTGATGGCCAGCGGCTTGGTAACGTTCCTCCTCAGCCGCGTCGCGCCGGCGCGCGTGATCGGCTCGACGGGCCTGCTCACCGTGCTGATCGGTTTCTTCCTGTTCTGGCTGTCGATCGTGCCGCAGATGCATCAGATGCCGTGGCTCTCCGGCGGCGCGTTTCTGGGCCTGTTGGGCGTGTTCAAGCTCATGGCGTTCTTCGAATATCCGTCGACAAAGTGAAGGCCGCCTCGGGGCGTCGAGCTGTCATCGGCGCCCTCATGCTGCTGGCTGGAGCCCCTCGACCAGCCGGCGCGTCGCCACCGAGCATCTCCATCGATCGCGTCGCGCTGACGCTGGCGCGCGAGGCCGGCGCGTCCGTCGACGACGAGACGCTCGTTCGGCAACTCGATGCGATCGCCGACGCATGCCGTTCCCAAACATCCCATCCCGACCGCGCGATCGACTGTCTCAACACCGAACTGTTCAGCCGCCGCGCCTTTCGCTACGATCGGCGCGATCCCTCAGGCCGCGATCCCGACAACTTTTACTTGCCGCGCGTGATGGCGCGTCGCCAAGGCGTGTGCACCGGCCTGTCGACGCTGTACTTGGCCGTCGCCAGGCGCCTGAATCTGCGGGTGCGCGCCGTCGTCGTGCCGGGCCACGTCTTCCTCCAATACGATGACGGCCGCCACGTCCGCAACATCGACACCAGCCGCTCGGGCGAGTCGTTGTCCGATGAGTATTGGATTCGCTCGACTCGCCTGTCGCCGGAGTCGCGCCGGCACGGCGCCTACTTGCGGCCGCTGACCGACGCGGAGTTCGTCGCCTATCTGCTGACCGAGCACGCGGCGTTTCGATTGACTGATCACCACGTCGACGACGCGACGGCGCGTCTTGATGAGGCGCTTACGTTGGACCCGCGCAACGTCAAGGCGTGGTACCTCAAGGCGTCGATCCTGGCGCAGACGGCACGGATTGATTCGGCGCTGGGGTGCCTGCGTCGAGCACTGGCGCTGGACCCGCGCGCCGGCCAGGCTTTGAATTTACGCGGTCTCCTGCTCGCAAAGCAGAGTCGATACGAGCAAGCCCTGCGCGCCGCACCGCGAGCGTTGGGACCTGTGGCAAGCAAGGTGCCTGGGCAGCAACCGCCGACGGCAGCCCAAGACGCCGATCGATGGCTGCGAGAAGCGCGCGTGCCGCGCAAGGCCCAGGGGCTCCGCATGCAAGCCACGGCGACGCAGCCGTGGGCGCCCCGGCGCGATGACCCGGCCGACGGGCAAGGCGGCGCGCCGTCCCTTGCCCGCGATCTCCCCTCGGCGCCGCGTTAGCTTGATGGCCCGCCTCATCGTGCGCTTGCAAGACCGCATCGTCGCGGTGCTGCTGGGACTGACGCTCCTGCCGCTGCTGGCCGTCAGCGTCGTCGCCATCGGGACGATGACGGGCCGATTGGAGTCCGAGCTCAAAGACCAGGCGGACCGCTCCGTCGCGCTGGTCACGACGCTGATCGATCAGTCCCAACAGGAGCTGCTGGCCTTTGGAGGAATCCTGGCCGGCGATCCGATCTTCCAAGCCGACGTCAGCCTGGGCAACATCGATGACATGGCCAAGCGCCTGCAGGAGCGTCGAGCGCTCTATCACGCCGACCGCATCGTCATCGGCGATCCTGAAGGCCGCATTCTGATACGTTCGCTGAGCGTCGCGCCTGGGTCGGATGATCGGTCCGGCGGCTCGATCAAGATCCCTGCGCTGTTTGCCCAAGCCGCCGTGGGTCTGGAGCTGGACGGCAAGACCTTGTTCATCGTGACGACCTGCCCGATCGTCATTCCGGACGGCACGCTGGTCGGATGGCTCAGGATGGCGCGTCCTATGAACGCCGCGATGCTCGAGCAGATTCATCGCATCAGCGGCGCCGAGGTGAGCTTGTTCGTCCACGGCGTGTTGACGATGACCACGCTGCCGAGCCCGCTGGCTCAGCCGCTCGGCGGCCGATGGTCGGCGCTCTCGAGCGCCGCGGCCAAGACGGCCGGACAGAGCCATCCCGTCGTCAGCCGCGACCTCATGGTCGGCGGACAGGGCGTGGCGGCGAGATTGCTGCCGCTGTTGTGGTCGGGCGATCAGCTTGAGGCGGGCTTGGTGGTGACGTTGTCGCGCGTGCCGACGCAGCTGGCCAAGAGTCTCATCAGCAACACCATCTTCGTCATCGCGCTGGTGGCGACGGTCGTCGTGATGCTGATCGGCGCGCTGCTGACGCGGGCGATCACGCGGCCGCTTGGCGAGATGGCGCGCGCGACGGCGGCCATGGCGCGGGGCGATCTGCGGCAGCGCGTGCCGGCCACCGGCGACGATGAGCTTTCGGAGCTGGCCCGCTCATTTAACAAGATGGCCACGGAGCTGCAGGCGCTGATGCAGAACGAGCGCGAGCTGGCGGCGATCCGGGCAACGGCCAAGGCTGAAAAGCAGAAAGCCGAGGAGCTGCAGCGCTACGCCGCCGAGCTGGCGCACTCCAACGCCGAGCTGCAGCAATTCGCCTATGTCGCGTCGCACGATTTGCAGGAGCCACTGCGGATGGTGGCCAGCTACATCCAGCTGCTGTCGCGGCGCTACAAAGGGCAGCTGGACCAGGACGCGGATGACTTCATCAAGTTCGCCGTCGACGGCGTGATGCGCATGCAGCGGCTGATCCAAGACCTGCTGGCCTATTCGCGCGTGGGACACCGCGACCGGCCATTTGCGCCGGTGTCCTGCGAGCAGGTCTTTGGGCAGGCGATCGCCAACCTGAAGGTCGCGATCGACGAGAGTCAGGCCGTCATCACGCACGATCCGCTGCCGACGCTGACGGCCGATCCGACGCAGCTGGCGCAGTTGTTTCAGAACCTGCTGGGCAACGCGATCAAGTTCCGGGCAAAGGAGCCGCCGCGCATCCATCTCTCCGCCGTCGAGCAGGGGCCGCTGTGGCGGTTTGCGCTGCGCGACAACGGCATCGGCCTGGAGCCGCAGTACGCCGAGCGCGTCTTCGTGATCTTCCAGCGGCTGAGCCGCGACTACGCGGGCACCGGCATCGGCCTGGCCATCTGCAAGAAGATCGTCGAGCGGCACGGCGGGCACATTTGGGTGGAATCCACATTGGGACACGGCGCGACGTTTTTCTTCACGCTGGCGATGCGACCGCCGGCACGGTCGGCCTCGGACCCGCCCACGTCGCCCGATCTCGTTCCGCCTATGGCCTAACGCGCCTTCGTTTTTGTGGCTGACAACGGCGTTGCGCGTGATATGATCGTTGCGTCAATTCCTCTCGCGGCCCATGACGACCTCGGCTCGGCGGCTCCCGCCGCCCACAAGAACTTGATGCTCGACGCTGTGAAAAGGCACATCACGCCAATGGCACCGGGGTCGATTGATGCTCCACGCTCCTCTTCATGACGTCTCGCCAAGAATCTTCCGCCAGGCGATCCCTCGCGTCGGTCCACCCGTGGTGCTCACGGCATTCCTCACCCCGGAGATGGTGATCGTGTGATGGACATGACGATCGATCGGCGATCGTCCGCGTCGGCGCAGCCGGCGACCGCGACGCCGCTGGTCAGCGTCATCGTGCCGACGCATCGTCGTCCGGAACTGTTGCGCCGCGCGCTGCGGAGCGTGCTGGCGCAGACGTATCCGGCCATTGAAATTCATGTCGTCGAGAACGGCGCACGGGCGGGCGCGGAGCAGATCGTCAACGAGTTGGGTGGAGTTGCGCGAGGCCTTAGCTATCACTTTGTGCCGCGGGGCAACGTCTGCGTGGCTCGGAACGCCGGCATCGAACGCTCGCGCGGCGCCTATTGCGCGTTGCTGGATGATGATGACGAGTGGGCGCCCGACAAGCTGGCGTTGCAGGTGGCGCGCCTCGAGGCGGATCGCGAGCTGGGCTGGATCGCCTGTCGCGTGTGGTGGCAGACGGAGTCCCCAGGCCCTGTGCGGTCCTTTGAGCAGCCGGCGTATCAAGGACCGTCGAGCTACGCGGACTTGGTGAGAGAGGGCAATCTCATCTGGAGCACCTCGTGCACCGTGGTGCGTCAGGAATGCTTTGCGCGCGTCGGGATGTTCGATCCGCGCTATCGGTACGCGAACGACTACGAGCTGTATCTGCGGCTGGCACGGCAGTTTCCCTTTGCCATACTTGAGGAGCCACTCGTACGCTACTATCAGCACGAGGGCAACATGAGCCGCCGCCGCGCCCGGCAGTGGCGATACGTCCTCAAGATCTATGCCGCCTTGAAGCCGTGCCCTTCGCTGGGGCTGACCGCGTCGGATATTCGCAAGGCGATGGATCGTTACTGCGAATGGTCGCTGGAGAGGGCCCTGGAAGCTCACGAGCGCGGAGACGACGCGCGAGCAAGCCGCTACTTCTTCACCGCACTGCGCTATGATCCCGCGATCGGCCTGAAGATTCCGTGGAGCCGCATCAATCACCCGGCCTATCGCGTGATTCGGCCCTACGTGCATTGTGCGCTGTGCGGGGTGCGGGGATGGATCAAGTCGCGACGTCATCCAGGCATGCCGGGATCAGATGATGATCGACATGAGCGATGAGCGGCTGATGGGTTCTGCCGTTGCACGCCGCGTGCACTCAAGCGCCAGGCCGTCCGTGGAGCCGCCGCTGGTCAGCGTCATTATCCCAACGCTTCGCCGGCCGGCATTACTGCGCCGCGCGCTGCAGAGTGTACTGGCGCAGACCTATCCGTCGATTGAAGTGTGGGTGATCGAAAACGGCGACAGCACGCCCGCCCGCGCGGTCATCGAGGAGTTGGGCGGAGCAGAGCGAGGCCTCCACTTCGAGCACGTCGCCATCGCCGATCCGCATCTGGCGCGAAACATAGGTATCGAACGTGCGCGCGGTGCCTACTGCGCGTTTCTCGACGACGATGACGAGTGGCTGCCGGAGAAGCTGGCGCGGCAGATCGAATGCTTGGAAGCGGATCGCGCACTGGGCTGGGTCGCCTGCGGCGCGTGGACCATCGACGACGAGGGCCGTGCCGAGCTCGCCCAGACGCAATACTATCGCGGCGTGCCGTCCCTGCGCGCGCTGGTGCGCGAATGGTGTTTCGTGTGGTCGCTGTCATGCGTGGTCGTGCGCCGCGACTGCTTCGAACGAGTGGGATCATTCCTCAGCCGCTACCGCATCGCGGGTGACTATGAACTGTACTTGCGGCTGGCGCGGCAGTACCGATTCGCCGTCCTCGAGGAGCCTTTGGTGCGCTATCACCGGCACCAGAGCAACTTGACTAACGATTTGCACCGCACCTGGCAGGAGATTCTTCGAATTCTGTCGCGGCTTGAGCCTGCGCCCGAGCAAAGCCTGTGCGCCGAGGACATGCGCGAGGCGATCCGTCAATATTGCCGCTGGTATTACGCGTTGGGGATCACCGCGCGAAAGCAAGGGCGCTACCGTCAGGCTGCCACGTACTTCGCCGCGGCGGTACGTCATGATCCGGCGGTGGGCTTGAAGATACCCGGCGGCTCGTTTCGGCATCCGATCTATCGCATGGCCAGGCCGTACGCGGGCGCGGCCGTGTGCGGCTTGAAGGCGCTGCTGGGCCGAGGTGAAGCCTAAGAGGCATCTTACTTCCATATATCATGATCGGGACTCGGGGGAGCCGTCATGAACATTGCCTGGTGCCATAACGCCGTGACCGGTGGCGCGAAGCGGGCCGGTCAGGAATTTGTGCGGGAGCTGTCGCGTCGGGGCCATGTGATCGACGAGTTCATCGTCGCTGATGAGCCGATCGACGACTACTTGCCGTTGCAGCCGTTTGTCCGCGCCACCTATCGGACGGCGCTGGGCAAGCCGCCGGTGCCGCCGGACTTGCGGCCGTATCTCTTGGAAACGACCGCGGCCTTTGCCTATCAATGGTTCCGCGCTCGCATGACCGAGCGCGCGCTGCGGCAGACCGCCGACCGCATCAACCACGGCGACTATGATCTGGTCAACATCGATCAGCATCCGTTTTGCTGGGTGGCGGGCCTGCTGCCGTATCTTCGACGGCCGGCGGTTGTCTATAGCCACGAAGTGTCGATGCAGCGGTATCTGACTGAGCCGGTGCAGCCCACGGGTGCCGGGTTGCGGGGAGTCTATGCGCGGTGGTGTCAGGCGCCGATCGCGATGGCGCGACAGGCCAAAGAGCGGCGCGAAGCCAATCGCATTCGCCTGGCACCCTTGGTGCTGACCAATTCCCGCTATTCGGTCGATCTGTGGGCGCAGCGAGGACACGATGCGAAGCTCTGCTATTACGGCGTCGATCATCAGCTGTTTCGGCCGCTGGGTTTGCCCGTGGAGCCGATGGTGCTGTCGGTCGGCCGCCTCGTGCCTGCCAAGGGCCACGATCTGGTGATCGAGTCGATCGCGGCGCTGCCTCCCGAGCAGCGGCCTCGCGTCGTCGTGGCAACGCCGGAGACCACGGCGGTCTATGTCCGCCTGGTCGACGATTTGCGCCGGCTGGCGTGCGAGCGCCAGGTCGAGCTGCAGATCATGTTCGCGCCGGAACAGGATGAGCTGGTCCGCCTCTACAATCAGGCGTTGGCGATGATCTTCGTGCCGCAGATGGAGCCGTTCGGCTTGGTGGCGATCGAGGCGATGGCGTGCGGCACGCCGGTGATCGGCGTGCGCGAGGGCGGCTTGCCGGAATCGGTCGTCGACGGCGTCACCGGCTTGCTGGTCGAGCGGGACGCGTCGCAGATCGCCGCCGCGGTGCAAACCTTGCGCGCGCAGCCCGAGCTGCGCGAGCGCCTGGGCCGCCAGGCGCGCGAGCACATCGAGCGGTCTTGGACGTGGGAGCGGGCCGTGGATCGCTACGAGCAGATGGTGCGCGAGTTCCTCGGCCGCGGCGCCAGCGGCTCCGTGGCACGGCCGCGCTCCGAGGAGGCGCCGGCATCCGAGTCGGCGGCCTTCAAGAAAGAGCAGAACGAGGCAGGAACAGCGAGATGACGAAGCGGGATGGGCTGCTGATCGTCGGCGTCCTGGGCCTCATTGCCTCGACGACGGCGCTGGTCTGGCGGTTCGCTGGAGAGATGCCGGCGTTGGCAACCGCCGTCATCCTCTTGGCGTCAGCGATCCTCGGAACGCTCGCGGAGGTCTATCGAAAGACTCGCGCCTCGTTGGGTGAGGTGCAGGCGACGATCGCGTCCCAGATGCAGACTCATTACAACCAGACCGAGGCGTTGTTGTCGATCATGGCGACGTTGCAGCCCACGCTGCCTCTGCCCCCGACCCGAGGCTGGGCCGGCTCCCCGGATTTTCTGAAGCTTGTGTCGGAATCGATCTTCAAGGATCAGCCCCGACGCATTGTCGAATTGGGCAGCGGCGTGTCGACGCTCATCGCCGCGTACAGCCTCAAGCGCTCTGGCGTCGACGGGACGATCCTCTCCCTCGATCACGATGCCACGTATGCTGCCGCGACCAACCAGATGCTCGCGCGGCATGGCTTGCAGGACATCGCTCGCGTGGTGCACGCGCCGCTGACCTGTCTTCAGGTCCATGGCGACACGTGGCGCTGGTACGATCTGAGCAAGGCCGATCTGCGCGGTCCCGTCGACTTCCTGATCATCGACGGCCCGCCAGGCGCCACGCAGAAACTCGCCAGGTATCCGGCGTTGCCGCTGCTCCGTCGCTATTTGTCGGACCATGCGGTCGCAATCTTGGATGATGCCAACAGAGCCGACGAGCAGGCCATCGCCGCACGCTGGTCCAAAGAGTTCAGCACCTTCGAGTATGAATGGCTTCCCTTGGAAAAGGGCGCGTTGGTGATTCGAGGAAAAACGCACGCCGCGGCAACGCCCAGCAGCTTCGACGCTCAGCGCCCAATTGATAGGCTCGCCGAGCGCATCGTTCCGTAAGCTAGGCGCTCGGCAGTCGGCTGCTCTCCCACGCGGGCAGGACAGCCCGCCGACGACTCATCACGGAAATATTTACGCTACGCTTCTCAGATGACGCATGGATGAATTGCCGATGACGAACTTGTCATCGGGGCTCGTGGATCGTGAATCGCAATGAACCGCTGAGGAGACGAACCACGAACCACGATTCACGATGCACGAGCCGAACGTAATCACGTCCATGTCGCGTGAGTTCGACCGAATTGATACAATAGGAACCATGCCGCAAGAGCACAGTTGCGATGTCGTCTCGAAGATCAACATGCAAGAGCTGCGTAACGCGGTACAGCAAGCGCAGAAAGAGCTCAGCACGCGTTTTGACTTTCGCGACAGCTCCGCCTCCATCGCCTTCGAAGAAACCCCGCCCCTGCTGAAGATCACCGCCGACCACCAGGCGCAGCTGGGCAGCGTCAAGGAAGTGCTCGCCTCCAAGATGGCCAAGCGCGGCGTTCCCCACAACGCGTTCGCCTGGAAGGCCATTGAGCGGTTGCCCAGCGGCCACGTCAAGCAACACGCCGATCTGCAGCAAGGCCTCTCCTCCGAGAAAGCCAAGGAGGTCGTCAAGCTGATCAAGGACCTCGATCTGAAGGTGCAGCCGCGCATCGACGGGGATTCCGTGCGCGTGGCGGGCAAGCAGATCGACGACTTGCAGGCGGTGATGCAAGCCCTGAAGGCCAAAGACTTCGGGGTGCCGCTGCAGTTCGAGAACTACCGGTGATCGACGGCGATCCCGGCGGTGTGCCGCAACGGCGCGGAGGGGATGTGACCGGATGGTCACGAGACGCCGAGGCAGCAGATCTTTGCTGCCGAAGTGTCTTGTGCCCGGAAGGGACACGAGGCGCCGAGCCGGCCATTCCTCGCCGGCGAGGTGTCTTGTATTTGGAAGAAATACAAGGAGGCGAGCATGACAGGCGGAAAGTGCTGCGGCGTCTGTAAGGTCGTCGGGGTCCTGGTGGCACTCGGCGCGATCAACTGGGGCTTGGTGGGGGTGGCCCAGATCGATTTGGTCGCCCGGGTGTTGGGTGACATGACCACCGCCTCCCGCATCGTCTACGGCATCATCGGCTTGGCCGGACTGTTGAAATTGGTGTCATTTTTCAAAGCTTGCCCCTGTTCAGGCGGCTCCTGCGAAACTAAGAAGTAAGTCGACCTCAGGTTCGGAAGTCAGAAAGCAGAAGTCAGATTGACTTCATCCGTCTGACTTCTGTCTTCTGACTTCTGAACTGCTCTCCTCCTATAATAGGAAGCATGACCGCTGTGCTTCGCCGGGCGGGCATCTGGTTGGCGTTGGCCGGCTGGACCGCTCAGCCCGCCCTGGCCTGCTCGTGCATGGACACCCCGTCCCCACTCCTCGCCATGGAACAGGCTAACGCCGTCTTCACGGGCATCGTTGCCGGCGGCGGGTCAATCCCGCATCAGAAGCTGGCGCTGTTCTACGTCGATCAGACCTGGAAAGGCGTCGATTCCTACGACGTCGTGGTCGCGACTCCTGCGCATGAAGCCGCCTGCGGCGTGCCCTTTGCACCCGGCCGCCGCTATGTCGTGTACGCCTCGCGCGATCCGCAAGGGCGCCTGCACACGACGCTCTGCTCCCGCACGCGCGAGATGGGCTCGTTGGCGAAAGAGGAAGATCTCGAGGCGACCGGCTTTCCTCCCATCGTTAAGATGATGACGCCGACGCACTTTACCGAGGAGCAGCTCGGCCAGGCCCTGCAGTTTCCCGGGCCGCTGTGGTTCGCGCAAGGCCAAGAGCGCGGCCTGCGCCAAACCAGTGAGGGGCAGCTGTTTCGCGGCACGACGCCGTTGCGCATTGAGCCCGGGTTGCCGGCGTTGGCGGCCGCGGCGTACTATCCGCAGCGCGCGGCGCTCATCACGGTTGGCCTCGACGGCACGGTCACGTGGTACGACGAGCGCGATGGGCGCTTCGCGCCGGGCCAGGCGCAGTCGCCGAGCCGCCAGGCGATCATCCACGAAATACGGTGGACGCGAGTGCCCGGCCTGCTGTATCTGCTGATGATTCCGAAGGAGCCGGCGCCGGATGAGCCGACGGTGTATCGACGCGTGACGCTGACGGCCGAAGCCGCCGAATGGCAGGCGCTGCCCGTCGACGATCCGCAGGAGCTGCTGCTGGGCGGATGCTACACGCGCACGCTCGAGGGCATCTGGCTTAGTCTGCAAGAGGGCCGCTGGCTTGCGGCCGAGCTGTCGCAGCCCGTCGATGAGCCGTTCCGCACGGGCCCGTACGATCCGTTGGCGCAGGCGGTGTTTGTGTTGCCCGATCGGCGGCTGCTGATCAAGACGCTGGGCGGCTGGTCTCTCCATCAGGCGGATGGCTCGCCGCAGCGGGCGTTTTCGACCGAGCAGATCGAGGTCGAGGCCTGGGACGATCCCTCGTCGGATGGGCTGGAGCTGACGGTGCGAGGCAAACACGGAGAGCGGCGCATCGTGTTTCAATTCGACGTCGATGCCGGCAGCCTGACGCCGGTGGCGTGGGAATGACGAATCGCCGGCTGCTGATCGTGATCCTCACCAGCGTTCTGTTGCCCTTCCGCGCAGCCGCGGCCGAGGAGCGGCCCGCGTTTCCCGAGCCCGCGATTCTGACCGATGTGCCGTCCCCGTCGGGGTCGAGACTGGTCCGGGCCGACTCAGGCCTGCTGCAGTTCAAGGGGCAGGAGTTGTTGCTGAACCCGCCGGGCCAAGCGCTCTTTGCCGCAGCGTATTATGCCGATGCCGGCGCCCTGGTCGCCGTCGAGCGCGAGGGGATCGTGTCGCTCTATCAGCGGCAGTCCGACGAGCGCGCAGAGGTGATGCTGCGGCGCACCGTGAGAAACAACGCGGAACAAGGCAGCCGTACGACCGCCGTCCACTTCGCCCGTATCCCCGGGCTGGTCTATTGGGAAGGCGAAAGCCGCCAAGTGATAGAGACGTCGGAGCCCGACCCATCGCCGCCGCGCATTCATTTTCAGCGCATCGAGCTGACCCCTGAGGCGATGCAGTGGCACGGCATGTGGATCGGCGACGAGGACCAAGTGGTTCTTCAAGGATGCTTTCAGCCTAGCGACCGCGGCGTGTGGCTGAGTCCTGCGCCGGGCCGATGGCTTGAGATCGAGACGCCCGATCCCATCGACATGCCGCGCAATCCGTCGCACTGGTCGTCGAGCCCGGTGTTTGTGTTTTCTCAGGGCCTGGTGGTTCGGACGCGCCGCGGCTGGTCCTTGCATGACGCGGGAGGCGCGCTGGTCCATTGGTTTCCGGTCGGCGCCCTGACTCAGGTGCTGTTTTGGGACGCGCCCACCGTCGAACAGGGCCGGTTTCTCGTGCATGCCAGGACGCCCCATTTGGACCGCATGTCGTATCGTCTGGACCCATCGATCGGCTTGCTGGTGCCGGTGGCGCCGAGCGATGTGGAGCCGGACGCCCGACCCTCCAGCCGGCTCGAAATCTCTCCTGGCTCGGGTCAGCAAGACATGCTATAATCCACCGTTCAATTCGAGAAAAGAGGTCGTGGGTCAGTCACGTCGGTTTTCCCCGCTTGATGTCCTGACGATTGGCGCTCTCCATAGACAGTGTCAGTCAGACCACATCCTCCTCAATCCCATCACAAGGCGCATTCCGCATGAACGCGCTTGATCACGGCAACACGCAAACGCCAGGGAGCACACATTGCACTTACGGAACAAGTTTTTCGCAATGACAGGCCGAGCTAGTAAGGTGCTTATTGTCGGGCCTCTCGTATTGTTCGCGGCAGCTACCGTCGCCTCGTGTGCGGACGCATCTCCTCAGACAATTGTTGTGACGGGTGTGCCGATTCCCCATTGTGATTCGATAGGCAATCGCAAGCTCTGCTATCAGACCTCAACGCATGGCATCATGCTTCGTTCATCCCAAGGCCGCGAGCGGATGATCCAATTCCCAGATGACGTCGATGAGTCCTTTTCCCCGCTGTCCTATCGCGGACAGAAGCAGCCGGTTTTCGGCTTCCCGAATGAATTGGCCGTGGTTAAGGCGCGGCATGGATGGCTGCTCGCAAGCCAGCAGCCGGAACTGCACAGATATTTTAGATTCCCACCGGGCCACCACGCTTACTGGTATGTTCCGACGCAAGAAGGGGGAGAGCATTACGTTCATAGTGTGGAGATTTCGGCTTCTTCCTTGGTCGTGGGAATCGTGATGCCGCTGAGGACGTCCTATACGAAGGTTTCTTATCGTCTGGACCTGACCACAGGAGAGCTAGTGGAAGTCAGAAGGGCAATGGTCGACTCGCCGCCGACGCCGAGAACAGGGATCTATTAATGAAGCAAGAGCTGCTGCGCAATATCGCCATCATCGCGCACGTGGACCATGGCAAGACCACCCTCGTCGACGCGATGTTGCGCTACACCAAGGCCGTCCGCGCCAACGCCGCTCCGGAAGGCGCGCTGATCATGGACTCGATGGATCTGGAGCGCGAGAAGGGCATCACGATCCGGGCCAAGAACGCCAGCCTCCGCTACGGCCAGTACAAGATCAACATCGTCGACACGCCGGGCCACGCGGACTTCGGCGGCGAGGTCGAGCGGACGCTGCGCATGGTCGACGGAGCGCTGCTCCTGGTCGACGCGAAAGAAGGCCCGATGCCGCAGACGAAGTTCGTCCTGCGCAAAGCCATCGCGCTGGGCTTGCCCGTGATCGTCGTGGTCAACAAGATCGACCGGTCCGACGCCCAGATCGACGAAGTCATCAACCGCACATTCGACTTGTTCGCTGACCTCAACGCCACCTCCGCCCAGCTCGACTTTCCGATTGTCTACACCTCCGCCATCAACGGCGTCGCCACGCTCGACATCCACACGCCCGGCGAAGACATTACCCCGCTCTTCGAGGTCATCGTCTCCAAGATTCCTGGTCCGGACGTGTCGCCCCAGGAGCCGCTGCAGCTGCTGGTGCTGGCGCTCGCCTACGATGCCTTCAAGGGCAAGATGGGCATCGGCAAGATCCATGCCGGGTCGATCCGGCGCAGTCAACAGGTGATGCGCCTGGGCGCCGACGGCACGCAGCAGACTCGGAACGCCTCGGCGTTGCTGGCGTACCAAGGCTTGGAGCGGGTGGAGATCGATGCGGCGGATTCCGGCGACATCGTCGCGATTGCCGGGTTCGACGAAGTGACCATTGGCGATACGATCACCGATCCCGAGCGGCCGCGACCGCTGCCGCCGATGGTGATCGAAGAGCCGACGCTGCGCATGACCTTCTCGGTCAACAAGAGCCCCTTCGCCGGCAAGGAAGGCAAGTTCGTGACGTCGCGCATGCTGCGCGAGCGGCTCTACAAAGAACTCGAGACCAACGTCGCCATGCGCGTGACCGACACGGAAAATCCGGACACCTTTCTCGTCGCCGGCCGTGGCGAGCTGCACCTGGCGATCCTGATCGAGACGATGCGGCGCGAAGGCTACGAGCTGGAAGTGTCGCAGCCGGAAGTCGTCTTCAAAGAGGTCGCCGGCAAGCGCCACGAGCCGTACGAATTTCTCACCATCGACGTACCGAACGACTATCAGGGCACGATTATCGAGGAACTGGGCAAGCGCCGCGCCGAGCTGAAAGAGATGTCGCAGACGCCGACGGGCGAGCTGCATCTGGAATATCTCATCACGACGCGCGGACTGCTCGGCCTCAAGAGCTCGCTGATGAAAAAGACCCGAGGCACCGCGTCGGCGCATCACATGTTTGAAGCCTACCAGCCGATGGTCGTGGACTTGCCGCCGCAGGAGCCGCACGGCTCGCTGCTGGCCACCGAGGGCGGCGTGGCCACGGGCTTTGCGATCTTCAACGCGCAGGAGCGCGGCGAGCTGTTCATCGAGCCCGGCACGCCGGTCTACGAAGGCATGGTCGTCGGCCAGGCCAGCCGCGACATCGACGTCGAACTGAATATCTGCAAGCAAAAGAAACTGACGAACATGCGGTCCTCGACGGGCGAGACCACGATTTCGTTGGTGCCGCCCCGAGAGCTGACGTTGGAGTTGGCTTTGGAATACATCGGGCCGGACGAGTTGTTGGAAGTCACACCGAAGTCGTTGCGCATCCGCAAACGGATTGGAGACGCCAAGCTGCGCCTTCGGGCTAAGCGCGAAGGGACCACGGGTTAAGGCGTCAGGTTGTCGCAACAGTTTGGTGGGCGCTCAATCGCCCAAGAAGGAACGCAAGGTACAGGCATGGATAGTGCAACACATGGACATTCGGAACCACATCACCCCCCACACACGCCACCCCAGCCCTCCGCCGCCGGCGAAGTGCTGTTTGATTCGCTGGGGCTGCACCCGGATATTTTGAAAGGCATCCACGACCTCGGCTTCATCCGACCGACGCCGATCCAGGCCAAGGCGATCCCGCCGATCCTGCAAGGCAAGGACGTGATCGGCTTGGCGCAAACCGGCACCGGCAAGACCGCGGCGTTTGTGCTGCCGATTTTGCATCGGTTGCTGCAGCGGCCCGGCCGCCGGCATCCGCGCGCGCTGATCGTCGCGCCGACGCGCGAGCTGGCGATGCAGTCGATGGAGCAGCTCAAAGCGCTCTCCCGCTACGTGCCGCTCAAGGGCGCGGCGATTTTCGGCGGCGTGCCGATGGAGCCGCAGATCTCGGCGCTGGCGCGAGGCGTGGACATCTTGTCCGCGACGCCGGGCCGGCTGCTCGATCATATCTACTCAGGACGGATCGACTTCGTGGACCTCGAGGTGTTCGTCTTGGATGAGGTCGACCGGATGCTCGACATGGGTTTCCTGCCCGACATCCAGAAGATCATTCGGCTGTTGCCGCCGGAGCGGCAGAACCTGGTGTTCTCGGCGACGATGCCGCAGGAAATCAGCCACCTCGTCCACCAGATCCTCCGGCATCCGGTCACGGTGGAGATCGGCCAGCGCTCAGCGCCCGCGGCCGGCATTCGGCACGCGGTATATCCCTGTCCGCGCCATCTCAAGCCTGATCTGTTGGTCCAGCTGTTGCGCGGCCAAGGCATGGACTCGGTGCTGATCTTCACCCGCACGAAGCATTACGCGGACCGCCTGGCGCAAAAGCTCTCGCGCAGCGGGTTTAAGATCTCGGTGCTGCACGGCGACCGCAGCCAGAGCCAGCGGATGCAAGCGCTCGAGCAGTTCCGCCGCGGCCGGACGCGGATTCTCGTCGCGACCGACATCGCGGCGCGCGGCATCGACATCGAGGACATCACGCACGTCATCAACTTCGACATGCCCAACACGCCCGAGGACTACATCCATCGGATCGGGCGCACGGCGCGGGCCGAGGCGACGGGCGACGCGTTCACGCTGGTCGACCGCGAAGAAGAGCCGATGGTGACCGACATCGAGCGCGCGATCGGCAAACCGCTACCGCGCGTGACGCTGCCCAACTTCGACTACAAGAAAGCCGGTCCGCCGCGGCAAGAGGGCCATTCCCGCGGCGGCCATCCTCCGCGCGGCGGAGGCCACGGCCGGCCGCCGTCCGGCGGCGGTCGGCGCCATCGGTAGACGAGCCCGGACGTATCGTCGCTCGTCGTTCGTCGCTCGTGATGCTGAGTGGCTCCGTCGATCTGTTTGCTCCTCTTGACCCTTGCAGATCGACGGACCAATCCCGAACGACGATCGACGAACGACGACTCCTCGGTTCCCCCCGCTCGTATGCTACATTTAATACGGGCCGGCGATTCCGCCGATCCCGATCCCATGTCCCGCATTTTCCTTGCATTGATGATGGTCGCTTCGTGCCTGGCTGCGCCAATCGGCTGGGCCGACGAGGTCGTCTGGAAAGAGCTCGAGCTCGAGGCGTCCAAGCGCTACGAGCAGCACGACTACGATCGGGCGCTGTTGGCTGCGGATGAGGCGTTGCGCGTGGCGCGCAGCAGCCTCGGGCCGAAGGATCCGCGCGTCGCCGAAACGCACGAGCTGCTGGCCGACATCTATCTGGCGCAGGCCAACTTCGGCAAGGCCGAAGAAAGCTGTCTCGGAGCGCTGGAGATTCGCCAGCAGCCAGGGAGCGACGAGGCGGCCGCCGAAAAGAGCCTCGACCAGCTGGCCGAGCTCTATATGCTGCAGTCCCGCTACGCCCAGGCCGAGCCGCTGTACGAGCGCCTGCTCGAGATTCGGCAGGCGCAGCTGGGCAGCAACCATCCCATCGTCGCCGAAACGTTGGTGATGCTGGCCAACGCGCAGATCCATCAGAAGCGCTACCCGCAGGCCAAGCCGCTGCAGGAAGTCGCGATCAAGCATCTCAAGACAGCACTCGGGCCGACCAGTCCGGCGATCGCCAACACCGAAGTGATGCTCGCCAAGTCGTACGCGGCCGAGTCGCAATATCCGGAGGCGGAGTCGCTGTATCGCGATGCGGTGTCGATCCGCGAGCAAGCGCACGGCTCGGCGCATCCGATCGTCGCGCAGACGCTGCGGGAGCTCGCCGACCTCTATGTGCACGACGGCCAAGTGGGTCGGGCGATCGGGCTGCAGCAGCGGCGGCTGGCCATTCGCGAGAAGTCGCTGGGCCCCAAACACGCTGCCGTCTCCGAGGTATTGGCATCGCTGGCCGAGTTGTATACGCTGCAAGGCGACACCGAGCGGGCGCAAGAGGCGACGGACCGCGCCCTCAAGATCGAACAGAGCAGCATGGGCGAGGGGCATCCTTACATCGAGCGCACCAACGTGAAGCTGGCGCACGTCTACGAGATGCAGGGCAAGACGGACAAGGCCCAGGAGCTGATGCCTCCGCCGAAGGTGGCGGCGAAGGCGTTCAAGGTGAAAGAGGAGCCTCCCAAGGAGGACGAGGTGCTCGGGAGCCAGCTGCAGCATCTGCGCGAGATGGCGCGCGCCAATCGCGAAGAGCCGCCCTCCGCCGAGCATCGGAACTTCGCGATGATGGCCGAGTCGTTCAACAGTCGTGGCGAGATCTACACGGCGCTGGGCAACGACGCCGAAGCCGAGGCGCTGTTCCGTCAGGCGTTGGTCATCTACGACAAGATCCTTGGCCAGGAAGCGCCGGGCCTCCAGGCGGTGCTCAAGAACTATTACTCGACGCTGCGCAGGATGGGCCGCGACGCGGAGGCGCGCCAGGTGGAGTCGCGGATCTCGCGCGAAGAACCGTAACTGTTGGGTCGGGCGTTCGGTAAATGGGTAGATGAGTGAATGAGTAAATGGGTGGGTCAGTTCGCCCGGTTTCTTACGCATTCACCCATCCACTCATTTGCTCATTTACGGAACCTCAGGAATCAGGATGCATAGACCGTTTCGGATTCTGATGCTGGCGGGCGCGCTGCTGATCTCGCGGTCGGTGGCGGCAGACGACCGGCCGTGGGAGCAGCTCTATCAAGAGGCGCAGGCGTTGCAGCAGGCCGGCGAATTCGCCAAGGCGCAGACGACCGCCGAGGAGGCGCAGCGCACGGCCGAACTCGCCTTCGGCGCCAAACACGAGCGGGTGGCCGACTCGCTCGACTTGCTCGGCGATATCTTCGCCGGCCAATCGCATCTCGCCAAGGCCGAAGAGTGCTACGAAGGGGCGCTGGAAATCCGCGAAGCGGTCTTGGGTCCGAACCACGCTCTCGTGGAGAAGACGCTCAACAAGCTCGCGGAAATGCGGATGCTGCAAGGCCGCTACGCGCAGGCCGAACCGCTCTATCAGCGCATGCTGCAAATGCGCCTGAAAGCGCTGGGCAAGCTGCACCCGCTGGTCGCTGAAGCGCAAGTGATGCTGGCCAAGGCCTACATTCATCAGCGTCGATTCGCCGACGCAAAAGTCCTGCAGGAGCAAGCGTTCGAGAATCTCGAGCGCTCCGTAGGCTTTGACAGCCCGATCCTCGCCAACACCGTCTTGATGCTCGCCAAGGCGTACCTCTTCGAAGGGCAGACCGAAGACGCCGACACGCTTTTTCGCAAGACGCTGTCGATCCGCGAGCGGGCGTTCGGTCCGACGCATCCGATCGTCGCTGACACGCTGGTCTTGCTTGGCGAGTTTTATGTGCAGCAAGGCCAGCTGCCTCGGGCAACCGGCGCCTATCAGCGGCTGTTGAATCTGCGCGAGAAAGTGTACGGGCCGAATCATCCGCTGGTGGCCGACACGTTGATGATCCTCGCGGAGCTGTACCTCCGGCAGAACAGCTATCAGCAGGCGGAGACCGCCGGCGAGCGGGCCATGACGATTCGGCGCAAGATGCTCGGCACAGCGCATCCGCTGTTCGCGAAGACGGTGATCCTGATGGCGAAGATCTATACGTTGGCCGGTGAGCCGGAGCGGATCAAGGAGTTGCCCGGCGATGTGATCGAGCCCGAGGAGCGCAGCCTGTCGGCCAAGGAGCAGGGCAATGGGCCGCGCGGCCCGGCGACGCGGCAGGAAGATCTGCAGGTGCTGGACCACGTGGCGGAGGCCGAGAAACCCGAGTCGGCGGCGCGCCGGAATTTTCTGCTGATGGCTGAATCGTTCAACAGTCGCGGAGAGATCTACGCCTCGCTCGGCGACTATGCCGAGGCCGAGTCGCTCTTCCGCCAGGCGCTGATCATTTACGATAAGATCATTGGTACCGAGTCCCAGGCCACGGCGCTGGTGCTGCACAAC
>Ga0209515_10004610_pt1 | contig 18506 bp, 12 predicted proteins | sample Subgroupgradi54m_FD_187454 | JGI IMG/M metagenome (GOLD analysis project Ga0209515, IMG submission 187454) | Subsurface groundwater microbial communities from S. Glens Falls, New York, USA - GMW60B uncontaminated upgradient, 5.4 m (SPAdes)... ...
CGCCATCGTGGTGGTGGAGAACGTCGAGCGTCACGTGCGCTCGGGCAAGACCCCGCTGCAAGCCGCCTATCTGGGCGCGCGCGAGCTGATCGGCCCCATCATCGCCATGACCATCACGCTGGCGGCGGTGTACACACCCATCGGTTTCCAGGCCGGGCTGACCGGCGCGCTCTTCCGCGAGTTCGCCTTCACCCTGGCCGGCGCCGTGCTCATCTCCGGCGTGGTCGCCCTGACCCTGTCGCCCATGATGGCCTCGCAGCTGCTCAGCGGCACGCACCAGCCGGGGCGGTTGTCGCGGCTCGCCATCGGCCTCTTCGATCGCGTGAGCCGTCGTTACGAGAAGATGCTCGCCGCCACGCTGCGACGGCGCGGCGCCGTGTACGCGGTGTGGATCGCGCTCACGCTGGCCATCGTGCCCATGTACATGTTCTCGGGCAGCGAGCTGGCGCCCAACGAGGATCAGGGCGTGGTCTTCACCGCCATCGACGTGCCGGCCAACGCCACGCTCGAGCAGCTCGATCCCTCGCGCGCCGAGATCACGCGCATCTTCAAGGAGCGGCCCGAGTTCATGTCGGCCTTCCAGCTGACCTTCCCGGGTGGCGGCTTCGGTGGCGTGCTGGTCAAGCCGTGGGAGCAGCGCAAGCGCAGCATCTTCGACATCCAGGGCGAGCTGGCCATGAAGATGAGCAACATTGCGGGTGTGCGCGCCCCGGCGTTCGTGCCCTCGCCACTGCCCAGCGCCGGCACGTTCCCCGTCGAGGTGGTGATCGCGTCGACGGCGAGCCACGAGGAGATCCTCGAGTTCGCCAACCGGCTGGCGCTCGAGGCGAGCAAGAGCGGCGAGTTCGCCTTCCCGCCCATCATCGACGTGCGCATCGATCAGGCCAAGGCCGAGATCGTGCTCGACAAGGACAAGATCGCGTCGATGGGCCTGAGCCTGCGGCAAGTGGGCGCCGATCTGGCCGCGATGCTGGGCGGCAACTTCATCAACCGCTTCACCATCGACGGGCGCAGCTACAAGGTCATCGCCCAGATCGAGCGCGCCGCGCGCCTCACACCTGCCCAGCTGGCCGATATCCACGTGACCGGACCGGGCGGCAAGCTGGTGCCGCTCAGCGCCATCGCCACGGTCCGTTCGGGGGTCGAGCCGCGCACGCTCAACCGCTTCCAGCAGCTCAACGCGGTCAAGATCTCGGGCGTCGCGCCGCGCTCGCTCGACGCCGGCCTCAAGGTCCTCGAGGACGCCGCGAAGCGCATCCTGCCGCCCGGCTACCGCCTCGACTACACGGGCGAGTCGCGCCAGCTGCGCCAGGAGGGCGGCAAGTTCCTGCCTGCCATGGCCCTGGCGCTGATCCTGATCTTCCTGGTGCTGGCGGCGCAGTTCAACTCGTTCCGCGATCCGCTGGTGATCCTGGCCGGCTCGGTGCCCCTGGCCATGTTCGGCGCGCTGGTGTTCACCTTCCTCAAGTTCGCCGGACCGCCGGGCATGCACTTCCCGCTCACCGAGGGCTGGACGACCACGCTCAACATCTACTCCCAGGTCGGCCTGGTGACCCTGGTCGGCCTCGTGGCCAAGAATGGCATTCTGATCGTCGAGTTCGCCAACCACCAGCAATCCCTGGGACTGGCCAAGCTCGACGCCGTCAAGCTGGCCGCCACGACCCGGCTGCGGCCCATCCTCATGACCACCCTGGCGACCGTGGTCGGTCACTTCCCGCTCACCCTGGTCAGCGGCCCGGGCGCGCAGGCACGCAACTCGATCGGTATCGTGCTCGTGGGCGGCATGAGCATCGGCACCCTGTTCACCTTGTTCGTCGTGCCCGCACTCTACCTGCTGCTCGCCCGCGATCATCGCGCCGCGCCGGCGCGCGATCTGTCGTTCGTCGCCGAGGACGTTGCCAGCGGCGCCGCGCCCGCGCTCGCGCCCAGCCAGGCGTCCGCCTGACGGCTGACCGGCGATCGCAGTCACAGTCCGTACGCCGCTCGGCGCCTATGATGCCGCCATGGGACTCATGGAGCGGCTCGAGCGCTGGGTGCTCCGCAAGGTCGGGTTGACGCCGCGCCTGTCCACGTTCACCGAGACGGCCCTGTCGCCGCGTACCGGGGAGGCGCGGCAGTTCGTGCAGCACCTGGTCGACGGCCACTTCGAGGAGGCCGCGGCCTGCTTCGCTCCCCGGATGCGGCGTGCGCTGGGCGTGCCGGAGTTGCGCCAGGTCTGGGAAAAGCTGGCCGTGCGGATGGGCACGTTCCAGCGCGTCACCGGGATGAACTGGCAGCGTCTCGAGGGCCGCGACGTCGTCTTCGTCACGCTGCAGCTCGAGCTGAAGGCACTGCTGGTCAAGGTCGTCTACAACGGTGAGGGTGTGTGCGGGCTGTGGTTCTCCGAGCCGCCGCGCGCGCTGCCCTACCAGCCGCCCGCCTACGCCGACCGCATCCGATTCCGCGAGGCCGACGTCTCGTTCGGCGAAGGTCGGTGGGTGCTGCCCGGCACGCTCAGCCTGCCCATCAGCGCGCATCCGGTCCCCGCGATCGTGCTGGTGCACGGCTCTGGCCCCAACGATCGCGACGAGACGCTGGGTCCGAACCGGCCCTTCCGCGACCTCGCCTGGGGCCTGGCGACGCAGGGCATCGCGGTGCTGCGCTACGACAAGCGCACGCTCGTCCACGCGCACGAGATGGCGTCGCTGGCCTGCCTGACCGTCGCCGACGAGGTCGTCGACGATGCGGTTGCCGCAGTGGCGTGGCTGCGCGGTCGCGATGACATCGATCCGGCGCGCGTCTTCGTGCTCGGCCACAGCCTGGGCGGGACGCTGTCTCCGCGCATCGCCGCACGCGCACCGGGCGTGGCCGGGCTCGTGGTTCTGGCCGGCGCGACCCGGTCCTTCGGGACCCTGCTGCTCGAGCAGAGCCGCTACCTGTCGACACTCGAGGGCGCCGCCTCCGACGAGAGCAAGGCCGCGCTGGCGAGCCTGGAGGCGGAGGTGGCGCGGCTGGACAGCCCCGCGCTGAGCGCGAGTGATCCACCCGTGCTCGGCGTGCCCGCGAGCTACTGGCTGGACCTGCGCAACTACGACCCGGTCGCCGAGGCGGCACAGCTCACGCAACCGATCCTCGTGGCCCAGGGTGGTCGCGACTACCAGGTCACCGAGCTGGACTTCGCGCGCTGGCAGGCCGGGCTCGCGTCCCGGCCCCGCGCCAGCCTGCGCCGCTATCCCGACGCGAACCACCTGTTCATGAGCGGCACCGGCAAGCCCACGCCGGCCGAGTACGAGCGCGCCGGCCACGTGGCTCCCGAGGTGATCGCCGACGTCGCCGCCTGGCTGCGCGCGGTCTGAGCCATGTCACGACCCGGGCTGCAGGTTGTCGGACTGCGCGGCGCGGCGGCGCGGTAGAGTGCGCGACCAAAGTGAGCCACGCGGGAGTCGAATGGTTGATCGAGGCACGCGGCTGCGACGCGGCCTCGCTGCGCAGCCTCGAGGCGCTACAGAGCCTGTGCGCACGCATCGTGCGCGAGCTCGATCTGCACGTGGTGGGCGAGCCGCAGTGGCACCGCTTCCCCGGCGAGGCAGGTGTGACCGGCATGCTGCTGCTGGCCGAGTCGCACCTCACCTGCCACACCTTCCCCGAGCACCGGCTGGCCACGCTCAACCTGTACTGCTGCCGGCCGCGCCCGCCCTGGCCCTGGCGTGAGCGGCTGCGCGAGGCGCTGGGCGCCCACGACGTGAGCGAGCGGGTCGTCGAACGATGAGCGTGCAGGCGATGTGCCCCGGCTGTGGCGCCGAGATCGTCTTCACCACCGCGGCGCCGCTGCGGGTGTGTGACCACTGCCGCTCGGTGGTGGCGCGGCGCGATCGCGACCTGGAGAACCTGGGCAAGGTCGTGGATCTGGTGGCCTCGCAGTCGCCGCTCGAGCTGTGGCTCAAGGGCGCGTGGCGCGGCGCGAGCTTCACCCTGGTCGGCCATGCGCAGCTCGCGCACCCGCAGGGCGGCGTGTGGGACGAGTGGTACGCCGCCTTCGACGACGGCCGCTGGGGCTGGCTGGCCGAGGCGCAGGGCAAGTTCTACCTGACCTTCGAGAGTGGCGAAGGTGCCAGCGAGCTGCCCGGTTTCGCCGCGCTCGAGCCGGGGCGTCTCGTGGCCAGCATGCCGGGCGCGGGCGCCTTCCTGGTCGCCGAGAAGAGCAGCGCCGAACGACGCGGCGCCGCGGGCGAGATTCCCTACCGCTTCCGTCCCGGCGAACGGTTCGCCTTCGCCGATCTCTCTGGCGAGGACGGCGCCTTCGCCACGCTCGACTACGGCGACGGCTCGCTTTTGCCCACGCTCTACGTCGGTCGCGAGGTCACGCTCGCCGAGCTCGGCTGGGCCGAGCGTGCGCCCGCCGAACGCGCCGCGGTCAGCGTCAAGGCCGAGCGCATGGCCTGCCCGGAGTGCGACGGTGCGCTCGAGCTGCACGCGCCCGACCAGACGCAGCGCGTGGGCTGCCCCTACTGCGGCACGCTCAGCGAGGTCACGCCCGAGGGCAAGCTGAGCAAGCTGCGCCTCCTGCACGGGCCGCGCGTCAAGCCGGTGCTGCCACTCGGCGGCAAGGGCACGCTGCGCGGCGTCGAGTGGACCGTGCTCGCTCACCTGCACAAGGGCACGCGCGTCGAGGGTGAGTGGTACTACTGGGACGAGTACCTGCTGTACAAGGCGAGCGAAGGCTTCCGCTGGCTGGTCGCGGCCAACCGCCACTGGAGCTTTGCCGAGCCGGTGCCGCTGGCCGAGGTCAAGGACGACCCACCCGGCCACGTGCGCTGGCGCGATCAGCGCATGAAGCTCTTCCAGGGCGGCATGGCCCACGTCAAGCAGGTCGTGGGCGAGTGCTACTGGAAGGTCGAGCTCGGCGAGAAGACCCTGACCGCCGACTACGTGGCGCCGCCGCTCATGCTGTCGTCGGAGCGCAACGCCAGCGAGGTGCAGTGGTCGCTGGGCACGTACATGCCGGCGCAGGAGGTCGGCAAGGCCTTCGGCGTGCCGCTGGAGGCCCCCGTCGACGTCGCGCCCAACCAGCCGGCTCCCCACCCGGGCGTGCTGCGCGCCTGGGCCATCTTCGCCGCGCTCGCGGCGGTGCTGACGCTGGTCGTGTTCAACACCCGCGGCACGCGCACGGTGCTCGAACAGAGGGTCATGCTGGGCGAGCTGGAGGCCCCGGCGGGCGCGCCCAGCGTGTGGTTCTCCGAGCCGTTCCCGCTCGCGTCCGGCCGCAACGTCGAGGTGCAGCTGGACGCGCCGCTCTCCAACACCTGGACCTACGTGGCCGGCGACTTCGTCAACGAGGCCACCGGCCTGGTGCAGGAGTTCGACGCCAGCCTCGAGGAGTACCACGGCTACGAAGACGGCGAGTCCTGGCACGAAGGTGACAGCGACCGGCAGGTGTACCTGTCGGCGCTGCCGTCGGGGCAGTACACCCTGCGCCTGGAGATCCAGGCCGAGCAGGCGGGCGTGCCCCTCTACGTGCACCTGCGCGTGCGCCAGGGTGTGCCGCGCTGGGCGCACCTGCTGCTGCTCCTCCTGGGCCTGTCGATCGTGCCGCTCTTCGTGCTGTGGCGCCGCCACGCCTTCGAGAAGCGGCGCTGGGAGCAGAGCGACGCGGCCGCCGGCTCGATGGCATCCGCATCGGACGACGACGAGTGACGAGGAGGCACCACTGATGCTGCACAGGACCTACGTCGTGATCGCTTCCGTGCTGACGGCATGGTGGCTGTTCGCCGCCCTGGGTGGCTGGGAATGGGCCACGCCGGCGCGTGAGCAGGTGCCCGCCAGCGTGCGCAGCTCACCCGGCGGCTACCGATCGTTCCACTTCTGGCACACCGGCTACCACGGAGGAAAATGATGCACGCGGGCACTTTCGAGATCAGCAACTTCCTCATCGCCCTGGGCGTGGCCGCGGCGTACGCGGCGCTCGGCGTCATCGTCTTCCTGGTCGCCTTCAAGATCATACAGAAGGCCATGCCATTCTCGATGCGCAAGGAGATCGAGGAGGACCAGAACGTCGCGCTGGGCATCATCATGGGCGCGGTGATCCTCGGCCTGGCCATCATCATCGCGGCAGCGGTCGGCTAGCTCGGGATCAGGATCCAGGTCGTGGCCGATCGTCGCACGCCTCTGCTCTACCTGAACGTGCTGGTCATCGCGACCTGCGGCCTGGTCTACGAGCTGCTCGCCGGCACCGTCGCCAGCTACGTGCTGGGCGATTCGGTGCGGCAGTTCTCCCTCATCATCGGGCTGTACCTGTCGGCCATGGGCGTGGGCGCCTGGCTGTCGCGCCACGTCGACGACGCGGCGCGCACCTTCGTCGACGTCGAGCTGGGCGTGGCCCTGGTGGGCGGGCTGTCGGCGCCGGCGCTGTTCATCGCCTTCTCACGCGTGCAGTTCTTCCCCCTCATGCTCTACGGCACGGTCGCCGCGGTGGGCACGCTGGTCGGGCTCGAGCTGCCGCTGCTCATGCGCATCCTCAAGGACAAGCTCGACTTCCGCGACCTGGTCGCGCGCGTGCTGACCTTCGACTACCTGGGCGCGCTGGTGGCGTCGCTCTTGTTCCCCATCGTGCTGGTGCCGCACCTGGGGCTGGTGCGCACCTCGCTGGTGTTCGGCCTGTGCAACGCGGGCGTGGGCGTGTGGGGCACCTGGCTCCTGGGCAGCCTGCTGCGGCCGGGACAGATCGCCGCGCTGCGCGTGCGCGCCGTGGTCGTGGTGCTGGTGCTGGGCGCGGCGCTGGTGCAGGCGGATCGGCTGACCGCACTGGCCGAGGACGCCCAGTACGCGGACGCCATCGTGCACGCCGAGACCACGCCCTACCAGCGCATCGTGGTCACGCGTGGGCCGGCCGGCTTCCAGCTGTTCTTGAACGGCAACCTGCAGTTCTCGTCGGTGGACGAGTACCGTTACCACGAGGCGCTGGTGCACCCGGCCTTCGCGGCCGCGCGCGCGGGGCAGGGCCGGCCGGCGCGGCGCGTGCTGGTGCTGGGCGGAGGTGACGGCCTGGCCGTGCGCGAGATCCTGAAGTACGCCAGCGTCGAGTCGGTGACCCTGGTCGACCTCGACCCGGCGATGACACGTCTGGCCCGCACCTTGCCGCCCCTGCGCAAGCTGAATGGAGACTCGCTCGGCGACGCCCGGGTCAAGATCATCAACGAGGACGCGTTCGTGTGGATCGCCGAGAACGCGCACGATGGCTACGACGTGGCCATCGTCGACTTCCCCGATCCCAACTCGTTCTCGCTCGGCAAGCTGTACACGCGTCGCTTCTACCAGCTCCTGCGCGGGCGGCTCGCGCCCGGCGGCGCCGCGGCGGTGCAGGCGACCTCGCCCATGTTCGCGCGCAAGTCGTTCTGGTGCATCGTGCGCACCATCGAGGCCGCCGGGCTGGCGGCGCATCCGTACCAGCTCGCCGTGCCTGCCTTCGGCGTGTGGGGCTTCGTGCTGGCGCGCGCCCAGCCGTTCGCGCCGCCCGCGCATGCGCTCGCGGAGGTCGTGTCGCTGCGCTACCTGAACGACGAGGCGATGGCGGCGATGTTCCTGTTCTCGCGCGACCTCGGGCCGCTGCCGGTGGAGGTGAATCGCCTCGACAACCAGGCGCTGGTGCGTCTCTACGAGCAGGAATGGCGAAAGTTCGAGGAGTAGGCGGCGTGGGCGCCGGTGCCGGACTGACGCGGCGCCAGGCGCTCGCGTTGCTCGCGGCGACGCCGGCGGCGGCAGCAGCGGCGGCGTGCACGCGCGGCGCGCCGTCCGCGCGCTTGCCTGCAGGTGCGCTCGTGGGTGCGGCGTTCGAACGCGGCCATCGCCTGCGCGATCGGGAGCCGCCCGTGCTGCCCGCCGACGCGACGCGCACGCGCGTGCCCGTGCTGATCGTCGGCGGCGGCGTGGCCGGGCTGAGCGCGGCCTGGCGGCTCGTGCGGGCCGGCGTCGAGGATTTCGTCCTGCTCGAGCTGGAGGACGCTGCCGGCGGCACCGCGCGTGCCGGGCGCACCGCCGGGCAAGCGCACCCGTGGGGCGCGCACTACATCGCGGCGCCGCGGCGCGAGCATCGTGCGCTGGTGACCTTGCTGGACGAGCTGGGTGCGCTCGAGGGCCGCGACGCCGAGGGCGAGCCCATCATCGCCGAGCAGGTGCTGGTGCGCGATCCCGAGGAGCGGCTGTACTACCGGGGCCGCTGGAGCGAGGGCCTGTACCTGCACACGGGCGAGAGCGCGGCCGAGCGCGCGCAGCTGGCCAGGTTCGAGGCAGAGGTGGCGCGCTGGGTCGGCTGGCGCGACGCGCGCGGCCGGCGTGCCTTCGACCTGCCGGTCGCGCGCTGCTCCGACGATGCCGAGGTGCGCGCGCTCGACGGCATGACCATGGCGGCGTGGCTGGACGCGCACGGCCTGGATTCGCCGCGCCTGCGCTGGCTGGTCGACTACGCCTGTCGCGACGACTACGGCGCGCGTGCCGAGCAGGTCAGCGCCTGGGCCGGACTGTTCTACTTCTGCGCGCGCGTGCGCACGCCGGGCGCCGACTCCGCCGCGCTGCTCACCTGGCCGGAAGGCAACGGCCGGCTGGTGCGGCACCTGGCCGAGGCGGCGGGCGCGCCGCGCGTCCGCACCGGCTGGGCCGTCCTCGACGTCGATCCGCGCGACGACGGCGTGCACGTGGTCGCCGCCGACGCGGCGGGCGTCCTGGCCGGCTTCGTGGCCGAGCGGGTCATCTTCGCGGCGCCGCAGTTCGTCGCCGCGCGCGTGCTGCGGCCGTGGCGCGCGGCGGCCCCGGCGCACGTGGCGGCCTTTTCGTACGGCGCGTGGATGGTCGCCAACCTGGCGCTCTCCCAGCGTCCCGGATCGCGGGGCTTCCCGCTCGCCTGGGACAACGTCCTCTACGACGGCGCGGGTCTCGGCTACGTGGTCGCGACGCACCAGGATGGCCGCGATCGCGGCCCGACGGTGATCACCTACTACCATCCGCTCGTCGATGCCGACGTGCACGCGGCGCGCCGGCGGCTCTACCAGGGCGACTGGGCCACCTGGGCCGAGGTCGCGCTGGCCGATCTCGCGCACGCCCACCCCGAGCTACGTGGTCTGTGCACGCGCATCGACGTGATGCGCTGGGGCCACGCGATGGTCCGCCCGGTGCCGGGTCTCGCCTGGGGCGGCGCACGCGCGGCGGCAGCCACGCCCTTGGGCAACGTCCACTTCGCGCACACCGAGCTCTCCGGCGTGGCGCTCTTCGAGGAGGCGCTCGATCACGGCGTGCGCGCCGCCGAGGAAGTCCTCGCCGCCCGCGGCCTCACGTCGCCCTCGTGGCGCGCATGAGCGCAGCTCGCTCGCGCTGGATCTTCTCGCGTGGCGTCGACCTGGGCGTCTTCGCCGGCAGCGCCGCGGCCGCGCTGCTGCTGGTCTGGGCGGGCGCCGCGGCTGGCCTGCTGCAAGGCGACGCGCCCGAATGGACCTGGGTCACGGCCGTGCTGCTCGTCGACGTCGCGCACGTGTGGTCGACCGGCTTCCTCGTCCTCGACGCGCGCGAGCGCGCCCTGCACGGCCGCCTGTGGCTGGCCGTACCCGTGGTCGGCTATGCCGCCGGTGTGGCGCTCTACACCGCGGGCGGCGCGGCCAGCTTCTGGCGCGCGCTCGCCTACCTGGCCGTGTTTCACTTCGTGCGCCAGCAGTGGGGCTGGGTGGCGCTCTACCGCGCGCGCGCCGGCGAGCGCGACCGCACCGGCCGCATCGTCGACGCCGCGGCCATCTACGCCGCGACGCTCTACCCGCTCATCCACTGGCACGCGCACCTGCCCCGTCGCTTCGTCTGGTTCGTGCCCGGCGACTTCGCCAGCGGCCTGTCCGCCGCGCTGGCGCGTGCGACCTTCCCGCTCTACCTGCTCGCCCTCGCCACCTATGCAATCCGCTCGCTCGTGCGCGCGTGGCGTGGCGTGGCGACACCGGGCAAGGACGTGGTCGTGGCCACGACCGCGGCGTGCTGGTGGCTCGGCATCGTGGCGCTCGACTCCGACTACGCCTTCACCGTCACCAACGTGCTGATCCACGGCGTGCCCTACTTCGCGCTCGTGTTCGTGGTTGCGCGCGCCCGCGGCGTACGTGCCCTGGTGGGCGACCGCCGTGCCGCGCTCACCTGCTTCCTGGGCGCGCTCTGGGCCGTCGCCTTCGTCGAGGAGTTACTCTGGGATCGCGCCGTCTGGCACGAGCGCACCTGGCTCTTCGGCAGCCCCTGGCCCACGCTCGCTTCGCTGCGCCCCTGGCTCGTGCCGCTGCTGGCGCTGCCGCAGCTCAGCCACTACGTCCTCGACGGCTTCATCTGGCGACGAAGGCACCGTGAGGACGCGCCGTTCTAGACTAGTTCATCATCATATCGAGCAGCTCGTAGCTGCCGGCGCTGGTCGAGCCGACCGACGGAGAGTTGACCGTCTTGCTGCGCGTGTGGATGACCTCGGTGCCAGGGGTGAGGCCGTCGGTCGGGCCCGTGCCCTTGCAGCGCGTGTAGTACGAGAGCCCGGGATTCTTCCAGGCAAAGATGTACGGGCAGCCAGGCAGGCCGAGGTAACCGACCGAGGGCGAGCCGTACTGGAAGTAGCCATTCTCCATGACCGAGCTGACGTCACCGGCAGCGATGGAGATGACCCCGCCGACGCTGGAGGTGCGAAAGTGCATCCAGCGCAGCACCCGGTAAGACGGCCCGGTCGTCGACACGCTCGCCCAGGTCACCACGCAGTTGAATGGCAGCGTCGACGGTCCGCACGCCACCGTCGGGCTATCGCCGGCGAACTGTCCGGCGAGCGTGAAGACGTTCGAGAAGGTGCCATTGTTGTACGTCTGGAGGGTCACCTCGCCATTGCCATTTCTCCACGCCATGACTTCGACGTCGTTGCGCTGGTCGTAGCCGAGCGCGATGCCCTGGTAGCGCACCAGGTTGGTGCCAAAAGCGTGCTTGACGAAGGTGTTCGGTCCGCTGAACCGGGCCACGCCCAGCTCCTTCATCACGTCCGTCTTGCTCTCGTTGTCGAGCCAGGCCAGCACGCCCACGTCCGCACCGACGTCGTCGTCCGCGGCGCCGACGAGACCCATGGTCGGGCCCGAGTCCGGGCTGCCCCAGTCGGCCCACGTCAGCGATGACGGCGTGAACCGGTGCAGTCGGGGAGCCAGAGTCGACGGCGCGCGATAAGCCAGGAACATATGTGGATTGTTGAAGTTGCTCGTGGTGCTGAAGAGCGAGACCAGGGCGGGAATGTTGGTCACCGCCCGGGCGATCCAGCCGAGACCGTCAGTCGAGGTCTCGTGCTTGTCCAGGGAGGTGATGCCCGATGTCGCTCCGTAGAGGTCGACCATCTCGCTGAAGTCCCAGAAGTAGGGATTGTTCCCCTGGGCCGTCTGGCCATCGTGGAGGTGGGTCAAGCCGCAGGGCGAGGCCTGGCAGGTGAGTTGCTCGCAGTGCTGGGCGCTGTAGTGGTCAATGCCGTAGTTGTGCATGAGCTCGTGGTAGAGCAAGCCGCGCAGGACGTGTTGATCCGGCGGGGTGGTCGGCAGCCAGTGCTCGAAGCGCTTGTGGCAGTCGGGCAGGTTGAGATTCTGCAGCGTCCCGTCGGCAAGGCGATGGAAGCCCGAGCCGCTGCGCTTGATGGTGATGAAGGTTCCGGCGCCCGGGCTGCTGCCCATCAGCGCGGTGGTGTGGTTGCTGCACGGCTCGTTGTCGAGCCAGGGGATGATATGCAGCGCGTTGGGGATGAGCTGGTTGAAGGCGACGCCCGACGAGAATCCCCTGAACTCGAAGTGCGGCGCTCGCGTCGGGAGCTGCTCCTGCAGGGTCTCGAGCGCGTTCTGGAGCTCTTTCACCAGCTCGTCGTCGGTCCACGTGGTTCCGTTGATGTGCACCAGGTTGGCCGCGACGTCGGGATGGAGGTAGACAGGAATGGTGGCGTGGCCCTCCCACGTGATGCCGAGGGGGCAAGTCTGCGCCTGGGCCTCGAGCGGGTAGAGAGCGAGACAGATCAGAATCACGGCAAGCTTGCGCATCATGGCGTCCTACCTTCCATCCACGTTCGACTGGGAGAGACCGAATACATCTTCCTTGACCGCCTCGGGACCGCCCGGGATGCGGAACAGGCCGCCCGCCGATCGATAGGCGAAGCCATGGATCTCACATTCGAGGTCGACGACCAGCCGATACACACTCTTCTCGTCGGTGGGCGCGAGGAAGACGATGGTGTCGGCGCCCGCGGCCTCGGCGCGCAGGTGCCACGCGGAGTTGAATTCGCCCGCGCGCTTGTGCTGCAAGATGGTGATCCCGACCGGCAAGGACCGGTTCGCCGCGACCACCTTGGCGTCGAGAGCGAAGCTGCCCTTGGCCGTCTGGCGCGGGTTGAACAGGCCGTTCACCCGGGCGGTGATCATCGTGGCCGGGTCCATCGTCTGATCGAGCCGCTTCCTCCAGGCGTCGTAGCTGTAGGGCGCGTTCACTTCGGCAGTGATCTGCGCCTCGAGCGCCTGTGCCTGCTCGACGGTCCGTTCGACCACGACGGGCGGCCCGATGATCCGGTCTTGACCCGGCGCACAGGCCGCGTCGGGAAGCAGCGACGCCGGTTCTCCGGTCGATGCCGGCGGCGGGGGCGGTGGGCTGGCGTACTCCGGCTCTCCCACGCAGGCCGTGCCAGCCGCCAGTGCGACGGACGCGGCAAGCAGAACCGTTGCGAGATGTCGACCGGATCGTGGTTTCTTCCCAGCGCTCAGCATTTCGGTATATCTCCACCTGGCCTTCGTGGGCCGTTTCAGGAACGCGCGCGCGGCGTGCGAACGACAGGTCCGCGCCGGGACTGCCGCGTTGCGGAATCCTCGACTGCAACCATTCGAGCCGGTGAGCACACTGCGTGCCACGCTTGCGGTCGAGCCGAAGTCGCCGGAAATGCTCGCATCGCCGATGTCGACGATGTCGCCGCCACTGTCACCGGCTGCGACCCACCGTGCCCGCGCGCGTCCAGATGTGCCGCCGTGATCCCAACCGGCATGCCGGACGGCGCGAGGGGGGTACTCTTACGCAATGCGACCCCTTCGGTATTCCATCAACGTCACGTTGGACGGGTGCTGCGATCATCGTGCAATCGCCGCGGACGAAGAGTTGCATCGTCACGCGGTCGAGAACCTAGACCAGGCCGACGCCATCCTCTTTGGCCGGGTAACTTACGAGATGATGGAGGCAGCGTGGCGGCTGCCGGAACGGGCGCGAGCGATGCCTGCTTGGACGGAACCCTTCGCCCGAACGATGGACGCGTCATAGAAGTACGTCGTGTCGAGCACCCTGGACCGTGTCGATTGGAACGCGGAGCTCGTGCGCGGGGACCTGGGAAAGGCCGTTCAGCAGCTCAGGCGCGAGTCGCGTAAGGGACTGTTCGTGGCAGGCGTGAAGCTCGCGCTGGCGTTGACGGAGCTGGGGTTGATCGATGAGTACGAGTTCGTGGTGCAGCCCAGGCTGGCGGGCCATGGGCCGACGTTGTTCGCCGGGGCTATCGAAGCATGTCGACCTGAAGCTCGTGAGCCGCCTGGAGCTCGGCTCGGGGGGCGGTGGCGATGCGGTATGAGCCGAGAAGGTAGCCGTCGCAGGAGACTTCCATCAACCGTGCGATCTCAACGGCTTCGGTGGTGCCCAGGGACGGAATCGAACCGCCGACACGGGGATTTTCAGTCCCCTGCTCTACCAACTGAGCTACCTGGGCGTGCTGCGGGAAGAGCTTTTAGTAAGTTCTCGGCACCGCGTCAAGCACATCCGCTGCACGCGAGCCGTCCCACAGGCTACACCTCTGCGGCTTCCGCTACCACCGACGGCTCGCGGAACTGCCTCCGGTACAGGTCGGCGTAGGCGCCGTTAGCCTGCACCAGCGCGTCGTGGGTGCCACGCTCGATGATGCGGCCCGCCTCCATGACCAGGATCAGGTCGGAGTTGCGGATGGTGCTCAGGCGGTGGGCGATCACCACGCTGGTGCGCCCGGCGAGCAGCACCGCGAGCGCCTCCTGGATGGCCGCCTCGGTGCGCGTGTCGATGTTGGCGGTCGCCTCGTCGAGGATGAGCACGCGCGGGTCGGCCAGGACGGCGCGTGCGAAGGCGACCAGCTGCTTCTGTCCCTGGCTGAGCGAGCCGCCTGCCTCGCCCAGCACGGTGTCGTAACCCTTGGGCAGGGCCGCGATGAAGTCGTGCGCCAGGGCGGCGCGCGCGGCCGCCTCGATGTCGGCGCGCGCAGCTTCCGGCCGCCGGTACGCGATGTTGTCGGCGATGCTGGCAGAGAACAGGAAGGGCTCCTGCAGCACCATGGCCATGTGCCCGCGCAGGCTGGCGCGGGTCACCTGGCGCACGTCGTGCCCGTCGATGCGCACGACCCCGGCGGTGGCGTCGTAGAAGCGCGGGATCAGGCTGGCCACGGTGGTCTTGCCTGCGCCGGTCTTGCCCACCAGCGCCACGGTCTGCCCGGGCGCGATCTCGAAGCTCACGTCGTGCAGCACCGCACGCGCCGGGTCATAGCCGAACGACACGTGCTCGAAGCTGATCCGGCCGGCCATCTTGTCGAGCACGCGCGCGCCCGGCTCGTCCTCCGGCTCGCACGTCTCGTCGAGGATGGCGTAGATGCGCTCCGCGCCGGCGAGCGCCGACTGCGCCACGGTGTAGATGCCCGCGGCCAGCTGCACCGGGCGGAAGAACTGCTGCGTGTAGATGAGGAACGCTGCGACCAGGCCGACCGACAGCCGGTTCTCCAGCACCAGGTAGCCGCCGTAGCCGATGACCAGCGCCATCGACAGCGTCGACAGCACATCGATGGCGGGCGAGAACGCCGAGGTCACGCCCACCGCAGCCACGTTGGCGTCGCGGTTGGCGGCGTTGCGCACGCGGAAGCGCTCGATGTTCTTCTCGGTGCGGTTGAACGCCTGCGCCTGCCGCACGCCGACGATCTCTTCCTGCAGATCCGCGGTCACGTCACCGACGGTCTTGCGGGTCTTGCGGTAGGCCGTGCGCGCGCGCGCCGCGAAGAACGACGTGGTCAGCAGCATGGCCGGGATGATGGTGAAGCAGACCAGCGCCAGCCTCCAGTTGAGGGCCAGCATGGCGATCATGATGCCGGCCAGGCCGATCAGGGCGCCGAGCAGCTGCGTGATGCCTTGCGAGAGCAGCTGGTTGAGCGTGTCGACGTCGCTGAGCAGGCGGCTCATGATGTCGCCCAGGGGGCGCTTGTCGAAGTAGCTGAGTGGCAGCCTGGTCAGCTGCGCGAACAGACGCTCGCGCAGCCCGGCCAGGACGTGCTGGCCGATCGAGCCGACGCGCCGCGTGTGCGCCGACTGCGCCAGCGAGCCGAGCGCGTAGACGCAGAAGAGCAGGGCCATGCGCTGCAGCAGGCCGCTCATGTCACCGCTGGCGATGTCATGGTCGATGGCGCGCCCGACCAGCCACGGGGCCACCGCTGGCGACAGCGCGCCCACCGCGATGAGCAGCAGCGCCACCGTCATGACGCGACGGTGCGGACGCAGCTCGCCGAGCAGCCGACGCGCCACCTGGCCGCGATTCTTGGCGCGCTGGCGCTGGTCCTGCGCCGCCGCCTCGAGCACGCCGACTGGCCTCACGCGACCTCCTTGACGGCCGCGGGCTGCATCTGCGAGCCGAGGATCTCGCGGTAGAGGCGACTCTCGGCCAGCAGCTGCTCGTGCCGGCCCTGGGCGACGATCATGCCGTCGTCGATGACCAGGATGAGGTCGGCGTCGCGCACGGTGCTGAGCCGCTGCGCGATCACGAAGGCGGTCTTCTGCGTGTCACGCATGAGCCGGTCGAGCGCGGCCTGGATGGCCATCTCGGTCTCGGCGTCGACGGCCGAGGTCGAATCGTCGAGAATCAGCAGCTTGGGGTCGGTCAGCAGCACGCGCGCGATGGCCACGCGCTGCCGCTGCCCGCCCGACAGGCCCACGCCGCGCTCGCCGATGACCGTGTCGTAGCCCTGGGGCAGCCCGTCGATGAACTCGGCCGCCTGCGCCGCCTCGGCCGCGGCGCGCACCTGCGCGAGGGTCGCGTCGGGCCGGCCGTAGGCGATGTTGTCGCGCACCGTGCCGGAGAACAGGAGCGCCTCCTGCAGGACGATGCCGATCTGCGAGCGCAGGCTGGCCAGGGTCACCTGGCGCACGTCGTGGCCATCGATGAGCACGGCGCCGCTGGTGACGTCGTAGAAGCGCGGGATGAGGTTGATGACCGTGCTCTTGCCCGCGCCGGTGGTGCCGAGCAGGGCCACGGTCTGACCCGGCTCGACGGTGAAGCTGACCCTGCGCAGGATCTCGCGATCCGAGCCGGCGTAGCGGAAGCTGACGTCGCGCAGCTCGACGCGCCCGGTCAGGTGCGGCAGCACGTGCGCGCCGGGCGAGTCGGCGACCTCGAGGGGCGCGTCGAGCAGCTCGAACACCCGCAGCGCGGAGGCGCCCGCGCGCGAGATCTGCCCGGCCAGGAAGCCGATGGTCATGATGGGCATGAGCAGGAAGCCCAGGTAACTGTTGAATGCGATCAGCTCGCCGATGCTGAGCCGGTCGTGCAGGATGAGCACGCCGCCCACGCCCACGACCACCAGCGTGCCCAGGTTGGCGAAGAAGCCCACGTAGGGGAAGTTGAGCGCGACCGCGCGCACCACCTGCAGGTTCATGTCGCGCAGCTCGTGGTTGATCTTGCGGTAACGTTCGACCTCGCGCGCCTCGCCCGAGAAGGCCCGCACCACACGCAGGCCCTGCAGGCTCTCCTGCAGCACGCTGTTCAGCTTGCCCAGGGCCATCTGCAGGCGGCCGAAGAGCGGGCCGATGCGCCCGATGAACACGCGCAGGAGCCAGAAGATGGGCGCGATGGCGGCCAGCGCGCAGGCAGCCAGGATGGGCTGGATGGCGAACAGCAGCACCGCGCTGCCCGCCAGCATGAGCAGCGACGCGATGAGCTGGACCACACCCATGCCCACGAAGGTGCGCACCTGCTCGACGTCGTTGGTCAGGCGCGTGAGCAGCTGCCCGGTCTGCGCCTGGTCGTAGTAGCTGAAGGACAGCCGCTGGATGTGTGCGAACAGCCCGTCGCGCAGGTCGAAGGCCACGCCCTGCGACGCGCGCTCGGCCAGGTAGCCCTGTAGGAAGTTGAACAGGCCGCGCACCGCGGCGATGCCGACCAGGCCCAGCACGGCGGCCAGCACCATGCCCTCGCGCCGGGCGGCCAGGCCGCCATCGATGGCCAGGCGGACCATCTGCGGCGCGGCCAGGTTGGCCGCCGACACGACCAGGAGCGAGTTCAGCGCACCGACGGTCTCGACGCGATAACGACGCAGGTAGCCGAGCGAGCGAGCCACCGCCTTGCCGGCGCCGGGAGGACGCATGGGCTTCGCTGCTTCTGCCATCGGTCGCGGACTTTATACCAACCGTATGTCACATCGAGCGACTAGACTGCGCGTTCGCCATGCCGCCGTTAGCCCCCATGTCCGTCGAGGACGCGCTCCGTGATGTGTTCGGCCTGGCCGGTTTCCGGCCCGGGCAGCGCGCCGTCGTCGAATCGGTGCTGGCGGGACGGCCCACCGTGGCGGTCATGCCCACGGGCGCGGGCAAGTCGCTGTGCTACCAGCTGCCTGCGGTGGTGTGCGGGGGCACGGCGCTGGTGATCTCGCCGCTCATCGCGCTCATGAAGGACCAGGTCGACGCCATGTCGGCGCGCGGCGTGCCGGCCGCAGCGCTGACCTCGGGCCTGGGCCCGGGCGAGCTGTCGGAGCGTCTGGACGACATGGCGGCGGGCCGGCTGCGTCTGGTCTACGTCGCGCCCGAGCGCTTCAAGAGCCCACGCTTCCACGAGGCGCTGGCCCGCATCGGCGACCGGCTGTCGCTCATGGCCATCGACGAGGCGCACTGCATCTCGGAGTGGGGCCACGACTTTCGCCCCGATTACATGCGCCTGGGCGAGGTGGTCGCGCGCCTGCGGCCCCGGCGCCTGGTCGCGCTCACGGCCACGGCCACGCCCGAGGTGCGCCGCGACATCGCCAAGCAGCTGGGCATGGTCGACCCGTCGGTGCTGGTACGCGGCTTCGATCGACCCAACCTGCACTTCATGGTCGACAGCGTGCGCGGCGCCAGCGACAAGCTGGACAAGCTGCGCGACCGGGTGCGCGGGCGCGGGCGTGGCGCGGCGGTCATCTACGCGGCCACGCGCAAGAATGCCGAGACCTACGCCGAGGCGCTCGCGCGCGGCAAGGATCGCGTGGGCGTGTACCACGCGGGCCTCGACGCCGACGCGCGCAGCGACGTGCAGGACCGCTTCATGGGCGGCAAGCTGGACGTCATCGTGGCCACCAACGCGTTCGGCATGGGCGTCGACAAGGCCGACGTGCGCCTGGTCGTGCACGCCGACCTGCCGCGCAGCCCCGAGGCCTACTACCAGGAGGCCGGGCGCGGCGGGCGCGACGGCGACGCCGCCGACTGCGTGCTCCTGTTCACCCATGCCGACGTGCGCCT
>Ga0209515_10004611_pt1 | contig 18499 bp, 17 predicted proteins | sample Subgroupgradi54m_FD_187454 | JGI IMG/M metagenome (GOLD analysis project Ga0209515, IMG submission 187454) | Subsurface groundwater microbial communities from S. Glens Falls, New York, USA - GMW60B uncontaminated upgradient, 5.4 m (SPAdes)... ...
TCCCCCTATCCCCCTTCCTGGCCAGGAAGGGGGTGGAAATTATATCTGGGGGACACCCCCAAACCCCCGACAGAGGGGCGCAGCCCCTCTGTACTCCCCTTTTCCGCATCCTGCTCTCAGGTCGCGGCAGCCGCCCGACGCTCCAGGAACGGAAAGCCAAGGAGCAGGTGCTCCAAGGCCATCCTGGCGTTGGCGTTCTGGTCCAACACCTCCAGGGTCTCCTGGATCAGGCGAAGGCTCCGGGCAACCGCCAAGGCGTCCACCTCAGGGGCCAGGGCCTCCAGCGTCAGGCGGAGCTCAGGATGCACCAGGTAAGCCGTCGTCCCTTCCTTGACCAGAAGCAGGTCTCGCCACCAGTCCAGCCATAGCCCCAAGAGGGCCTGCACATCCTCTCGGTTGGCCTGAAAGCCCTGGGCCAGCTCCGCGGCCAGGGCAAACCTCTGGTGGATAGAGGTGCTCAAGAGATCAGCCACTTGCTGCACCTCCTTCTCCCGGGCCTCCAGCCAATCCGGGTCCTCCAGGGATCGCAAGGCGATGCCGGGACACCCTTGGGAGTGAAGGGCCAGATGCCGGGCCCTCTCAGGGGCGACACCCCTCTCCTCAAGGGCATGGGCCACCTCCTGGACCCCTAGCGAGTACAGCTCGAGCCGCTGGCATCGAGAGCGCAGGGTGGGCAACAGGGCCTCCTCGTCGGTGGCGAGGAGGAGCAGCAGTACCTGGGGCGGCGGCTCCTCCAGGGTCTTCAGTAGGGCGTTGGTGGCAGCGGCGCTCAGGCGCTCGGCCCCCTCCACGATGAAGACGCGGCAGCTCCCCTCAAAGGGCTTGAGGGAGGCCGCCCGCTGGACCTCCCGCACCTGGTCGATGCTGATATCTCTGGTGGACTCGCCCTCTCTCAGGCTAATGACCTGGACGTCGGCGTGCCTGCCCAAAGCTACACGAACACACTGGGAGCACTCCTGGCATGGCCTCGGAGAGCCGGTGCAGTTGACGGCCTGGGCCAAGTATAAGGCCACCGTCATCTTGCCCACGTGAGGCGGCCCGACCAGAAGATAGCTGTGGGCCAGCCGCCCCATCTCCAGGCTTCGATTCAGGAGGCGCAACACGCCTTCATGCCCTATGACGGGTCCCATTAGCACGCAACCTACGTGAAGGGTTACAGAATGTCGCTCGCCATGAGGTCCTCGTAGGTCTCACGGCGGCGAATGAGACGGGCCTTCCCGTCCTTGACCATGACGATGGCAGGGCGCGGGGCCATGTTGTAGTTGCTGGCCATGGCAGGGGCATAGGCCCCCGCGGCAGGCATGGCGATAAGGTCGCCCGTCCGCACCGGCGGGAGGAGGGCATCGCGCACCAGGACGTCGCCCGACTCACAGTACTTTCCCGCAATGGTGACCCGCTGCTCGTCCGCCTCGTTCATCCGGTTGGCCAGGAGGGCCTCGTACTGGGCGCCGTAGAGGGCGGGCCGGATGTTATCCCCCATGCCGCCGTCCACGGCCACATAGGTCCGGACGCCGGGGACCTCCTTGATGGCCCCAACGGTGTAGAGGGCCACGCCGGCGGGCCCCACAATGGCCCGCCCCGGCTCAACGACCAGCTGGGGCAGGGGCAAGCCGTGGCGCTCGCAGCCCTCCCGGAGAGCGCCCGTGATGATGTGGGCGTACTCGCCGATCTCGGGGGGCAGCGTATCCCGCAGGTACGCAATGGCGAAGCCGCCTCCTGGGCTGAAGGTCCGCATTTGAAAGCCCTGGCGGGTGAAGGAGGCGGCGAACTCCAGGACCACCTTGATGGCCACACGATAGGGCTCCAGCTCGAAGATGGGCGAGCCCAGGTGGAAGTGCAGTCCCACCAGGTTCAGATGGGGCGACCGCAGAGCAGCGTGCATAGCTTTCTCGGCCTGCCCGGTCTGGATGGGAATGCCGAACTTGCTGTCCAGGATGCCCGTTGTGGTGTGGGCATGGGTGTGAGGGTCCACCCCAGGTGAGACGCGGAGCATGACGTCCTGGGTCACCCCCCACCCGGCGGCCAGGCGCTCCAGCAGCTCCACCTCCCCCAGGCCGTCCACCACCACGGCGCCAATGTGATACTCCAGGGCCATCCGCAGCTCCTCCACGCTCTTGTTGTTGCCGTGGAGGTAGATGCGCTCCGCTGGGAACTCCACCCGGCGAGCCAGGGCCAGCTCGCCCCCCGAGACCACGTCGAGGCCCAGGCCCTCCTCCTGGAGCAGACGGGACAGGGCCACATTGCTGAAGGCCTTGCTGGCGTACACCACTTGGGTGGCAGGGTACCGGATGCGGAACTCCTGGAGGAAGGCACGGCAGCGCCCACGCAAGGTGGCCTCGTCAAAGACGTAGAGGGGCGTGCCGTACTCCTTGGCGAGATCGGCTACGTCACACCCGCCCAGCGTCAGGTGGCCCTGGGCGTTGACGCGAGCGGTATCAGGAAGAACGGGTTTTAGTGTGGGGTCCACGGTGGCTCCTGGCGGCAGAATCACAATAGCATTATAGAAGGCACTAGGCCTATGTTCAATGGCACTTTCCCCAACCGAGTCCTGTCACTCTCCGCCTCGGTTGACACCTCCCTATCCCTTTGCTACGCTCCAAGCGGGCAAGGGGGGAACGGGCCATGATCCTGGTGACGGGCGCTGCGGGGTTTCTTGGCCGCCACGTGGTGAAAACCCTCCGGCAGGCCGGACACCCCGTGCGGGCCCTCCTCCACACGGGCCGCCCCGAGGCGGTCACCCCCTATGGGGCGGAGCCCTGCTACGGTGATGTGCGGGACATCACCTCTCTCCACCAGGCGATGGTGGGAGCGGAGGCGGTCGTCCACCTGGCGGCCATCATCCGGGAGAAGGGCAGGGCCACCTTCCAGGGCGTCAACCACCAGGGCACTGCCAACGTCATCGCTGCCGCCCAAGAGGCAGGCGTCCAGCGGATACTCCACCTGAGCGTCATCGGCGCCCAGGACAACCCGCGTTACCCCTATCTCCGTTCCAAGTGGCAGGGCGAACAGGCCGTCATTCAAGGCGGCGTTCCCTACACGATCTTGCGCCCGTCCTTCCTCTTTGGCGAGGGGGACGAGTTCTTCAACCTGCTGGCAGGCGTAGTCAAGGCCCTCCCGCTGGTCCCCATCGCAGGCTCCGGCAAGGCCCGGTTCCAGCCCATCTGGGTGGAGGACGTGGCCCGCTGCGTGGAGCTGGGCTTGTCAACGGGCAGGTTGGTGGACCAGACCATCAAGATCGGCGGCTCCGAGCACTTCACGTACGACGGGCTCATAGACCTGGTTGCCGCCACCCTGGGGGCGCGACGGGTGAAGGTCCACGTGCCCCTGCCCCTCATGGGATTCCTGGCTACGATGATGGGCGTACTCCCACGCCCTCCGGTGACGAGACAGCAGTTGGCGATGCTGGCAGTGGACAGCGTGACTCAGCTTGACGCTGTGGAGCGCTACTTTGGGTTCCAACCGCGCCCCATTTCAGGTAATCTGGATTACGTCCGAAGGCTAACCTACGTCGATGCCGTGAAGGCCACCCTGGGCGGCCTGCCCCGACATATCCGAGACCACTAGGAGCATGCTGAAAAAAGGGAGTGCAGAGGGGCGAAGCCCCTTTGCTGGGGGTCCCGATGGGGCATCGGGATACAATTCCCACCCCCTTCCTGGCCAGGAAGGGGGACAGGGGGATGGTCGGAAGGGTTTCTGTCACCCTACTAGGGGAGATTTGCAAGGAGGACCCTTGGACTACCGCGAAGCCATCCAGCGCCTCCTCAGCCTGGTGGACTACGAGCGGGCCTACCGCACAGGCCCGGGGCAACCCCGGTACGACCTCACCCGCATGGAGGAGTTCCTGCGTCGCCTCGGGAACCCCCACCTGCAGGCGCCGACGGTGCACGTCGCCGGCACCAAGGGCAAGGGCAGCACCGCTGCCATGATCGCCTCGGCCCTCACGGAGGAGGGGTACGTGACGGGCCTCTACACCTCGCCCCACCTCCACACCTTCCGCGAGCGCATTCGCATGGGGCTCGTTCCCATCACGGCCCAGGAGTTTGCCTCCCTGGTGGAGGGCCTTTGGGACGCAGCTCAAGAAGTAGGCAAGACGGACCCCCAGGGGGGAGTGACCACCTTTGAGATGCTCACCGCCATGGCCTTTGCCCACTTCGCCCGCCAGCGAGCCGACGTTCAGGTGCTGGAGGTGGGCCTGGGCGGACGCCTGGACGCCACCAACACCGTGGAGCGCCCCCTGGTCTGCGTTATCACCGCCCTCAGCCTGGACCACACCGCCATCCTGGGCAACACCGTGGCGGAGATCGCGCGGGAGAAGGCGGGCATCATCAAGCAGGGGTCGGTGGTCGTCACAGCGCCCCAGCCCCCAGAGGCGCTGGCCGTGATCCAGGAGGTGTGTGAAGCCCGAGGCGCCACCCTGGTGCAGGCGGCCCAGGTGTACGCCTGGGAGCGGACGTCCCAGGACCTCGCAGGCCAGTCCTTTACCCTACGCGGTCGCCAGGGGGAGTGGGCCCTCTGGATTCCCCTGCTGGGGAGGCATCAGATGGAGAACGCTGGCACCGCCGTGGCCGCCTTCGACGTCCTACGACGTCAGGGGGTCCCCATCGCCCACCGGAGCGTTGTGCAAGGACTGCAAAGCGTCCGCTGGCCCGGGCGGCTGGAGGTGCTCCAGCGCTACCCCCTGGTGGTGGCCGACGGCGCCCACAACCCTGCTTCTTCAGGCCGGCTGCGGCTGGCCGTGGAGGAGGACCTTCCCCACCGGCGTCTCCTCCTGGTCCTGGGCATCTCCGCCGACAAGGACCTGGACGGCATGGTGGAGGAGCTGGCGCAGCTTAAGCCCGCCTTGGTGGTGGCCACGCGCTCTCGCCACCCCAGGGCGTTGCCCACCGGCGCCATCGCACGGCCCTTCCAGCAGCGCGGGATTCCAGTCCACGAGGTAGCAGAGGTGGGCGAGGCCACCCAATACGCCATCGCCCAGGCCGGCGAGGAGGACCTGGTGCTCGTGACGGGCTCCCTCTTTGCCGTTGCCGAGGCGAGAGAGCAGGTGAGGGGCATCCCGCCGGAGCTTTACCCGGAGCTTCCTAGGAGCCCTAGGGCGGGTTAAAACCTACGCATGAGTAAGAGTGGTATGAAAGGAGAATTGTATTCTGGGTGGTCTCTGCTAGCACAGTCGAACATGTGCCGGATCAGTGTGCAGATTGCTCAATAGCGGCTTGTCCATCTATTCGGAAGTTCGCGCAGTTCAGAGAATTGAGCAGGTCGAATCGTGTCATGACGGCTTTTATCAGCGGAGCGTTGTGATGCAGGTACACGGCGATCCGGTAATAATCACACGTGGGATAGTCATTGGTTTGGCAGTCTTGGCCTTCTTTTGGCTATCACAGGGCGGAAAGTTTAGGAGGACGAAGAAGGGGCGTCACGCTGTTATTGGCAGTGTGTTTCTGGTCTTATGTGGCACCGCTTTGCTTTTGCCTCTACTCAATCTGCCTGTATTACAGCCTTACCACGGTTGGATTGTTGCATTAGCAATGTTGGCGTTTCCTCTGGGTATAGGATATCTCATTGCTTCGATGGTAACTCCTACAGAATAGGGGTTCCCTGTCTGGTCGGGCCAGCGGCTGGACGGCACGGGGCTGTACTTCTACAACGCCCGGTACTACGATCCCCCCATCGGGCGGTTCATCAGCCCAGATGCGTTTATCCAGGCGCCGTACACTCCTCCTTCAAGCAACCACACAGTCCTATCTCCCCCTTACTACTACTCTCACGAGGTGCGAGACTCCCTTCGTCCGAAGCCTGCTACTAGGTTGGCATCTCGTTGGATAGGCGGTTTGGTACCCACATTCGACCCGTATGCTCCAACGTAGGAGATTCGAAATGAAAAGCCGATCATGGTGTGCTTGTCGAACCTCAAGCCCTGCATCCAGCTCGCGCCCCAGGCACTCGCTTACGCCTTCCTAAACCGCCCCTCAACCCCCACCAGGCCCTTGGGCTCAAGGAGCACCTTGCGCTCCGGGTCTGGCACAGCGTGTCCCAGCTGATAGGCCCTGACCCCGTGGCGAGTCGCTATCTCTTCAACCCTGGCCGCGTCGGCGGGGTCCACCACCACGCAGAAGCCGACGCCCATGTTGAACACGGTGTACATCTCGGCGTCGCTGACCTGCCCCGCTTTCTGGATAAGAGAGAAGATGGCAGGCGGATCAGGAAGCATCTGCAGCACAAACCCCATGGGGGCCTGGACCCGCGAGAGGTTGGTGAGGCCGCCGCCGCTGATGTGCGCCAGGGCCTTGATTCGCAAGCTGGCCCGCAGCAGCTCCATGACCAGAGCGACGTAGATGCGAGTAGGCTCCAGCAGCTCCTCACCCAGGGTCCTGCCCAGCTCAGGAACGTAGGTGTCCACCCGGTACGGGCCCTGCTCCAGCAGGGCCTTGCGGGCCAGGCTGAGCCCGTTGCAGTGGATGCCGCTGCTGGCCAGCCCTATCACTCTATCCCCCTCTCGAATATCGCGGCCCACAACGACCTGCCCGAGAGGCACCACCCCTACGCAGGTAGCCGATAAGTCAAAGGCATGGCCTGGAGTAGCGCCCTTCACCAGGTCGGGCACCTGGGCCACCTCCCCCCCCACAACGGCGATCCCCGCCTCCTGAGCGCCCAGGTACATGCCCTTGCCAATCTCCTCAAGGACACTGGACTGGATCTGCTCCACCGCGATGTAATCCACCAGGGCGACGGGCTCCGCGCCTACGCACAAAACATCGTTCACGTTGACGGCCACACAGTCCACGCCCAGGGTGTCGTACTTCCCCACCATCTGGGCGATGAGCACCTTGGTGCCCACGTTGTCTGTGGAAATAGCCAACCCCAGGCCATGCCCCAGGTCCAGGACGTTGGCAAAGTAGCCGATGTCCAGGACCGGCGCTCCGACCCCCTTTCTGAACGCCCTGGTCCTGCCCACCCAGCCCAAAAGCTTTTGCAGGCCCTCCTCCTTCAGCGAGGCGTCCACCCCGGCCTGGGCGTAGGTGAGGCTCTCGTGGGAAGCAGAGGGTGGCGGGACTTCCATTGCAGCGCCTCCGAACATCAGGGAAATTTCAGTATCCTACTAGGACGGTGCCCCTCGGCGAGGCGGGCCCGCCTGGCTGAAGACCAGCCGGTAGCCGTTGGGGTCGAGGATGGCGAACTCGCGGGCGCCCAAATAGGTGGTCACCATCTCCGGGTCCATGGGAGCGCCCGTCTCCTGAAGCTCCTTGAAGATGCGCTCCACGTTCAGGGTTGTCACGAAGATGTCCACGCCCACGCCTCGCGGGTCCTTCTCGAAACCCGTAGCCGCAGCTGCTTCGTACTTCTCCTTCCGCGCGTAGCGAAGCGTGACGCTATCCCTCCGCAGGAGGACCTCCCACCGCTGCTCCTCCTTGTCCTTGTACTCGTGGTCCACCTGGAAGCCAAGGCGTTGGTAGAAGGCGATGGTGGCCTCCAGATCGTCACAAATCAGGCGGGGCGTGGCCCCTCGCAACGGCCGGGGGGTCCGGGTCTTGCCACCCATCCAGGATGGCTTTCCCCCACCCTCCGCGAGCAGGCCGGAGAGGAGCCCCGGGCTTTTCAGCTCCTCCAGCAGGTCCGACGTCGCAGCCCGCACCTCCGGAATCCGCCCGTCAAAGGAGAGGTCCGTCTGCAAGGGGGTTATGGAGATGCGGTTGGCGCGCACAGCCGCCACGTCGGTGCCCTCAGGGGGCGTCTCGGGATTGGGACGGGTGCGAGCGATCCAGTAGTAGGGGCGCCGGATGTCGTCGCCCTCTTGCACCTGGTCCAGGTACACCACCTTGCCCATCCGCGTCACCTCGATCCCCTCAATCTCCTCCACCGACTTCTTGGGAAGGTTGACGTTCAGCAGGAAAGGCTTGGCGAAAGAGTCCTCCATCACGTGGGGCACCAGCGCCCTCAGCAGAAGGGCCGCGGGCTCGTAGGGTACGTCAAAGAGGGCAGCGATGGAGATAGCGATGGCGCTGTGGCCCCGGGAGTAGGCCTGGAGAGCGGCCGCCAAGGTGCCCGAGATGAGCATATCCCAGCCCAGGTTGGCCCCCTGGTTGATGCCCGATACCACCAGGTCCACTTCGCCTCCCACCAGGGTCTCCAGGGCAAGGATCACGGCGTCCGAAGGGGTGCCGTCCACCGCGTAGGTGGTCATGCCCGGCAGAATGGGGGCCACCTCATTGACGCGCACAGGATGGTGGAGGGTGATGGAGGTGCCCACGCCGCTCTGCTCCCGGTCCGGCACGCAGACAATGACCTCCCCTAGGCCGTTCAGGGCAGAGGCGGCGTACCACAGTCCTGGGGCATGCACCCCATCATCGTTGGTCAGCAGAATACGCATCATGTCTCCCGGGGCGACTGCAGTAGTCGGGGTTGGGCGGGCCTATTATACGGCATGATAGCGCGGTCCGCTCAGGAAAGAGCAAAGAGAGAGGCCGTGTCCATGTCATGGAGTCCATGCCCCCTGGCACACCTGCTCCACCCAGCGGTGTGACCCCCAGCGCACGCCAGCCACCTGATAATCCTTGATGGGTCTCTGCAGCCTTGAGCCGCCCCAGGCTGACGGCCCAAGCCGTGTGTGTTAAGGCCGCATTGTGACGAAAGTCGCATCCCGCTTGGGCAGGGAGAGCTTGACAGCAACGGCAGAGGGGTATAGGTTGCGAGCATCGTTTGTCAGGAGGTCCCATGAGCCCAGGCGAGTCAGGAACCCCTGTCGTCACCACCCAGAGCAGCCCCCGCACCCGTCCTCGAATCTTCTACGGCTGGTGGATCGTGGCCGCCGGGATGGTCATGGGGACCATGGGCCACATGTTTTTCGCCTACGGCTTCAGCGCCTTCTTCATCCCCTGGCGCGCGGCCTTCGGCTGGTCCCGGACATCCCTGAGCGGCGTCCTCAGCATGGCCCGCCTGGAGGGAGGCCTCTTCGCGCCGGTGGCCGGATGGGCCTTTGACAAGTTCGGGCCCAGGCGCATGATGCTCATCGGTGTGCCGATGATGGGCCTGGGCTTCTTGGCCCTCAGTCGGGTCACCTCCCTGCCGATGCTCGCCATCGTCTTCGTAGGGTTTTTGGGGATCGGGTCCAGCCTGGGGACTGTTGGACCGGTGCAAGTGGCCCTGGCCAACTGGTTCATCCTGCGCAGGGGCCGTGTCATGGGGCTCATCACGACGGGCATGGGAGTAGGGGGCAGCCTGGTGTTCGTCTTCGCCTTCGCCATCCAACGGCTAGGATGGCAGGAAGCCGCTATCCTGGCGGGCGTGACCTTCTTGGTGGTCGGCATTCCCCTGGCCCTGGTGGTCCGCCACAAACCCGAGGAGATGGGCCTCCTGCCCGATGGCGCCACGGCGCCCCCGGAGGCCCCGCCAGCAGCCTCCCTCACCTCCCTACGCCATGGCGCTACTCAAAATGGCGCCTCAACACCTCCCGAGGCCTCCAAACCCCGACAATTTTGGATGAGGGACCCCGGCCCCGAGATTGACCTGACCCCCTGGCAGGCCCTTCGGGCCCCGGCCTTCTGGCTCATAGCCCTCACCTTCGCGTGCTGGGGGGGCATGGCGGGGTCCCTCACCGTTCACCTCCCGGCCTTCCTGGCAGAGGAGCTGAAGGTGGAGTACGTGGCAGCCGTAGCCGGCCTCTCCCTTCTCGCCGGCGTCAGCATCATAGGCCGGTTGGGCTTCGGCTTCCTGTCCGAATACGTGAACATTCGCCTGCTCATGGCAAGTCTCCTGGTGGCCCAGGCCGGGGGGCTCTTCCTCATGTCTCGAGCGCAGAGCCTTCCAGAGGTCCTCTTCTACATCGTCCTGCTTGCCGTGCCTTACGGCGGAATGCTCCCCATGAACGCCATCGTTCGAGGCCACTTCTTTGGAAGGAAGCGGTTCGGCACCATCGGCGGCTTGATCGGCCTGGTGAACCTGCCCGCCAGCGTCGCAGCGCCCATCTGGGTAGGATTCCTCGCCGACACCGTCCCTGGAGGCTACCGAGTCGCCTTGCGCATCATGGCCGTCCTGGTGCTCATCGCAGCCTTTGCCATCCTCTGGGCTCGCCGCCCCCGGCCACCCCTGCCCGCCGACGAGCCGCCGCTTCTGGTCCAGCTCTTCCGAAGGAGGGGGCCATAGGTTCTGGAGCAGCCTGCCTCCTCCTCCGTTCGTTTCAAAAAGAGAGGGCCCTTAGAGAGCCCTCTCTTTTTGGCGGCTATCCCCGCCACCTCACTTGACAACCGTAACCATTTCGGCGAAGGTCAGAGGAACTCGGCCCCGTGTACCTGAGGGGAAACAGTGCAATCACCCAGAGAAGGGCCTCCCATGCCCCTCCACGAGCATCTCTTAGAGCTCCGGCGGCGACTGGTGCGGAGCTCCATAGCCCTGGTGTTGGGAACCATCGTGGCCTTCGCATTCCACAAACCCATCCTCCGCTTCCTGGTCCAACCCGTCCAGGAGTTTCTGACCTCTCCAGCAGGACAGCTCATCTTCACCGAGCCCGGCGAATACATAGGCACCGCCATGAAGGTGTCCCTCCTGGCAGGCCTGGTGCTGGCCCTGCCGGTCGTTCTCTACGAGGCCGTCATGTTCGTTGCTCCAGGGCTCACCCCCAAAGAGCGCCGCTACCTCTACATCCTCGTTCCCACCAGCCTCCTGGCCTTCGTTGTGGGGGCCGCCTTTGGCTACTGGGTGCTGCTTCCCCCCGCCTTCAAGGTCCTTCTCACCTTTGGCAGCGACGTGGCCACCCCCATGATCCGCATCGGGCCCCTGGTGGGCCTCATGCTCCAGCTCCTCCTGTGGATGGGACTATCCTTTGAGCTCCCCGTGGTGATCTTCCTGCTCGCCAAGATAGGCGTGGTCAACACGCGGTTGCTGTCGCGCTTCCGCCCCTACGCCATCGTCCTGGCCTTTGTCCTGAGCGCCATCATCACCCCGACCGTGGACCCGGTCAACCAGACCCTCGTTGCCGTGCCGCTGGTGGTGCTCTACGAGATCAGCATCTGGCTCTCCAGGCTGGCCGCTCCTCGGCGACGTTAGGGGTGGCTATGATTACAGCACCCTCGGCCCGCAAGAGGGCGGCCTTCACCGCCACGCCGCCACCGTAGCCTCCTATGCCTCCATCGCTTCTAACTACCCTATGGCAGGGAATGAGAATGGCAAAGGGGTTCTTGGCCATGGCCTGCCCGGCGGCCCGAGCCGCCCCAGGCCTTCCCGCTGCGGCGGCCAGCCAGGCGTAGCTCCGGGTTTCCCCTCGCGGGATGGCGCGGCACGCATCCCACACCGCGCGGAAGAAGGGCGGGGCGCCCTCCACGTCCAGTGCGTCAGGGAAGGAGACCTCCTGCCCCAGAAGGTGTCGCTCTAGTCGGTGGCGCAGGTTTTCAAAGGCGCCCTCACGCCGCTCGGCCCCCTCAACCGCTGGGTCTAGGTCGTCCAGGGCCTCTTGATTCGTAGTGCGCGGCACAGTCACCCGCCGCAGCCCTTGGGAAGACGCCAGCACCCCCACCCACCCCAGAGGTGTGGAAAGCAGGTCGTAGAAACACCCACGTTGTTTCATGCTGGTCCTATGCCTCCTTATCCTACGCCCCGCCTGCCCAAGCCTGCGACTGCTATACTCCCTGTGGAGTCCAGACCCCTTACAGCGTATACCCTGGACTGCACGAGGGGCAGGTGGACGACGGGCGTGTTATGGCCGAGGTGGCGGGGAAGCCCTTCCGGCTGGTGTGAGAGAGCAGAGGTCAGCCATGTGTGGCCGTTTCACCCTGACGACCGAGTGGCAGGCCCTGGAAGAGCGGTTCGCCCTTCAAGGCGAAGCCCTTAACCACCATGCCCGCTTCAACGTGGCGCCCACCCAGGAGGTGCTGACCGTCGCCTTCACCGGGAGGAACCGGGCCGAGTCCATGCGGTGGGGCCTCATCCCCTTCTGGGCCAAGGGCCCGGCTATGGGAAGCCGCATGATCAACGCCCGCTCGGAAACGGTGGTGGCTAACCGGGTCTTCCAGCGGCCGCTTCAGCGCCAGCGGTGTCTGGTGCTGGCCGACGGCTTCTACGAGTGGAGGAGGGAGGGCAAGCGGCGCATCCCCATGTACATGACCCTCAAGGGGAGAGAGCCCTTTGCCTTCGCGGGCCTGTGGGACCTGTAGAGATCGCCCACGGGTGAGGTCGTCAAGTCCTGCACCATCCTCACCACCAGCGCCAACAGCCTCATCCAGCCCATCCACGACAGGATGCCCGTTATCCTGCCCCAGGAGGCGGAGCGCCTGTGGCTGGACCCACTGAACGAGGACCCGCGGGTGGTGACGGCCCTCCTGCTGCCCTTCCCCGCCGAGGCGATGAAGTGCTACGCCGTCTCCGGCCTGGTGAACTCGGTCCGGAACGACGCCCCCGACTGCATCCTGCCCGTGGAGGGCTGGCGGGGGGCAATGGCATCAGAGCGGCTGCTCCTGTAGCACGATGCCCAAGGCCTCCCAGCGGGAGAAGGCGCCCTGAAATTCCGGCATGGGCACCAGCGGAGGCGTGTTGTTTGCCTTCTTCTTACGAGGCACGTGGTCTCCTCAAAATTCTCGCAATTTGCCCATAGTCTATGGACTCAACGCCTTGCGGTGTGTCGTGGTCGATGTCCTCCCATTTAACGCCGAGCTTACTACTCCAGTGACCCGTAGGTAGCTGTATGGCCGCGTGAGTTATAACATCCCTATCAGCGTAGAGCGCGACCTTCTCGTATCCCTCCTCCAGATTCAGAGTCTCGCACTCGGCATATCCTCCGCGAGCAAAGAAAGCGACGAACGCTTCTGGCGTCTCTTCAACCGGAAGGTCTTGAGGCCAACTGTATCCTTCCCCAACGCCTTCTACCGGAGGCCAGTAACAGACTTCTGCTGTTCCATACGCATGGGCAATACAGTTATAGTCCTCAGACTCGTCACTCGAGACTCGGTAATTATCGGGCGTGAGATTCGGGAAGTACTTCTCTCGGTCAAGCGGCAGACGCATCTACTAGAACCTATACCCTTTTTCATTTCCCCAACGGAACCAAGCCTCCTTCATGCGTTTGACGTTGCCTTGAGCATCTGCAGGAATCGGAGATGTCCTGGTAATTATGCGAAGAGCCGCATACCAATCCCCACCGCGTACCCGAAGGTCGTGAAGGATGTATGGGACAGCCACCAGGTCCATCTTCAGGATTGCATGATACGCGGGGTGAAGAACCCTGCGAGATGGTGACGATAGGTGGTCAGTCTCACGATGCCATTCGTCCGCAAGCGCCGCAAATTTTCTTTCAATGAGAGTATCTCTGGAGAGATACTCTGCCGAGACTTTGGTGGGTGTGCTAGTCCTGAGTATTGGCTGAGGGGATGCGCGGCGCGAGTCAAGAGTGACAGTGCCAGTCCTGGTACCAGCGGTGCCTTGGGCCGGCCACTGCGACGCAGTCACTGCTCCCGCATCCATTTCTCTTGTTGGGGTATAGTTAGTTGTCATGGGGTTGTTTCCTTGTCCGTTTGCTCCTTCCTGGGCTGTTCTATTAGAATCTCGAGTTCTGCAAGCCTGTCATTTAGCCAGTTGCGCAAGGATGTAGCGACCTCTTGGTTCATGAAGAGTTCAGCTTCAATTTCTCGAGTGATAACGTTGCCAGGGAACCTTACGTCGGTAACCTTGCCATCCTCCGTAATAGGGTACTCGACATGTTCAGGGAGGAAAACATGCTCCGAGTAGACCGCCGCGTGGATAATGCCCTGGGGGGTTATCGATCCCCACGCACCACTTACATGGATGACACGACAGGAAGTGCTTTTCACGTAGTGGACGTCTAGTTTCGCAGGCAGTGTCCGTCTCTGGCCACGTTGTCTTGAGGTCGTCATGGGTTGCTCCTTGGAAATGGCCCGCGCTGGGGCTTGCTCGGTTACGACGCCCCAAGTATGCCAGTGAGTTCCTGGTTAGTCAAACGGCGTTCCTCAATTCCGCAGACCACTATCCCATCTTCCCTTCGGAGAAAAGAGGAGGGCACACCTTGGGGCCGAGGCAAGCCCCAACCTAGGCCTTGGCCTCCTCGCGGGCCCTCTTGGCCTCCTCGCTGATGCGCGTCACCAGGTGCGCGGGCACCCCTTCGTAGTGGCTGAACTTCATGTGGAAGGCGCCCCGGCTCTGGGTCAGGGAGCGCAGGTCCGAAGAGTAGCGCAGGGTCTCCGCCAGAGGCACCTCCGCCTCAATGTGCGTGATGCCATCGCCCTGGGGGGTCATCCCCAAGATCTTCCCACGCTTGCCGTTCAGGTCGCCCATAACGTCGCCGGCGTAGGCGTCGGGGACGATAACCTCCAGGTGGTAAATGGGCTCCAGGAGGAGAGGGCCGCCTTCGGTGACCCCCTTGCGAACGGCGAAGGTGCCGGCGATCTCAAAGGAGATGCCCGAGGAGTCCACCGGGTGGTAGCTGCCGTCGACGAGCGTCACCTTCATGTCCACCAATGGAAAACCCGCCAGCACCCCCTCCTGAACGGACTTGTGGACCCCCTTCTCCACGGCGGGAACGTACTCCTTGGGGACCGCTCCCCCCACCACCCGGGAGCCGAACTCCACCCCCGAGCCTCTGCGGCCCGGCGCCAGCTCCAGGACCACGTGGCCGAACTGCCCGTGCCCCCCGGACTGCTTCCTGTGCTTGTACTCAGCCCTGATCAGGTGGGTAATGGTCTCCCTATAGGGCACCCTGGGCAGCTGCAGAAGCAGCTCCACGCCGAACTTGCGCCTGGCCCTCTCCAGGGCCACCTCCAGGTGGGCCTCCCCCAGGCCGGAAAGAAGGGTCTCAGCGGTGTCGGCCTGACGGACCATCCGCAGGCTGGGGTCCTCATCCACCAGACGCACCAGGCTGGTGGTCATCTTGTCCAGGTCGGCCTTGCTCTTGGGGTACACGGCCATGGTGAACACCGGCTCCGGGAAGTGAATCCCCTCTAGCCGCACGGGGGCGTCCCGCTGGCACAGGGTATCGCCCGTCCCCGTCACCGCCAGTTTGGCCACCGCGCCGATGTCCCCCTCCTCCAGACGCGACACGTGCTCCTGGGCCTTCCCTCGCGGCACGAAGAGCTGTCCGACGTGCTCCACGTGCTCCTTGTTGGCGTTCCACACCTGGGAGTCGCTGGTGAGGGCGCCCCGGTAGAGCCTGAACAAGGAGAGCTTGCCCACATAGGAGTCGGCGGTGGTCTTGAACACCAGGGCCTCCAGGGGCTTGCTCCCGTTCCCCTGGGCCTGAGCAGCCTCCTTTATGGAGGCCTCTTCGGGAGAGGGAAGATAGCCCACCAGGGCCTCCAGCAGGGAGTCCAAGCCCATCTTCTGGATGGCTGAGGTGGCGAGAACCGGGAAGATCTGGCCCGCAAGGACGGCGCGATGCAGCCCCTGGCGCACCTCCTCCTCCGTCAGCTCCCCATCCTCCAGATACTTGGTGGCCAGGTCGTCGTCGGTCTCGGCCACCGCCTCCACAAGACGCTCCCGGGCTTTGTTCACCTGCTCCTGGAACTCCGGAGGCGTCTCTTGGGGATGGATCAGGTCCACGACTCCCCGGAACGCAGCCTGCGCGCCCAGGGGGAAATCCATTGGCACACACCGTTTGTCAAGGACACTGCGTAGAGAGGCCAGGGCCCGGTCGAAGTCAGCGTTCTCCCGGTCCATCTTGTTGACCACCACCAATCGCGGAAGGCCTCGCTCGGCGGCCAGCCTCCACACCTGCTCGGTGCCCACCTCCACTCCTGCAGGCGCCGAGATCACCACTACAGCCGCATCGGCGACTCTCAAGGCCGACGCCACCTCGCCCAGGAAGTCGGCGTAGCCGGGGGTGTCCAGGAGGTTCAGCTTGGTCTCTTTCCAAACCACCGGGACCAGGGCGGTGTTGCTGCTGCCGCGCCGCTTTGCCTCCTCGGGCTCGTAGTCCGAGGTGGTGGTGCCATCTTCCACGCGGCCCAGGCGGGCAATAGCCCCTGTGTGATACAGGAGGGCCTCCACCAGTGAAGTCTTGCCAGCGCCGCTGTGCGAGAGGAGAACCACGTTGCGAATTCGCCCGCTGGGAAACGTTTGCATTGCAGACCTCCTGGTGGTAGGCTGTTGCGCCCTGTATTGTAGCCTATCTCTGCACGATGTCGCAACGAAGGGAAAGTCAAGGGGTACTCCACCAGATATGCCCCGCTACGTACTCAGAGTTGCAGGCGGCAGGGGAACCTGGTATACTGCGGGCGGTGCTGGGTCTTTGGCGTTGGGGCCTTTGAAAAGTGGGTTGCACCCACTTTTTTGTTTGGGCGTCCCAGGGACGAGTACTAAGGAGAGCCGCCGAGTATGAAGAGCGATTTCTTGCTGGCAGTGACCCAACTGGCGAATGAACGCCACCTGCCCCGTGAGATGGTGCTGCAGGCGGTGGAAGCGGCCCTGGCCTCTGCCTATAAGAAGGACAGCCTCATTGCAGGCCAGGACATCACCGTACGATTGGACCCAGCCACAGCCGAGGTCAACGTCTACGTCCTGAAGCAGGTGGTGGCAGAGGTCACTGACGCCAAGAGGGAGATCACCCTTGAGGAGGCACGGCGGCTCAAGCCCGCCGCCCAGCTTGCTGAGACTATTGAGATAGAAGCCCAGATGCCCTCCTCGGCGGGCCGCATCGCCGCCCAGACCGCCAAGCAGGTGGTCCTCCAACGCCTTCGGGAGGCGGAGCGCGAGCAGGTCTACGCCGAGTTCGCCGATAAAGAGGGGGACATCCTCACCGGCCAGGTCCAGCGCTTTGAGTCCAACCACCAGGTGATCCTGGACGTTGGCAGGGTAGAGGCGGTCCTCCCCGCCTCAGAGCAGGCGTCCACCGACCACCTGCGGCTTCACCAGCGCCTCCGGGTGTATGTGCTGGAGGTGCAGCGCGCGGCCAAGGGCCCCCTCATCACCGTCTCCCGCAGCCACAAGAACCTGCTGAAGCGGCTCATGGAGTTGGAGATTCCGGAGATTTACAACGGCGTGGTGGAGATCAAGGCCATCGCCCGGGAAGCCGGCTCCCGCAGCAAGGTGGCGGTGGTGGCCCGCCAGGAGGGGGTGGATGCCGTGGGCTCCTGCGTGGGGATGCGAGGAAACCGCATTCAAAACATCGTCAAGGAGCTCCAGGATGAGCGCATTGACGTCATCCAGTGGCACAAGGACGCCCCCATCTTCATAGCCAACGCCCTGAGCCCGGCTCAGGTCCTCCGTGTGGAGCTGAACGAAACCAACCAGGAGGCCCTGGTGGTGGTCCCCGACCGTCACCTGTCCCTGGCCATAGGCAGGGAGGGGCAGAACGCCCGTTTGGCCGCCAAGCTCACCGGCTGGAAGATCGACATCAAGAGCACCGCGGAGATGGAGGTCGAGCGGCTGCGGCGCCTCGCTGAGGAGCCTGAGCTTGTGGAAGAGGCTCAGGCTGCCCCTAGTCCCGATTCCATCGGGATGGTGGCGCCCGTGGCTGTCCTGGCCTCGCCCGAGGCCCCCGTTGCAGCGCCGGCCGTGCCTGCAGCAGCCCCTGTCGCCAGGATTGCCCCGCCGGAGGTTCGAGCGGAGGCTATCGCCGCCCCCAAGGCGCCTCTCACGCTCCAACCTTCCAAACCCCCTCTCTCTCAAGAGGAGGAGCTAGCCCTCTTGACCGTGAAAGAGGAGCAAGCCAAGAAGGAGCAGGTGGAGGAGGAAGAGGAGGAAGCAGCCGAGGTTGTGGAGGGCGAGGAGATATGGGATATCCCTCGCATCACCAGGGCGCCTTCGGGCATCCGGTTCGCCGAAGACATCCTCGGGGCGCGGGAGCCGCGAGGCAGGGGCGGCCGCAATGATCGGCGAGAGGACAGGGCGCGGAAGGGGCGCAAGACAGGGGCGGGACGGGTTGAAGGCCCAGCGGAACGGGTTGCAGGCACGGAGCCGGAGTAGTGCCGCTCCTTCTCCACCCCGCCGCTCACTGGCCTGTTCTCCCCGGCCTCTCAGGAATAGGGGAGTCCAGAGGGGCCTTGCCCCTCTGGCGGGGGTCTGGGGGTGTCCCCCAAATATAATTTTCACCCCCTTCCTGGACAGGAAGGGGGCTAGGGGGATGGTCGTCCGCCTTAGGCGGATTCAGCAGCCTGCAAGGAGAGGAAGGCCAGGGAGCAGCATGGCGCAGCCTGGCCACCAACCCCAGCGGAAATGCGTGGCATGCGGCGAGCGGTCCCCTAAGAGGGGCCTCCTTCGCCTGGTGCGTACCCCTGCCGATGGCCTCCAGGTGGACCCCACCGGGCGGGTAGCCGGGAGGGGAGCGTACCTCTGCCGGAGCCAGACCTGTTGGGAGAAGGCGCTGCGGCGCCCAGGAAGATTGGAGCAGGCCCTTCGATTGACAATCTCGGCTGAGGAGCGAGAGCGGCTGGCCCAGGCCATTCACTCTCTAGGAAGCCAATAGGGTGATGAAAAGGGGAGTCCAGAGGGGCGAAGCCCCGGAGCCTGCCCTGAGCGAAGCCGAAGGGGCAGGGGTCTGGGGGTATCCCCCAGATGTACTCTCCCCCCC
>Ga0209515_10004613_pt1 | contig 18494 bp, 19 predicted proteins | sample Subgroupgradi54m_FD_187454 | JGI IMG/M metagenome (GOLD analysis project Ga0209515, IMG submission 187454) | Subsurface groundwater microbial communities from S. Glens Falls, New York, USA - GMW60B uncontaminated upgradient, 5.4 m (SPAdes)... ...
TAATTGAAAAAAGTTGAAAAAAGTACAAAACAAGAACCGTTTGATAAGAAAAAAGCCAAAAATGTTCTTAATAAAGTAGATTCTGCTATAATTGCGAGTATGGCAACACAGGATATAAATACACCAACACAGCCTGAAACAGAGACCATTCATCCTGTACAAAAAGTAGAAGTACTTTCTACTCCTGACGGTCTAACATTAAAAGGGAACTTGGTAACCTTTTCTTTTAGTAGTGATGCAGCGCTTATTTTACATGGCGCAGCAGCCAAAGGCGATCCACTTCCCAACCTTGAAAGAGTACAGCAAATTTTTGCACGAAACGGTATTTCATCGCTTGCTATTCGATTACGTGGTGTAGGTGAAGGAGGGGAAAAAAGTGAAGGAGATTATTATGATACACTCATAAAACGGGTAGATGATGGTATGAGTAGTATGGCTTTTTTGAAAAGACGAACTCATGCAGCCCGCCTTCATCTTATTGGAGAAAGTATGAATGGCGAAGTTGCAGCACTCATGGCAAAAGAACTTGGAGATACCTTAGATAATCTTGTACTCGTGGCCCCTGCTGCGTATCCTGCTGGCGCTGAGCAGATACCATTCGGTCCTGCTTTTAGTGAGATAATTAGAAATCCAGATAAAGACTTAACGACATCACCTGCATTTGAAGCAGCAGAAAAATACAATGGTTTTGTCATTGTTGTGTATAATGACCAAGACCCAGTTATTGATACAGTTGTGCAGGATACTTATAGAAAACGCGCTATGCAAAATGGAAGAGTACTTACTGTAGAAGGTGTCGGACATGAACTGCTTAGTAATACCTCAAATCCAAATATTGCTGATATGTATAAACAAGTAGCTGAACTCATAAAGCAAAAAAGCTGAAAGCCTGTAATTGCCGCTTACTTGTGATGCAAAATATGAAAAAAAAATTAAATTCATACAAAGTAATCTACTTAAGCAACACGAAAAGGTAAACACAAACCATTTAAAGTTGCTGTTTAATCAGATTAAGCATGACGGAATTCTCAATCATCCAATTATTGTGGACAAAAATACCCTAATTATTTTGGATGGTCATCATCGGTTTAATACGTTGAAAAAGCTCGGATTAAGTATTATACCTGTGTATTTAGTTGACTACAGAAGTAAAGAAATAGAAGTTAGTTCATGGCGTGAAGGCAAGAAGGTAACAAAAGAATTAGTTATCCAAGCTGGTTTGTTAGGTGAACTATTAAGGCCCAAAACATCTAAACATTTAGTACCAAAAAGACCCAAGCAAGTGAAAATACCATTATATAAGCTAATTTAATAAATCGTTATTTTATTTTTTGGAGATAAACTGACAAAATTTATAGATTACAGTTTGATATAAAACGTGCTGTTGAACTTCTTCTTTTTTATCTCTATAGTAAAACGGTACTCAAACTTCCTCTCGGTTTTTTTATGACCACGGAGGTATGATCCGAGAGGGTTTGAGTACAACTAGGGTGGCCATCTAAATTTTTTGCCGGAAAAGTTCTTTCATACACGAGTTTCGCACTTAGGTAGGAGTTAGTTCATATTTCAGTTGCAGGGCAATAGCATCTTTTATGGTATTCCATTGTTGTTGATAAAAAGAGATATTGTATTGCTTTCGTAGGGCAGCTTGTTTAATCCAGGTAAGTACCGAGAGGACAATATGATTTCTCTGAGCCCGGCTCGTGCGAGCCTGACAATGCTCCAATCCACAGGTTTGTTTTAGCTCCCGGTGAAATACTTCGATCTCCCATCGTTTTCGTACCAAAGCAATAATCTGTTCTTTTGTTGGATCTGGTATATTTGTACCAATGTAATCCGTGCGTCTGTTGCTAGACACAAACCGAAATACCGTAATCCATCCATAACCTCTAAGATGTATCCGTAATCCTTCCTCTGGAATAGTGAGATTTTCCAGTTTTTCTCCTTTGTTGACTGTTCTGTTTTTCCGTAGTCCCATGACCCAGTTCCATCCATAATTACGAATACACTTGAGATTATCTAAACTGGAATACCAGCTATCTGCTATCACAGCGTCTGGTTTCACCTCCCGTTCTTTTGCAAGATGCAAGAGTTCTCTGAAATGATCATTCTTTGTTTTCCCGTCCTCTTTTGGTTCATAAATACGAACATCCATTGGACATACCTCGTTTGCTTCATCAACCCACAGGAAATTAAGCATCCCAATTCCCTTGATAACATCATGTTCTGTTCCTGAGTATTGATACCGTACCAGTTCGATTTTGTCACTCCTTGATTTATTGAGTATCGTATCATCAACAAGCAAAACACCAGGTGCTCCAAGTACATGGGATTTTGCTTGTTGCCAAATATCTTTTGGTTGGCAATGCGCATCTGATAACCAACGGGAAATACTATCATGAGAAAGTGCAACAGGAGAAACCTCTGACAAACTTAATGCAGAATACCGCTGAGAAGTTACCCGAAGAAAGGTAGAGTAGAGTTCTTTGGTGCACAAAGATTTCGCCATCCTTTAAGTGTACATCAAACTATGTCAGGTGCGAAACTCGTGTACTGTTGTTACTAAATACCCATAGGGTCCAGCAATTAACCGACCATTTTCCATGACGATTTTTAATGGATCAAGATTATTTCCAACTATAATTTTTTCATATAGTTTTTTTATTTCTTTTGAAAGTTTTTCGTAATCAATCGGATCCTGATCTGGTTTATATGGAATGCCTATTCCACCACCTAAATTTACAAATTCAAACCGTATGCCAACTTTTTTACTTATTGCAATAACTAATTCAAAAAGCATTCTTGCTGTTTCTATATGAGCATTTATATCGAGTTCGTTAGACACAACCATTGTATGAAGTCCAAATCTTTTAACTCCTTTTTTCTTCATAATTGCATACGCCTCAAATAGTTGTTCGTACATTAACCCAAACTTTGCTTCTTTCGGATTCCAATAAATCTATTACCTGTTCGTCGAGGTCCTGGATTATAGCGAAAACAAATAAGCTCTGGTATACCTGCGTATTTTTCTAGAATTGAAATATGCGATATGTCATCAAGATTAATAATGGCTTCTAAATCAAATGCCTTTTTAAATTCACGATATGCAGTATCGTTTGAAGAAAACATAATATTTTCTCCTTTAAAACCAAGTTTTTCAACGAGTATTAATTCTGTTAAAGAACTACAGTCAACTCCCATACCTTCCTCTTTTAGTATTTTAATAATGTGAGGATTGGGATTTGCTTTAACAGCGAAATAGTTTTTAAATCCTGGAACCCGCGAGAATGCTTTATACAATTTTTTTGCGTTTTCTCGCAATCCTTTTTCGTCATAGATATGAAACGGCGTTGGATATGTTTTAATAATTTCTTCGATTTGTGATTTTGTAAATGGAAGTGTTTTTTTATTCATATTAAATGTCATTCTGGTACCCCTCGGGGCATCTTCGACTTCTCCAGAATCAGATCCTGGAGTCGCTTCGCTCCCCAGGATGACGTTACAATTTGAGATTATTTTGGATCGATAAAACTGCTTTTTGAATATTTTCCCTGTGGCCGAAAGCAGAAAGCCTAAAGTATCCTTCGCCCTGTTTTCCAAAACCAACACCTGGCGTACCCACAACACGTGTCTCGTTGAGCAATTTATCGAAGAACTCCCACGATGACATTCCGCTTGGAACTTGGAGCCATATGTATGGTGCGTTTTCTCCACCAAATGCAGTAAGACCCAAACCGACAATAGTTTTTTTAATAATCTTTGCGTTTTCTATGTAATACGCAATTATTTTTTGACATTCTTTTTTCCCTTGTTTTGACAAAACAGCTAAGCCTCCTTCTTGAACAATGTTAGAAGCGCCGTTAAACATAGTTGTTTGCCGTCTATTCCACAAAGTATTGAGCAAACCTGGTTTAGAGTCCTGTGTAACCAAATCTATAGGAACAACTGTCCACCCTAACCTGACACCAGTAAACCCTGCCCATTTGGAAAAGCTGTTTATTTCTATTGCACATGTTTTTGCCCTATCTATTTCGTAAATACTTTTTGGTATTGCAGGATCTGTAATATATTCTGCGTATGCAGCGTCAAATATAATAACTGCTTTGTGTTTTTTTGCATAAGCAACAAACGCTTGCAATTGTTTTTTTGTTAACACAGTTCCTGTTGGATTATTTGGTGAACAAATATATATAAGGTCGACTTTTTTATTTGGAATTTTTGGGACAAAATTGTTTTCCTTTGTGCATGGCATATACACAATGTTTTCCCGACCGCAAATAATATTACTGTCAATATACACAGGATACACAGGGTCTTGTACGGCAACTACATTTTTTAATCCAAAAATCTGTTGAATATTTGCCGTGTCTGGTTTTGCACCGTCACTAATAAAAATTTCCTGAGCGTTAAGAGTTATCCCTCTATCCTGGTAAAACAAAGAGAGTGCTGTTCGCAATCGTATATCTCCCTGCTCGTCTCCATATCCGCTATATGTTTCTTGTTTTGCAAGTTTTTCTACACCCAACTGCAATCCTTTTATAATAGTTGGAGACAATGGCTCTGTTGTATTTCCAATACCCAAACGTAACACATTTGCATTTGGATTTTTTTCTAAAAATGCTTTTGTTCTTTTTGCAATTTCAGAGAAAAGATAGCTTCCACCAAGATTGTTAAAATTTTTGTTAATAGTAGCCATAATTTTAGATTTTGGAGTCGGTCGCAAAAGGCGACCTCCCCAGAATGACGTCATGCTGGTACCCCTCGGGGCATCTTCGACTTTTCCAGCATCTTTATAAATATCTCTTCGCTTTTAATAATTCTGCTGTAAGAATTGCACCGCCTGCTGCGCCACGAATCGTATTATGCGAAAGACCAATAAATTTGTAATCCAATATTTCGTCTTCTCGCAAGCGCCCTGCACTTATCCCCATACCGTTTCCTAAATCTCGATCAAGCCTGGTTTGTGGTCTGTTGTCTTGCTCAAAATACGTAATAAATGGACTTGGCGCTGAGGGAAGATGCAAATGCTTTAATGGATCAAATTCCTTCCAGGCCTGAATAATCTGCTTTGCAGATATTGGTTTATTTTTAAAAGAAACAGATACAGATGCCATATGCCCGTCGTTTACAGGTACACGAATACACGTTGCGCTTATGTGAGGATATTGCGAAGCAACAATTTTTCCATTTTGTATTTTTCCCCAAATCTTTAGCGGTTCTTTTTCGGATTTTTCTTCTTCTCCACCAATATATGGAATAACGTTTTCCTGCATTTCGGGCCAGGTATTAAGCGTTTTACCAGCACCAGAAACTGCCTGAAGAGTTGTCACAACAATTTTTTGCGGGTTATATTGCATTAAAGCAGCAAGCTGCGGTACATATGATTGAATTGAACAATTAGGTTTTACAACAATAAAGCCGCTTTTCCAACCGCGATTTTTTTGCTGTATTTTTATAAGTTCAAGATGCTGCGGATTAATTTCCGGAATAATCATGGGCACATCGTCTGTCCACCTGTGCGCTGAATTATTAGAAACAACTGGAATACCTAAAGCTGCATAGTTGTTTTCGATGTTACGGATTTCTTCTTTTTCCATGTCCAGCGCAGAAAAAACAAAAGAAACTTGTTTTGCAATTTTTTGCATATCGTTCTCAACTGCTAAAACTGTGAGGTTTTTCACTCCATTTGGAATTGACTCTTGAAGAAGCCATCTGTCTCCTACCGCTTCCCGGTAGGATTTTCCCGCAGAACGAGGAGACGCCGCAACAACAACAACTTGAAACCATGGATGATCTTTAAGAAGTGTTATGAACCGTTGACCAACCATACCAGTTGCACCCAAAATACCTACGCTAATCTTTTTCATAATATACGAATGTCATTGCGAGCCCATTCGATAAACTCAGGACGAAGCAATCTCTGATTCTGGACAAGCCAGAATGACGAAAAGATTGCCACGCCGCTCACAGCTCCTCGCAATGACAGGATGAATTGCTTTGTCGTTCCTCCTCGCAATGACAAACTAAAATCCTAGACCAACTTATGCTTTTTTAATACGTCTATCAGAACTTGGCGATTTTTTTCGCTCATTGGGGTAAGTGGAAGACGAAATGATTCTGTAATTTTTCCCATAAGCGCAAGTGCTGTTTTAACAGGAATTGGATTGCTTTCTATAAAGTTTGCGTTCATAAGATCAAGCCATGCATAATGCAATTTTCGGGCAGTTTTAAAATCACCACCTAGTCCTGCATAAACCATATCTGAAAATTCTTTTGGAATTTCGTTTGCAACAACAGAAATAATACCGTCTCCCCCAACCCCAATTAATGGCAGTGTTAACGAATCATCTCCGGACAACACAGAAAAATCTTTTGATTTGCCCTTTATAATTTCCATCATCTGCGTAATACTGCCCGATGCTTCTTTAACCGCAATTACCTGTGGAACATTTTTTGCTATAGTTAACGTTGTTTGTGCAGAAACATTACTGCCAGTTCTCCCCGGGACGTTATACAAAATAATTGACATATCCACGGAATCTGCAATTGCTTTAAAGTGAGCAAGAAGTCCAGATGGTGTTGGCTTGTTATAATACGGAGTCACATGAAGTAACCCATCCACACCTGCCTGTTTTGCGAGTTGTGAGTTTTGTATTGCTTTTGCAGTATCGTTGCTTCCGGCACCTGCAAATACCAAAACTTTTTTATTAACTTCTGCAACAACTGTTGCAACAACCAGTTTGTATTCATCCAAGGTTAGTGTTGCTGCTTCCCCTGTTGATCCACAAACGACTAAGCCATTAATACCATTTTTTATCTGAAACGAAACATGTTTCTTTAGCGCTGGTATGTCTATTTCTCCACTTTTTGTAAACGGCGTAACTATTGCAGTAATTGTGCCAGTCAATTTTTTCATAATAATTCGTCGTTTACAAATAAATCTTCGAAGGCAAATATTCCTTTTCTTTTTTTAATATACGATGCAGCAAACATAGCGCCTTGTGCAAACCCTTGTCTTGTATGCGCTGTATGAATAAGTTTTACTTCGTCTGCCTGACTATCGAATAGCACTTCGTGATGACCAAAGTTGCGGCCTGTGCGAAGAGAAGCAAAATGTAATTCGTCTTCTTTTATTTCCCGATCCAACCGATCAGTTTGGAGCGTTTTCTTTTTTGGAAAGTTTTCTATAATTACAGAGGCCAATTTTTTTGCTGTACCGCTTGGGCTATCTTTTTTTCCACTATGGTGCATCTCAAATCCTGCAACGTCGTAATTACCATACCGGGCAAATAATTTGCTAGCAAATCCAACAACTTGAAAAAAAATATTTGCACCCACAGAAAAATTTTTTCCGTAGATAAGGCCAATATTTGTTTGTTTAACTATTTTTTCTACATCTGGTAATTTTTCGTACCACCCGGTTGTACCAATAACCACATGCACGCCAATAGATGCAACTTTTTGTATATTATCCATTACAATAGCAGGCGAGGTAAAATCGATAGCAACGTCTGCTTTTTTAATACCATTCAGATCTAGCTTATCTTGTATGTTTCGAAAGCTCACCGAAACTATCTGATGATCTTTTTTCTGAGAAATAAGGTGATCCAATTCTTGCCCCATGTTGCCATATCCAATAAGTGCTATTTTCATAGTGTAAAAAAGTTTTTGTGCAGTGCATTGACTGCTTTTTCGACCTGATCAGATTGTATCACCAAGCTTACGTTAATATCAATTGCTCCCAAAGACACCATATTAACTAATATGTTTTCTTGGTCAAGTACTTCGAAAATTTCTTTAATTGTTTTGGTTTTTGCGACAATTCCTTCCCCAATTAAAGACACCATACCCACATCTTTTTTCACCGTAACATGTGCAAATTTTGAAATCTGCTCGACTGCAATGGATAAGTTTTCGTCGTTGTCCAATACGATTGACTCGCTTACTTCTGACGAACTAACTAAATCAACAGAAATATTATTTTTCGCAAAAATATCGTAGACCCGCGCCAAAAAACCTTTTTGATGCAACATTTCAATAGCATATATATTGACCATGGTAACCTTTTTTTTATGAGAAATTGCGGTAATTGGATTTTTTATTTCTGCAATTTTGGTAACAAGTGTTCCTTTTCCCTGTGGATTAAACGTGTTTAAGACTCGAAGAGGAACGTTGGCAAAAATAACAGGCTTTAATGTTCTGGGATGCAGTACTTTTGCTCCAAAAGACGCAAGTTCTGATGCTTCTTTATAGGAAATAACTGAAATAAGATGTACTGTTTTTACAATTCTTGGATCGGCTGTATAAATGCCATTAACATCTGTCCAAATCTGAATTTCGGAAGCGCCAATAGCAAAGCCAATAATCGATGCCGAATAGTCAGAGCCGCCGCGTCCAAATGTGGTAATTTTACCGTCCCGTGTTGCGCCAATAAAACCAGTAACAACGGGAACAATTTTTTTTGTAATAAGGGGTTGTAAAATTGCGTTGGTTTTCTTTCGTGTAGGACCAACTAAAAATTCTGCATTCCCAAATAGTGTATCGGTTACAATAATACGAGATGCAACAACTTGTTCTGACGCAATACCACAATCCACAAGCCACTTGCTAATAATATAGGAAGACAATATTTCCCCATGTGAAATCATAGCGTCTGTCCATGCTTTATCCCGTTTTTTTTGCAGTAACAGCTTTGCAATATTATCGAGTTGTACTTCTAAATACGACAGCACAATTGCTTCTGATTTTTTGTCGTGCCATAACTGCTGTATAAGTTCTTTATGTTTTGCACATATTGTTGAAATAACTGTTTTTGCTTCTTTCGGTGTTGCGCTTTTTAAAGAAAGTAGCAAATCGGTTATCCCACTTAATGCCGAAACAACAAGTATAGGGTTTTTGTGTTTTGCAGTTTTAACAATATCGACAATTGTTTGTATGTTTTTGGCACTGCTTACAGACGTTCCTCCAAATTTTAAAATAATTGCGTGTGTCATAAAAAATAAAAAACCCTTTTAAAGGGTTCTTTGTGTTTTTTTTCTCATCACAAAAAGAACCCTATTTAGGGCTGCTTTTTTTGCTTCTTCGCTAATTTTTGAAAATTATTTTGCATGTATTTATTCCACACTAGATATAGTATACAGTATTTTTCCAGCTGGTGCTGCTACTTCTACTTTTTCTCCAACCTTTTTTCCAAGAAGTGCTTTGCCAAGGGGCGATTCGTGAGAAATTTTTTTGGCTTGTGGATCTGCTTCCCATTCTCCAACGAGTAAAAATTCTTCTTTTTTACCGTTAACATGGAGCGTTACTTTTGATCCAAGTTTTATTCCCTGGGATCCTTTTCCAGCTTTTCCTACATCGTGAATAATACTTGCCTGACGCAATAATTCTTCCAGTTCGTCTATTCTGCCATCAATAAAGTTAAGTTCGTCCCTTGCTGCTGCGTATTCTGCGTTTTCGGACAAATCACCCATATTCCGCGCCTGAGAAACCCGTTCCAATACAACTGGACGTCGAACTTTACTTAGTTTGTCGTGTTCTTTTTTAAGATCAGAAAGCCCTTCTTTTGTTAAGTAAATTTTTTTATCTTGTGGCATATTTTTGTGAATGCAATTTGCAAACTAACGCATAGTATAGTATACGCAAACCTTTGTCAAGAACCTCTAGTAAAAAAACTATAAGGCAAATTGAGATACAAGATTTTTGGCATGATTTTTTGTTTCTTCGGATACGATAAGCTGCACAACTCCAACGTTTGGTTGCCCGTACAAAATAACAAATCCAAGGGGCAAGACAAGAAGAAGTGGCAAAACTACTAAATCTTCTTCCCCGTCTATTTTTAGAATTATTCGTTTACTTTGAGATATATTTCTAGAAAGATTACTAACTGCTTTAAAAACAGCACCGCTTACCGTACCAGGATTATTAGTTACTTGCATTATTTCTTCATCTCCCAAAAAACCAAGTTCTGTAATATTTTGATACTTCTTTTTCCTGTTAACGACAAAATCTATAACGGATATTTTTTGTCCGAATTTTGCATCGTTGCATAGTTTTGTTATAACATCTCCAACTGTTACTGTTTTATTTGGATAAAGCGAAGACAGATTAGGTAATGAATTTTCAAAAACTGCTCCCAATGGTTTTTGTAATGCAGGTCGCAATGATTCCGGCAAAATAAGCTCCTTGCTTGATTTCCAGGATGGAAGAATATAAAGTTTTCCCTCTCGATCTATTTCTCCAGCTCTAATTCTAGATGAGGAAATCAAAATGCCATCCTGGGCTTTCGTTTCTGGACATACAAGAGTAGGAAATGACGCATACCCCAGTTCCTCTCGACGCTTATTAATTGTCTCCGCCCCCTGCATTGTTTCTTTTGAAACAATAAGTGCTTCTATCGGAGTATCTGGAGATAGCGTTGTACCATAGACATTACCGATTGCAATAGCAGTAACCCGTTCTATTACGTGTTCTTTCTGTAAAAAATATAAAAGCTCTTTTTCTCGCAACGCATATGATGCAACATCAAGTCTTTTTTTGTCTTGGTACACATCACTTGTTATCCCAATGATAAGTTTTTCGCAGTGAGACAGAGCAAAATGGAGAAAATCTTTATGCCCATTATGCAAATAGTCGAATGTCCCACCACATGCTGCAAGTTTATATTTTTTTATATCGTTTTACCCTCTCATTATATTTCTTAAGTACGGTCTCTGTATAATCTTTTGGATGAAACGCAAGTATTGTATCAGAAACCACTTCTGTCGTCACATGAGACCGCATATACCAAAGCTGTAGCTTCTTTGCGACAAACTCAAACATATTCACTTTGTCATTCCCATGCGCCGCTTCGAAGAAGCTAGTCCCCTTTGGGGACAAATGGGAATCTATATGTATATATTTCTGGATTCCCGCTTCCGCGGGAATGACATTGGGTAAAAAGGTATAAATCCATCTATTTGCTAAGAGGAATCGTTTATATATATCTCCTCGAATAAAAAGTGGTTTCATTTGCGCAACTTCGTGCGCGGTAAAAAGGTTTCGTTTTTTATTTGGAATTGCCATTCCACTAACGGTTACCATCATATTTAGACATATTTTATTCGATACATGGAGGGATTTTTTCCTTCTCTGTACTCCCATTATTCTAAGTATTAAAAGAGTAACCAGGCGAGTTGTCCAAAGCATATTATTTTTTGTAATAACAAATAAATCAATGTCGTCATCTTGCTGGACATTATTCATTGCCAGCCCACCGCTTATGCCAATAAGTAAAATAGTAGGAATATGTGACAACAAAAAACATATTTTTTTTGCAATGACATATTTTTGTGTGCTTATTTTTTCTGAATCAATTCTTTTGCGTATATTATGTTTTTTTTCTTTAAGAGCATAGTATCCATCGGAAAAAGCAAGAGAGGGTATGTTTTTTATTTCTTTTTGAACAACTACTTTCGAAACAGGTGTGTTGCCAATAAAAAAGCGACATACTTCGTGTGCTGTAAGCGGATACTGAAATATGTCTGCGTACAAAATTGCCCTGAGGATTCCACTGTGGATATACTTACTGTCCATACTGCGCTTCTACTTGGGCAACGCCTTTATAAAGTTGCTCTACGGCCGTATCTGTAGAGGTATTTCCAAGAATAGATCTGACCGCATTCCCAAGATAGCCATTCATATGATCATTCAAACCATTATCGTACGTATTGCTTGCAAAATAGGAAGATGCAGCATTATTTGCCTGTAAGACAAATGGGTATACAAGCTTGTTGCTCTTTAAACTGTCGGATAAATCTATCTGTGCATATGGTTCCCCAAAAAGTCTTACTTTAGATTCTTCTGAAAAAATCTTCTGAGAAACGTCTTTTTGCGAAAGATACTTCAAAAGTAATAACGCTTCCTTTTGATGTTTGCTTTTTATCGAAACTCCATTTGCCCAGTAACTGGCAATTGTTGTATCTCTTCCAGGTAAATGCGGCACCGGAACAACCTGGAATGACAAGTTTGGATTTAATGCTTTTATCGTAAAAATATCCCAGGAATAGCCAAAATACATTGCCAAATTCCCTTTTGCAAACGCAAGTTGCGACGGATCAAGTGTGTCGTCCCATACTTTTCCCTGGTCTTTTGCAAAAGACGTATAAAAATCCAGCGCATCTGAAACGCTTTTTGACGTTGCCGACAAATTAAGTAAATTGACACCATTTTGCACAAAAAGAAGAGCTATAAGATCTGGTGCATGTGTAATATTGTCGAACGTTCCAATTGCTGCACCTGCAGTTTTTATTTTTCCCTGCTCGTCTTCTACGGTTAACGATCTGGCAACTTTTCCAAAATCTTCCCAATTTGTAGGTGCGGTTGCACCCGCATTTTGAAAAATTTCCGAGTTAATAAAAAGAGAAAGCGTATCTATGCCAATTGGCATCCCATATATGGCACCATTTTTTGTGAGATCCGATACAACAACGGGGTAATATGTCTTTTGAAACGTATCTGCTCCTATAACATCTGTTGGCAGTGGCGTTAACACAGAAGACATTTCGGGCAGCCAGGTATTGTGAAACAAGAAAACGTCCGAGCCATTGCCATTTTGCATACGGGTTAGAACCCTGTCCCTATAATCTTTTACATTTTCCTTTGTGTAGACAACGGTAATTGTTGGGTTTTGTTTTTGGAAATCTGCTAAAACGCCTTTCATAACATTTTCGTCGTCCCATAAACCCCAATACGCTAGAGTAACTGTTTGCGGTGTGCCTTTAGAGAATTTTGGCAAAACAACTTTAACAAGCAAAAATGCAATAACAAGAAGAACAACTATACCAATAACTACTTTTAAAATGCCCGTAAAAGGAAAGCCATTACCATTTTCCAGATCTGGAGACACAGGTTTTTGTGGTGGTGGGGATTGTTGCTGCCACATAGGCTTTACCACTGCTGGATTTGGCAATGGCTGCATAGGTTGCTGTGGGGAAGCCGGCGGAATAGATACTGCGGGCAGTGGTTGGGTTTGTGGTTCGGGCACCACTACTTCTTGTACTATCGGGTGCCCTGTCTGCGTCTTTGGCGGTTGTTCAGGCTGCGCTCCCCGTTGGAAAACTGTGTTATCGTCCATACGATATAGTATAATACGTAGTACTGAAAGAAGGCAAATGAAAAAAATAACTGTATCAAAAAAACGGGCAGCAAAAATTGCCATAAAAAGTACCTTTTGGTTTTTAACAGGAGCAATAATTGGATTATTTTTCTTTGCCAGCTTTGCATTTATTCTTTTTCAAAAATACTATGCAAATAAAATATTCCCTGGCATTTCGATAGATAAAGTAGAATTCGGGGGAAAAACACAAGAAGATGTTGCTTTTTTCTTTGCGCAAAAAAATAAAAGTATAGAAGATTCACGCTTTACATTTACCTATAACACCGACGTGGCAACAATTTCTGCAAAAATATTAGGGGTTGGATACAACCATACACTTCTTGCACAGCAGGCATATAGCATTGGCAGGTCAAACGACACACTTTCCAACTTAAGCATTGCACTTCAAGCATATGTATATGGTATAAATCTTCCTGCATCGTACGAATACAACAGCAGTGCTCTGGAGAAATTAATTGGCCCTATGGTGAAAAATGCAACCATTGACCCCGTCGAAGCACTATTTCAGTTTGAAAACGGTAGGGTTAAAACATTTCGAACTTCAAGCGATGGACAGAAAGTTAATATAGACGATTTAAAAAGCAAGCTGTCGGAAAAAATTCCTATGCTTTTAACCATTGAAAAACCACAATCGGTTATTCTTCCCATCCCCATTGTTAAAGTATTGCCAAAAACAACAACTAACGAAGCAAATAACCTGGGTATTAAAGAACTAATCGGCAGTGGGAGTTCGCTTTTTCAACATTCTATTCCCAACAGAATTTACAATATTTCCCTTGCAATAAGCAGAATAAATGGTGTGCTCGTTGCGTCGGGAGAAACATTTTCGTTTGCGAAAGCTCTGGGAGACGTTTCTGCGTTTACCGGCTACAAACAGGCATACGTTATCCAAGGAGGGCATACAGTTTTGGGAGATGGCGGGGGGGTGTGTCAGGTTTCGACAACATTTTTTAGAGCATTGCTTAATGCCGGTTTGCCAATTGTGGAACGGCATGCGCATGATTACAGGGTTGGGTACTACGAGCAAGATGCCCTTCCAGGATTAGATGCAACCGTATATGTGCCAAGTGTGGATTTACGGTTTAAAAATGACACAGGACATTCTATTCTTATCCAATCAGCATTTGATGAAGCAAATCAAAGTCTTACCTTTTATCTATATGGAACAAAAGACAACAGGCAAGTAAGCATAAGTAAACCAGTTATTTCCAACCAAACTCCAGCCCCAGCACCTATGTACCAGGATGATCCAACTTTAGAAAAAGGAGTTGTTAAACAAGCAGACTTTGCAGCACCAGGGGCAAAATCCGTTTTTACACGACAGGTTACAAAGAACGGTAAAATTATTATTAATGACACATTTGTTTCCAATTACAGACCGTGGCAAGCAGTATTCCTTCGGGGAACGAAGGAATAAATACTACCAATAACCCAATAAACAAATAACCCCAATCAATTTATTGGTAGTATTTGAAATTGGTAGTATTGGGTTATTCCAGAACTATATATGAATAAAGTTTTAAGTATCGAAACTGCGATAAAAACCTCAGTAAAAATAAGAAGTGAGGGAAAGAAAATAGTTCTGGTGGGTGGTTGTTTTGACATTCTGCATCCAGCGCACGTATTGTTTTTACAAAAAGCAAAAAAACTTGGAGACGCTCTTTTTGTATTGCTGGAAAGTGACAAGACAATTCAGATGCAAAAAGGGCAAAACCGCCCAATTCACAGCCAAAAAGATCGGGCAATGGTAATAGCTAGCATAAGCGTTGTCGATTATGTAGTTCTTCTTCCACCTTTCAAAAACGACACAGACTATGATAACTTGCTTTTGAAGCTAAAACCGACTATAATCGCAACAACCAGTGGCGACCCAAACAGGCACCACAAAGAAAGACAAGGAAAGTTAATTAGTGCTACAGTTATTAATGTTATGAAACGGGTAAAAACAGCATCAACAAGTAATGTAGCAAAGCTACTTGTAACAGATTATTCTTTATGAAATTAATTCTAGGACTATTTGCATTACTTCTTGCTGTTGTTTTTGGCATATTGTTTTTCCAGGGAAATTTTAAGAAAAATATATCGTTCCCTTTTGGGCTTGGCATAAAACAACCAACAGCGATTATAAAAAATCATACATTTAAACTAACGCTTGTCAAAACACCCAAAGAACAGCAGGTTGGTCTGTCGGAAAAAACATCTCTTCCACAGGATGAGAGCATGCTGTTTCCTTTTGGAAACGCAGACTATTATAATTTTTGGATGAAAAATATGAAATTTCCCATTGATATTATTTACATTAACAAAAATCACATTGTGACAATTATCGATAGTGCACAACCACCAAAATCTGCAGAAGAAAGCTTGCCTATTTATAAATCAGACGAACCGGCGGATTCGGTTTTGGAAATAAATGCAGGGCTTTCTAAAAAATACGAATTTAAGAAAAACGACGAGGTAAAAGTAGAAAATCTTCCATGAGAATCTTGGGTATTGAAACCTCGTGTGACGAAACAAGCGCAGCAGTTATAGAAGCAGAAAAAGGCAGTCCCACAGTTAAAGTTTTGAGTAATGTTGTGTCTACGTCTGTAAAGCTCCATGCAAAAACAGGTGGCATTATTCCAGAAATCGCAGCCAGGGAACAAATAAAATATATCCTTCCAGTTATTGAAGAAGCAATTCGAAGCTCAACCCGCGGGGTTGACGCACAAAACCCCGCGGGTTTTATTGATGCCATTGCGGTAACGTATGGACCAGGACTGATCGGCTCACTCCTTGTAGGAGTTGAAACAGCAAAAACGCTGTCGTATGTTTGGAATAAACCCCTTGTTCCGGTGAATCATCTTTATGGTCATATCTATGCTAACTTTATCGAAGATAGCGTGTCATTGCGAGACCATGAAATGGCGAAGCAATCTTCCAAAAAGATTGCCACGTCGTCCCGTTTGAACGGGACTCCTCGCAATGACAACGTCCAATTCCCCGCACTAGCTCTTATCGTTTCCGGTGGTCATACGGATTTAGTTTTATTGAGGAGACACGGAGATATTCAGTGGCTAGGCGGTACGCGGGACGATGCAGCCGGGGAAGCATTTGATAAAATTGGAAGATTGCTAGACCTTCCATATCCAGCAGGACCAGAAATTGAAAGATTCGCAAAAAAAGGAGATCCAAAAGCGTTTAATTTTCCCCGCCCGATGATTGGATCAGATGATTTTGATTTCTCATTCTCCGGTTTAAAAACCGCAGTCTTTCGAGAAACCCAAACAATAAAACAATTTAACAATGAAACAATTAGTAATATATGTGCATCTGTCCAAGCAGCAATAATAGACGTTATTGTTAAAAAAACACTTAAAGCTGCAGAAAAATACCAAGTAAAATCTATTCTCCTTGGTGGCGGCGTTGCCGCAAACCAAGCCCTTCGCGTACAATTCCAATTGAAAATTGAAAATTTAAAATTGAAAATTTCATTATCCGTACCTCCCAAAAGTCTTTGTACGGATAATGGAGGGATGATTGCCGCCGCAGCTTTTTTTAATTATAAAGAAGTGCCGTGGAAAAAACTGACCGCAAATCCGGAACTATATTTTGATTAAGAGAAAATTTTATACTTTTGTCATTCCGAGCGAGACCGAAGGCCGAGCGTGGGAATCTCTCTTTGGAAGATTGCCGCGTCGCTGCGGTTCCTCGCAATGACAAATCTGCTATATTGGAAACATGAAAAATGCGGTGATTGTGCATGGATGGGGTGGGGATTCTAGGGGAAATTGGTTTCCGTGGTTGGCAGATGCATTGAGAGAAAATAAATTTGAGGTAAGCGTTCCTGATTTTCCAAATAGTGAGTTTCCGGATTTGTCTGCGTGGCTCCATTATTTTAAAAACAACGTTGTAATAAACTCTGAAACAATTTTAGTTGGGCACAGTCTTGGTGTACCGTTTATTTTGCGATTTCTTGAGGAATATTCTAAGTCCGTCATTCTGGGGAGAAGTAGCAACGACGACTCCAGAATCGATTCTGGACAAAAAGCCAGAATGACACGAGCTGCATTTTTGGTAGCTGCTTTTGACAAACCGCTAGGCATTGCAGAGATACAAAATTTTGTAGACAAGCCATTTAATTTTGCAAAAATAAAAAGTTCATGCGAGTCGTTTACTATTATAAACAGTGACAACGATCCATATTTTCCATTATCTATTGGAAAGAAATTGGCTAAAAATCTTAATGCAAAACTTGTTATCGAAAAAGATGGCGGGCATTTGCAAAATCCAAGTGGAGTCTTTTCGTATCCGAAATTACTCAACGAGATTCTGGAGTCGCAAGGCTCCCCAGAATGACGCATTTTATGGTATAATTCCGGCATGGAAACACAGCTGCCCGTTGTTATTGTTTTGCTTCTTGGTTTTGTTGGTATCTTCTATTTTTTTAATAAAAAACTTTCTAATTTAGAAAAAGAAAAACCCGATGTATCCCTTGTCGAATGGCTTAAAAGCATGCAGCAGTCGATTGAATCGACAAACAAAACATTAAACGACGCAATGCGGACAAATTCCAGCGACGTAACAAAAGTTTTACAGGAAAATACCAAGCAGTTAAACGAACGGCTGGACCGGGCAGCCGCAGTTATTCGGGATGTTGGGAAAGAAGTTGGGCAAATGAGTGAAATCGGCAGGAGCATGAAGGACTTGCAGGAATTTTTAAAAAGCCCAAAAATGCGGGGAAACATTGGCGAGCAGGTTTTAAAAGATTTAATAACCCAAATGTTTCCAAAGCACAGTTTTCATTTACAATACCAATTTAAATCTGGAGAAAAAGTAGACGCAGCAATTCAAACGGATGCTGGTATTTTGCCAATTGATTCCAAATTTCCCATGGAAAATTTCCAGAAGATGAGCAAAGCACAACAGGACGCAGATAAAGAAACAGCACAGAAAGAATTTATTCGAGACGTTAAAAAACATGTCGATGCGATTGCAAGAAAATACATTTTGCCAGAAGAGGGTACCATGGATTTTGCGCTTATGTATGTGCCAAGCGAATCTGTGTATTACGAACTTGTTAATACAACCGAACTTATGGAATACGCAAGACGTGCCAGGGTATATATTGTTTCCCCAAGTACTTTGTATGCGCATTTGCAAACCATCTTGCTTTCTTTTGAGGGAAAGAAAATTGAGGAGAGGTCTAGGGAAGTTATAAAACTTTTGCGGGCACTGCAAATTGACTACGAAAAAATCGACGAAAATTTGGGAATTTTGGGCAAACATTTAACCAATGCTTCTTCGCAGTTTCACCAGGTAACAAATGGGGTGGCTCAACTTGGCAGAAAATTAACGTCTG
>Ga0209515_10004614_pt1 | contig 18493 bp, 18 predicted proteins | sample Subgroupgradi54m_FD_187454 | JGI IMG/M metagenome (GOLD analysis project Ga0209515, IMG submission 187454) | Subsurface groundwater microbial communities from S. Glens Falls, New York, USA - GMW60B uncontaminated upgradient, 5.4 m (SPAdes)... ...
CCCAGCCACTGGCCGTCGACCGAGTAGCGGTGGAAGCCGCCGCCGAGCTGATCGTAGATCCCCCCGCGCGCCATGCGGGTGAGCGTGGTCCTCACCATCGCCCGCGCCCGCTCGCTCCCCGACCGCTTCCACCAGCGCAGCACGAACTCCCAGATCATGGGCTGGGGGAACTTCGGCGCGTGGCCGAACCCGCCGTCGCGATCGTCGAACTCGTGCGAGAGCGTCGAGAAGGCGTCCGCCAGCACGTCGTCGGTCAGGATCCGGGCCGAGGCCCGCAGCTGGTCCGCCTGGCTCATCTGCTCCACCAGGGCGCGCCCGGACTGGATCACGTCGCCCCGCCGCCCGCGCCAGGCCTCGGCGATCCCCTGCAGGACCCGCGGGAACCCGGGCAAGCCGTGGCGGTCGGTCGGCGGATAGTAAGTGCCACCGTAGAAGGGGACGCCCTCGGGCGTGAGGAACACGGTCATGGGCCACCCGCCGTGGCCGGTCATCGACTGCACCGCCTGCATGTAGATCTGGTCCACATCGGGCCGCTCCTCGCGGTCGACCTTCACGCAGACGAACTGCGCGTTCATGAGCCGCGCGATCTCGTCGTTCTCGAACGACTCGTGCTCCATCACGTGGCACCAGTGGCAGGCCGAGTAGCCGACGGAGAGGAGGATCGGCTTGTCCTCCTCACGCGCCCGCGCGAGCGCCTCCTCGCCCCACGGGTACCAGTCGACGGGGTTGTCCTTGTGCTGGAGCAGGTAGGCGCTCGACTCGTGGGCGAGGCGGTTCATCGCGCAATTCGCGGAGACTGCGCCCGGTGTTCGCGGGCCGGGCTTCCACCCCCGCCCGGGCGACGGCCCCTCGACTGCCCGACGCGAGGGCTCATGGTCGGACGAAGGGCAGCGCCGTCACGCGCGCGGGCAACTCGCGCCCGTCGTCGACCACCACGACGGGCGAGCCCGGCGCCGCGTGCTCGCGGCGGACGAGCGCGAGCGCGATCGGGCGGCCGAGCGCGAGCGACCGCACCGCGCTGGTCACCCGCCCGACGTCGCGGCCCTCGGCGCGGACCGCTGCCTCCGGCCGCGGAACCGTGTCGCCCTCGAGCGTGAGCCCGGTCAGGAGCCGGTTCACGTGCCCGCGGTCGCGCACGCGGACCACCAGCTCCTGCCCGATGTAGCAGCCCTTCGTGTGGGAGACGAGCCCATCGAAGGGGATCTCCGGCAGGAGCACCTTCTCGTCGACGTCGTGCCCGAGCCACGGCGTGCCCGCCTCGACGCGCAGCACGTCGAGCGCGGTCAGGCCGATGGGCCGGACGCCGGCGGCCAGGATCGCCGCCCAGACCGCGGGGCCGTCCGCGCGCCGCGCCAGGAGCCAGGCCTCGGTCTCGCCCGTCTCCCCCCGGCCGCGAGCCACGCGGACCGTGAGCGCGCCGATCTCCGCCTCGGCGTGGTCCCAGGGCGCCGGCGGCAGCGGCGCGCCGGTCAGGCGCTCGACCGCGCGCGGGGTCTCCGGCCCGGCCAGCAGGAACAGCGCCCACTCGTCGCTCGCGTCGCGGATCTCGAGCCGCTCGGCGAAGTGGTACTTCTCGAGCGCCTCCTGCGTGCGCGCCCCCGTCCCGCCGGGCACGACCAGGAGCAGCCGGTCCGCGAGGACGAGCACCCTCAGCAGCATTTGGACCTTGCCGTGGGCGTCGAGGAAAGCGGCCGCGCACCCCTGCCCCGGCTGAAGCCGCTGGACGTCGTTGGTGAGCATGCCGTTCAGGAACGCGACGCGGTCCTTGCCCGTCACCTCGACGACGCCGTCGAGCGACCGGTCGGCCACGCCCACGGCCGTGCGCACCGCGCGGTGCTCGGCGGCGGGGTCGCCGTAGGAGACCGGGAGGTCCACGCCGCAGGGGGCGCCGATGACCGCGCCGGCCTGGACGTGGAGGTCGTGGAGCGGCAGCCGGTCCGCCATGGGCCTCATTCTACATGCGCGCGCTTCCCGCCGTCGGCGCCGATCGGGTAGCATACGGGACCGATGCGCCTCCCCGATCGCGCGACGGTGTCCGCGTTCCAGCGCCGCCTGCTCCGCTGGTACGCCCGGCACGGGCGGGACCTTCCGTGGCGCCGCACGCGCGACCCCTACCGCATCCTCGTCTCCGAGATCATGCTCCAGCAGACGCAGGTCGAGCGCGTGATCCCGAAGTACCACGAGTTCCTCGCGCGCTACCCGACGTTCGAGCGCCTGGCGGCGGCGCGGCCGGCGGAGGTCCGGCGGACCTGGCGCCCGCTCGGCTACAACATCCGGCCCGTCCACCTCCAGGGCATCGCGCGCGAGACCGTGGCCCGCTACAACGGCCGGCTGCCCGACGACGGCGCGACGCTCCGGAGCCTGCGCGGCATCGGCCGCTACACCGCGGGGGCGATCCTCGCCTTCGCCTACGGCCAGGACGCGGCGGTCCTCGACACCAACGTGCGGCGCGTGCTCGGCCGCGTGTTCCTGGGCCCGCGCCGGCTCCCGCGCGTGCGGGGCCAGCGCGCGTTCTGGGACCTGGCCGAGGCGGTGCTGCCCCGCGGCCGCGCCTACGACTTCAACCAGGCGCTCATGGACTTCGGCGCGACCTGGTGCACGCCGCGCAAGCCCCACTGCCCGCGCTGTCCCATGCGGGCGTTCTGCAAGAGTGCGGACAGGGCGTAGCGCGATGGCGTTGCTCCGCTGCGCCGCGCGGACCGTGTAGCGCGATGGTGGTCGAGGTGACCGCCGCGCTGATCCAGGACGAGGCCGGCCGCTACTTGATCACCCGGCGCCGGGAGGGCACCCACCTCGCCGGGCTCTGGGAGTTTCCCGGCGGCAAGCGTCACGCGAGCGAGAGCCCGGAGGCCTGCCTGCGCCGTGAGCTGGAGGAAGAGCTGGGCGGGCCGTTCGAGGTCGGCGACCGCGTCGAGACCGTGCGGTGGGAGTACCCGGAGAAGACGGTGCTCATCCACTTCTACCGCTGCCGGCTCGCCTCGGGCGCGATCGAGCCGCGGGAAGGGCAGGCGCTCGCCTGGGTGGAGCCGGAGCGCTTCGGCGAGTACGCGTTCCCCGACGCCGACGCCGCGCTGATCGCGCGGCTGCGTGCGCAGGGATAACGCGCTCAGCCTTCGGGCCCGAGGAGTTCGTCGACGCCGAAGGCGACGTCAGGGAACGCGTCGATCCTGAGGGTGTCGCCGCGTTGATGGAGCCGAACGTCCCGAAAACCCTCGGGAGCCGGCTGCCTGTGCAGCTCGATGCAATCGGTGGTGAGGTCCACGAGCCACACCTCACGGATCACCGCTCGCGCATACACCGGGAGCTTCACACGTCGATCCCGCTCGACGGATGTATCCATCACCTCGACGAGGAGAACCACGTCACCGGCCCCCGGATGGAAGCGCGCGTAGAAGTCGGACCGTGGTCGGAGGAGCGTGACGTCGGGCTGGGGCTCGGAATCTTCAGCGGGCAGATCGATCGGGTTCTGCACCCACGCGATCGCCCGCTGTCCCAGGCGCGACGAGGAGAGGTGATCGGCGCGGGCGACCGTACTCGCGTGGCGGGTACCGATGGGCGTCATCTCGATGATCTCCCCTTCGATCAGCTCCACGCGGTCGTCCTCCGACAGGATGCCGGTCTCGCCCATCCGGTGATACTCGTCGATCGTGAAGCGCCGCCGCTTCAGCGCGACTGCCATGGCTTGCCTCCTCATCGAGCATTCTACGCCGGCCGCCCGCGCCGGTCAGTGCCTGACTCTGGATACACCACAGTCGCGGCGACAGGGCCTTGCTGCTCCCGATGGCCTCCGAGAGCACCAAGGCAGGCTGGTCTTGACGGGCCCCTGCGATGCCCCCATAGTTCGTCTGCTGCAGTCGATCCGTCAAGCCTTGCGCGGCCAGGAGGGAACATCACAGGGCTGAGTGCCCTGACGCTCGAGCTCAGCGGAAAGCGGCTGGAGGTGCTCCACGAGACGCTGCCGGGAGTCTCCCGCGTCGCCGTGCTCGCCAACGCCGCAGAGCCAGCTACCGCCCCGGCGTCCGGGGAGATACGGCTCGCGGCCCGGAGGCTGGGGTTGCAGCTCCAATTCTTGGTCTTCCGAGGGCCCGAGGACTTCGAGGCGTTATTCCGCGCCGCTGCCAGTGAGCGGGCTGACGCCCTCATGGTGTTGACAGATCCCGTCACCGTGTCTCACCGAAAGCGCTTCGTCGACCTCGCGGCAAAGCATCGGCAGCCCGTCATCTACACAGACCGGGAGTGGGCCCAGGCTGGAGGCCTCATGTCCTACGGGGCGGACGTCCGCGACTTGTACAGGCGCGCCGCCACCTACGTCGACAAGATCCTCAAGGGGGCCAAGTCTGCTGACCTTCCCGTCGAGCAGCCGACCAAGTTCGAGCTGGTAATCAACCTGAAGACGGCCAACGCGCTCGGGCTCGCGATCCCGCAGTCGGTGCTTGTGCGGGCGGATGAGGTGATTCGGTGATCGGCCAGGTCACGGCCACGTTTTGCCTTGAGAGGCCCCGCCGATTTCGCCCTGATGGCCGCCGATGGCGCTTGGGTGTCGCGCCCGTTCTCGCGCTCGCCCTCCTGCTCCTCCCGCACGACCTCGACGCGCAGGAGGTCACAAAGATCGTCAGGATCGGGGTGCTCTCGCCCGGCTACGCCGGTCCATCGCCGTTCATGGACGCGCTTCGGGATCAACTGCGGCAACTCGGACACGTCGAAGGGCGGAACATCACCTACGAATTCCGTTATGCGGAAGGGCGATACGACCGCCTGCCCGGCCTGGCCGCTGAGCTGGTCCGCCTGAACGTGGACGTAATCGTCGCGCGCGCGACGCCGGCGACCCTGGCCGCCAAGCACGCAACCACGTCGATCCCGATCGTCATGCCGGTCGTGGCCGACGCCGTGGAGGCCGGGCTTGTCGCAAGCCTCGGTCGACCGGGCGGCAACGTCACCGGGGTCTCCGTGGTTGCGCGCGAGCTCAGCGGAAAGCGGCTGCAGCTGCTCAAGGAGGTCGCCCCCAAGGCGTCGCGCGTGGCCGTCCTCTGGAATCCTGACAATCCGGCCGCCCACATTCTGTTGAGAGAGACAGGGTCGGTCGCGCGGTCACTCGGTCTGACGCTGCATCCGTTGCCGGCACGAGCTCCCGGCGACTTGCCTGGTGCCTTCTCAGAGTTGAACCATACAGGTGCCGACGCGCTGTTCGTGCTCGATGACCCGCTGCTCATCGATGACCGGGCCCGGATCGTCGACTTCGCGAAGAAGAGCCGGCTCCCCACGATGTACGGGCTCAAGCAGTTCGTGGAAGCTGGCGGCCTCATGTCCTACGGAGCGGACATCATCGCGAGTTACCGTCAGGCTGCCGTCCTCGTCGACAAGATCCTCAGGGGCGCAAAGCCGGCGGATCTGCCCGTTGAACAACCTACCAAGTTCGAGCTCGTCATCAATCTCAAGGCCGCCAAGGCCCTCGGCTTGACGATTCCGCAGTCGCTGCTCGTTCGGGCCGACGAGGTCATCAGGTGAGAGCGTTCGCACTCCTCGTAAGTCTCGCCGTTGGCATTGTCGTGACACCGCTCGCAGCCGACGCGCAGAAGGCGGGGAAGATGCCTCGGCTCGGTGTTCTCTGGCCCGGCCCTTCCACTGGCCTCGGTGAACTTCGTGCAAGTCTGCGCGAGCTGGGATACGTCCAGGGTCAAAACATCGCGATTGAATACCGGTTCACCGAGGCCAGACCGGACAGGATCGCGAACGCTGCCGCCGAGCTGGTCCGGCTGAGGGTCGACGTGATCGTGACCGCAGGGACGGTCGCCACCCGCGCGGCCAAGGAAGCCACGACTGCGACCATCCCGATCGTCATGGCGATCGTCGCGGACCCTGTCGGAAGCGGGCTCGTGACGAGCCTCTCCCGCCCGGGAGGCAATATTACGGGGCTGTCGCTCATGGCGACGGAGATAAGTGCCAAGCGGTTACAACTCCTGAGGGAAATTGTTCCGAAGGCCTCGCGCGTGGCCGTCCTCTGGAACCCCGCCAGTCCATGGCATCAACGAGTCGTGAAGCAAATCGAGCTCCTGGCCCCGGCCCTGCGGATGCGGCCGCAATTCGTCGCTGCACGGAGTCCGGCCGACTTCGAGCCGCGTTCAGCGCGATGACGAAGGGACAGACAGACGCCCTCTTCGTGGTCGAGGACCCGGTGTTCGACGTGCATCGGAGCCGGCTCCTGGAATTGGTGCGTAAGAGCCGGCTCCCGGCCATCTACGGGGTAAGAGGTCTTGTGGAGGCTGGTGGTCTCGTGTCCTATGGCGCGAGCTTCACCGACATGTTCCAGCGATCCGCGTTCTTCGTCGACAAGCTGCTGAAGGGCGCAAAGCCCGCCGAGCTCCCGGTAGAACAGGCGACGAAGTTCGAACTCGTCATCAATCTCAAGACCGCGAAGGCGCTCGGCCTCACGATCCCGCCGTCGATCCTCCTGCGAGCAGACCAGGTCATCCGATGAACGTCAGCGCGCTGGCTCTGACGCTCGGCCTGCTGGCGGCGCCGCTTCCGTCCAGCGGACAGCTGCGCTCGGCCTCACGATCCCACCGTCACTCCTGCTCAGGGCGGATGAGGTGATCCGGTGAATCCCTTGTGGGTCGTTATCCTCACCCTTGGCCTCCTCGTGGCACCGCTCGCCGCCGGCGCGCAGCAGGCCAAAGTCCCTGTGATCGGCGTGCTGATGGTGTCCGCTGGCCCCAAAGATTCCGTCGTCGGGTCGTTCCGCCAAGGGTTGCGCGATCAGGGCTACGTGGAGGGACGCAACGTCGCCATTGAGTTCCGGAGTGCGGCGGGCAGGACGGACCGCCTCCCTCGCCTTGCCAAGGAACTGGTCGATCGGAGGGTCGATGTCATCTTTCCGGCGGCGGAGCCGGCGCTTCTGGCTAACGCCTGCCGGTGCGAGACCCGAAGGATTTCGAGACTATCTTCTCGGCCGCCGCCGGCTGGAGGGCGGGCGGCGTCGTCGTGCTGGTGGATCCCCTGACCATCGCCCATGCCGGTCGCATCGCCGAGCTGGCCGCGAAGCGCCGGCTGCCCACGATCGCCGGGCCCCCCGATCTCGTCGACGCCGGCGGTCTCATGTCATACTGGGTCAACTCGGCCGGCCTGTACCGGAGCATCGCATCCTACGTCGATCGGATGCTCAAGGGCCAAGCCGGCCGACCTCCCGGTCCAGCAGCCGGCGCAGTTCGAGCTGATCATCGACCTGAAGACAGCGAAGATGCTGGGCCTCACAATCCCGCGAGCGCTCCTCTTGCGCGCCGGCGAGCTGATCCAGTGAGGCACTGCCGGGCCGCCTGCGCCGGCGCTCTGGGCCCTCTGGTTCGAACCGCGAGAGCGCGCGGTCCGACGGTTCCCCGGTCCGTGGTCCGGCAAGCGGACGAGGGCATCCGGCGAGTCCTGGTCCACGTCGCGGCAAGGTCGGACCCCGCCCTCGGAGCCGAGCTGAAACCGAGGCAGGCCGCGTAGCCTCGATGGCGCGGCGCGCGACCGACGGCCGCTGAAAGGGTGGCTATGAGCATCGTGGCCATTTCCTCGACTCTCGGCAGTCTGGGCGACGAAATCGGACGCGAGGTGGGCCGGCGCCTCTCCCATGAATTCGCGGACCGCGAGATCCTCGCCAAGGCCGCCGAGCGCTTCGGTGAGCGGGTGATGGAGCTCCAGCACGTCACCGAGGGCAGACCGAGCTTTCTGGAGCGCTTCACCGGCGACAAGGACCGCTACCTGGCGTACGTGGAGGCCATCGTCTTCGAGATGGCCGCCCGCGACAATGTCGTGCTGGGCGGCCGAGGCGCCGTGATTCTCCTGAGCAAGATCCGCCACGTGCTGCGCGTGCGGGTCACCGCGCCCGAAAGTGTTCGGGCCGAGCGCGTCGAAAACGCGCAGGCGCTCACCCACGAGGCGGCCCTGGAGGTCGTGCGCGAGAGCGACCGCGAGCGAGCCGCACGGGTCAGGTCGCTCTACCACGTCAACTGGGATGACCCTGTCCTCTACGAGATGGTGCTCAACACCGAGCGGCTGACCGTACCCCGAGCCGCGGAGCTCATTCAGGAGGCGCTCCGGGACGAGCGGTTTCAGCCGACGCCCGAGGCGCGCCGAACCCTCGCGCAGCTCAGCGAGGCCGCCCGGGCGAGGGTGGCGCTGCTGCCGAAGCCACCCACGTAGTCTCCACACCGCGAAGCAGGCACCGAAGGCGGGACGGCAAAGTCGGGAGCGGTCCCGCTTCCTTGGGCCGTTGTCCCCTCAAGGGGCCTTGACGGCTCCCGCACCGGCGCCCATAGTTCCAATTGACCGAGGACCTGGCCTGCGACGGAGGGCGATCATGAAGGCGGCGACGGAGCCAGGGCCGAACCTTGGGGACCTGGTGGTCAAGCCGAAGACCGCCGGGGCGCGCGGCCTCTCGATCCCCGAGTCGGTCCGGCTGCGCGCCCACGAGGTGGGGCGATGAGACCGCGGGGTCTGCTCTTCAGGAAGTACGTCGTGCTCTTCGTCGCCCTGGTCGGCGGCGCCCTGATCACGAGCGGCCTCGTCGAGATCTACTTCACGTATCAACAGAGCAAGACCGCGCTCGTGCGCGTGCAGCGCGAGAAGGCGGCGGTCGCGGCCTCCCGCATCGAGCAGTTCGTGACCGAAGTCGAGCGCCAGCTCCAATGGATCACCCAGTCGGGCGCGGGCGCGGTGCCCCTCGAGCAGCGGCGCTTCGACGTGCTCCGCCTCCTGCGTCACGCCCCCGCCATCACCGAGGTCAGCCATCTCGACGCCGCCGGGCGGGAGCAGCTTCGTGTCTCCCGCCTGGCCATGGACGTGATCGGGAGCCAGGCCGACCTCTCGCGGGAGCCGAAGTTCCTGCAGGCGAGGGCGCGGAAGGTCTACTTCAGCCCGGTCTACTTCCGGAAGGAGTCGGAGCCATACATGACCGTCGCGCTGGCCGGGAGCGGCGACGACGCCGGGGTGACCGTGGCCGAGGTGAACCTGAAGTTCATCTGGGACGTGGTGTCGCAGATCAAGATCGGCAAGGTCGGCCGCGCCTACGTGGTCGACTCCCGCGGGAACCTGATCGCGCACCCCGACATCAGCCTGGTCTTGCAGAAAACCGACCTCTCCTCCCTGCCCTACTTCCGCGCCGCCGCCACCGCCAAGGCGCCGGGCGGCGAAGCCGAGACGGCCACGATCGCGCGCGACCTCCAGGGCCACCAGGTCCTGACGGCCTACGCGCCCATCGCGCCGCTCGGCTGGCTTGTCTTTGTGGACCTGCCGCTCGGCGAGGCCTTCGCCCCGCTCTACGCGTCGATGCTGCGGACGGGCGCGCTCCTGCTCGTCGGCCTGGCGCTCTCGGTGGCGGCGAGCCTGGTGCTGGCCCGCCGCATGGTCACGCCCATCCAGGCGCTGCAGACGGGCGCGGCCCAGATCGGAGCCGGGGCACTGGAGCAGCGCATCGAGGTCAGGACTGGAGACGAGCTGGAGGCATTGGCTGACGAGTTCAACCGCATGGCGAGCCGGCTTCAGGAGTCGTACGCCGGCCTCGAGCAGAAGGTCGCCGAGCGGACGCGCGAGCTGACCGAGGCGCTCGAGCAGCAGACGGCGACGAGCGATGTGCTGCGGATCATCAGCAGCTCGCCCACCGACCTGCAGCCCATCTACCACGCGATCCTCGCCAACGTCACGCGCCTGTGTGACGCCAACATCGCGGCGCTCTTCCTCTACGACGGCGAGGTCCTGGTGGCCGCCGCCCACTACAACGCGACCCCGGAGTTCGCGCAGCACCTGGAGCGAAACCGGCCTCGTCCGAGCCGCGAAACGAGCACGCGGCGCGCCGCGCTCGAGCGGAGGGTCGTCCACGTCGCCGATCTCCTCGGCGATCCCGAGTTTGCGCCCTCGCCGCTGCCGCTCTACCGTGCCGAGAACGTGCGCACCGTCCTGTCCGTCCCGATGATCCGCGAAGACGCCCTCGTCGGCGTAATCACGACTTGGCGTCGGCAGGTCCGGCCCTTCACCGACAAGCAGGTCGCACTGGTCAAGACATTCGCCGACCAGGCCGTCATCGCCATCGAGAACGTGCGCCTGTTCCAGGAGCTGGAGGCGCGCACCCAGGCGCTGGCCCGCTCGGTCGAGGAACTGCGTGCCCTCGGCGAGGTCAGCCAGGCGGTCAGCTCGACGCTCGACCTCCAGAACGTCCTCGCCACCGTCGCGGCCCACGCCGTTCGGCTGTCAGGGACCGACGCCGGGGCGATCTACGAGTTCGACGAAGCGTCCCGCGAGTTCCACCTGCGGGCGACGCACCAGATGAGCGGAGAGCTGATCGAGGCCCTCCGCGAAGCGCGCATCCGCCTCGGTGAAACCGGCGTCGGGCAGGCCGCGGTCAGGCGCGCGCCGGTGCAGATCCCCGACATCCTGGACGTGCCCAGCTATCCCCTTCGCGATGTCCTCGCGCGCGCCGGGTTCAGGGCCGTGCTCGCGGTCCCCATCCTCAGGGAGGACGCCATCATCGGCGGGCTCGTCGTCCGCCGGAGAGCGCCCGGAACGTTCCCGAAGGAGGTCCTCGACCTGCTCGAGACGTTCGCTAGTCAGTCCGCCCTGGCCATCCAGAACGCCCGGCTTTTCCGGGAGGTCGACGACAAGAGCCGGCAGCTCGATGCGGCCAACCGCCACAAGTCGGAGTTCCTCGCCAACATGTCTCACGAGCTGCGCACCCCCCTCAACGCCGTCATCGGCTTCTCCGAGGTCCTCCTCGAGCGCATGTTCGGCGAGCTCAACGCCAAGCAGGCCGAGTACCTCGAGGACATCCTCGTCTCCGGCCGCCACCTCCTCTCCCTCATCAACGACATCCTCGACCTCTCCAAGGTCGAGGCCGGCCGCCTGGAGCTGGAGCTGGCCCCCTTCGACCTGCCCCTCGCCCTCGACAACGCGCTGACCCTCGTGCGCGAGCGGGCCACCCACCACGGCATCACCCTCGACCTCGCCATGGACAACCGCATCGGCGCCTTCGTGGGCGACGAGCGGAAGATCAAGCAGATCATCCTCAACCTCCTCTCCAACGCCGTGAAGTTCACCCCCGAGGGTGGGCGCGTCACGCTCGCCGCGGGCCCGGCCGACGGCGCCGTCGAGGTCTCCGTCACCGACACCGGCATCGGCATCGCCCCCGAGGACCAGGAGGTGATCTTCGAGGAGTTCCGCCAGGTGGGGAGCGACTCCGCCAGCAAGCGCGAGGGCACCGGGCTCGGCCTGACCCTGACCAGGAAGCTGGTCGAGCTGCACGGCGGGCGGATCCGGGTCGAGAGCGAAGTTGGCAAAGGCTCCGCCTTCACCGTGAGCCTTCCGGTGAGATCGTGAGCGGGACGGCGCGATCCTTGACGGGATCGGCTGGTGCCGCATGCTAAATGGCCCCGCTTCGGGGGGGAACACTCACGGGCGCGACCGCCGCGCGGTCGGCCGTCAGGTGACACCATGGCCGGCGAGCTGATCCTGATCGTCGAGGACAACGAAAAGAACCGGAAGCTCGTGCGCGACGTGCTGCAGTTCAAGGGCTACCAGACCGTCGAGACCGAGACCGGCGAGGAGGGCGTCCACCTCGCCCGGACGCTCCGACCCGCGCTGATCCTCATGGACATCCAGCTCCCGGGCATCGACGGGATCGCCGCGCTCGCGCGCCTGCGGGCGGAGCCGGAGACGCGCGCGATCCCCATCATCGCCGTCACCGCGTCGGCGATGACGCACAACCGCCAGAAGATCATGGCGTCCGGGTTCGATGGCTATCAGTCCAAGCCGATCAGGGTCAAGGACTTCCTCCAGGCGGTCGAGCAGATGCTCGCGCGCGGCCGGGGCGCGGGAGGTGCCGCGTGAGCCCGCCCGCGAAGATCCTCGTGGTGGACGACACCCCCAGGAACGTCAAGCTCCTGGCCGACCTGCTGAGCGCAAAGGGCTACACGGTGGCGACGGCGGACTCCGGACCGGCGGCGTTGAAGCAGATCGAGGCCGAGCCCCCGGATCTGGTCCTGCTCGACGTCGTCATGCCCGGCATGACCGGGTACGAGGCGTGCCGGAAGATCCGCGAGAACCCGGCCACCGGCATCCTGCCTGTCGTGATGGTGACCGCGCTCGATCCGGCAGAGGAGCGGATCAACGGGCTCGAGGCGGGGGCCGACGACTTCCTCACCAAGCCCATCAACCAGCCGGAGCTGCTGGCGCGCGTGCGCTCGCTCCTCCGGATCAAGGACCTGTACGACACGGTCCAGGCTCAGGCCGGCCAGCTCGCCGAGTGGAACCAGACGCTCGAGCGGCGCGTGCAGGAGCAGGTGGCGCAGCTCGAGCGCCTGGGCCGTCTCAAGCGCTTCTTCTCGCCCCAGCTCGCGGAGCTGATCGTCTCGGGCGGCGCCGAGGACCCGCTCAGGTCGCACCGGCGGGAGGTCACCGTCGTGTTCGTCGACCTGCGCGGCTTCACGGCCTTCGCCGAGACGGCCGAGCCCGAGGAGGTCATGGGCGTGCTCCGCGAGTACCACGCCGAGATGGGCCGGCTGATCCTCGTCCATGAAGGCACGCTCGAGCGCTTCACCGGCGACGGCATGATGGTCTTCTTCAACGACCCCGTGCCCGTGCCGAACCCGGGCGAGCGCGCGATCCGCATGGCACTGGAGATGCGGGAGCACGTGCGCGAGCTGGCGGGTGCGTGGCGCAAGCGCGGCTACGACCTGAGCGTTGGCCTCGGCCTCGCCCAGGGCTACGCGACGATCGGCGCGATCGGCTTCGAGGGCCGCTGGGACTACGGCGCGATCGGGACCGTCACGAACCTGGCGGCCCGGCTCTGCGGCGAGGCCAGGGCGGGCCAGATCCTGATCCCGCCGCGGCTGCTGGCGGCGCTCGAGGAGCTGCTCGAGATCGAGCCCCTCGGGGATCTGACCCTCAAGGGTTTTCTCAAGCCGGTCCCGGCCTTCAACGTCCTCGGCCTCAAGACGGCCGGGGCCTGAGGCGCCCGCAGGGCGTGGTCCGCGAGAGAAAGGCTCAGACGAGCCGGTCGAGCACTTCGGGCGGAATGTGCTGCCTCAGACCGGGATAGGTCTCCAGCAGCCGCGCGATGTCTGCCAGATCCTTCTGACGCTTGCTCGCCCGGCGAGTCGGGTCGAGTGCGGCCCACACCTTTCCTTGCAGCACGTCGTCGACCCTGGCCACGCGCAGGCGGCGTCCCAGGACGGTTTGCCACTCCGAGCGCTCGACGAACGGCGTATATCGCGGATCGGTCTGAATCTGGACGCGGAGATCGGAGCCCGCCTGCGAGATGTTGAGGCGGTGGGCGAACCGCTCCACGGTGAACGCTTCCCGTAACAGGGCTTCGAGACGTGGCAACTGGTCAGCGGCGACCACCACGTCGAGGTCCAGGCTCACCACGGGCTCCGCGTACGCGTTGACCGCCTGCCCGCCCACGAGGCAGTAGCGGATCCCCTGGTCGGTGAGCATGGCGATGACACGGTCGAGGAAATCGACTCTGTCCTCCACTACGGCCTTCCAGAACGCGTAAGCATCCACGGCGACATCTCGACGTTTCAGAGATCATAGCAGGCCGTGCCCCACGCGCGAACTTCGGGGGCCGGCGGGCCCCGGTGGGGCGTCCCGATTCGTGTGGAAAAGAGAAATGGCGCATTCTCCCGGTTGGTGAAGTCAACAACCAGCCAGCCGCCTGCCAGGGCGGCCACCGGAGGCACGCGCCATGGGCAAAAGTAGCAGGAAGCCGGCAGGAGCGCATGAGGTCAAGCCAGTTTCGCTGGGCGAGTTGATCCACCAGCACGTCCGCATCGCGATCGAGACGGCCGTCCACGAGGAGCTGCTGGCCACGCTGGGGGCGACGCCGTACGAGCGGTGCGAGGCCCGGCGGGGCTACCGCAACGGCACCAAGGAGCGGACGCTGACGGGACCGAGCGGGCCGGTCGCGCTCACGCTGCCGCGGGCCACCCTGTTCCGGCCCGCCGGCGCGACGGAATGGACCTCGACGATCCTCCCGCGCTATCAGCGGCGGATGCGCGAGGTGACTGAAGCGGTGGCCGCCACCTACTTGGCGGGCGGCAACACCCGCCGGATTCGCGGGGCCCTCCAACCGCTGCTCAAGGCGGCGCCGCTCTCGAAGAGCGCGGTGTCGCGCGTCGTCGCCACGCTGAAGGAGGGGCTGGAGGCGTGGCGCACCCGCGCGCTTGCCGACCTCGATGTGATCTATGTCTACCTCGATGGCTTTGCCCTGCGCGTGCGCAGGGCCGGGAAGGTGGTGAGCGCGCCCGTGCTGGGCGTCGTTGGGGTCCTTCCCGACGGCGGCAAACACCTGCTCGCCCTGGAGCTGTGCGGGGGCGAGTCGTGCGGCGTGGAAAGGCTGCCTCGACGATCTCGCCGCCCGGGGCCTCCGGGCCCCGGTGCTGTGCATCATCGACGGCAATGCCGGGCTGCGGCGCGCCGTCGAGCTGGTGTGGCCTCGGGCCGCGGTGCAACGCTGCTGCGCGCACAAGCTGCGGAACCTTGCATGTAAAGCTCCGAAGCACGCGCTCGCCGACATTCGCGACGACTTCCATCGTATCGTCTATGCCGGCAGTGGCGAGGCCGCGCGCACCGCCTTCGCGGCCTTCGAGCGCACGTGGGCCAAGCGCTGCCCGGGCGTGGTGACGAGCCTGCGGGAAGGCGGCCACGAACTCTTGACGTTTTTCCGCTTTCCCAACACACAGTGGAAGACCCTGCGGACGACGAACGTGATCGAGCGGCTCCACGAAGAATTCCGGCGCCGTGTGAAGACGCAAGGCTCGCTCCCGACCGAAGACGCGGCCCTGGTCCTGCTCTTCAGTCTCGTGGCAAGCGGGCAAGTCAGGTTGCGCAGGATTGGCGAACAATCGCCGCGGTGCTACGCCAGCACACGTCGGTGGCGGCATGACGCATCAAAGACCCCCCGGTCCCTCGATCCGGCCGTCGGTGCTGCTGCGGGCAGATCAGGTGATCGAGTGATGGAGCGTCGCGCGTTCATCGTGGGTGGGTGCGCACTCCTCGCCTCGCCGATCGCCGCGGAGGCGCAGCAGACGGGGAAGAGGGTCCCCCGCGTCGGCGTGCTTGCGACCGGAGTCAACCCACGTTCGGCGTCGTTCTATGCCGCCTTCGAGCAGCGGCTGCGAGAACTTGGCTATGTCGAGGGCCAAAGCATCACAATCGATTTCCGCATTCCATCGGCCGCACAGGACCTGTCGGAAGTCGCGGCCGCTCTGGTCCAGAGCAACCCGGACGTGCTCATGGTCCCGGGGCCAGAAGCGTCGTTGAAGGCTGCAATTCGGGCCACCAAGAAGATCCCGATCGTCATGGTCGCCATGAATTACGATCCGATTGCCCTGGGGTACGTCGCGAGCCTCTTTAAGCCCGGAGGCAACATCACCGGGTTGTTCTCCCGCTCGCCTGAGTTGACGGCGAAGCAGTTGGAGCTGCTCAGGGAGGCCCTGCCCCGAGCCACGACCATCGCCGTCCTATGGGAGGCCAATTCGGCCGACCAAGTGCGCGCAGCGGAAGTGGCCGCCGCGTCGTTAGGGGTAAAGCTCCAGAAGGTAGAGGTTCGCCCGCCCTATGACTTCGAGGCGGCATTCGCCCGTGTGAAGCGGGGTGGCGCCGCTGGCGTCCTGATTGTGGGCTCGCCAATAATCTTTCGTGAGCAAGCGCGGATTGCTGCCCTTGCGCTCAAGCATGGCCTGCCATCAATGGGCTCGTCCAGCTTCGGCGGCCTCGCGATGGGTTACGGAATCAACCTGCCTGATACATTCCGCCGAGCCGCCGAGCACGTGGATAAGATCCTCAAAGGCGCGAAGCCGGCAGACCTGCCGGTCGAGCAGCCGACGAAGTTCGAGCTGGTGATCAACCTCAAGACCGCCAAGGCCCTCGGCCTGACGATCCCGCCATCCATCCTGATCCGGGCGGACCAGGTGATCGAGTGACTGAGCGTGCTGGCCTCAAGATCCGAACGGGGTGTGCGACGTCCCAATTGTCCAGAGAAACCGGAAGGCGCGTCCCTCCATTTTCCACATCAAGCGGGACACCACCGCCCCGGTCGTCGAGGCGGCCCTCGGCCACCTCGGTACCCTCTCGATCCTTCTTCATCGCCGACGTCGCGAGCGTCTCCAGGCGCTTGCCGACCGACTGTTAGTCGGCGCCGTAGCCGAACGGTCTCGCCGCCCTTGAGCCCGAGCCGCATCGGCGCCAGGCGTGGGTGGACCTGAAGACGGGCGGGCTGCCGGCCCGACGAGCCATTGAGTCCGAGCCGCACCGGCGCCCGCGTCTCGTCATCGAACCCGTCGAGCCGACTCGGATCGAACGGCCGGTAGGCCAGCTCGCCGTCGGCCGTCAGCCGGTTCCACGAGGCTGGCGACCGCAGCACGCTAGAACATGTTCGCCTCCGGCCGCAACGGCCCGCGCGCAAACCGCGCCAGCGACAGGGGGGCGATGTCCATGCTGCCGGCGTGGCCGTCGAGAACGAGCTCGGCCATGAGCCGGCCGATCGCGGGCGCGTGCATGAAGCCGTGGCCGGAGAAGCCGCACGCGACGTAGAACCCCGGCGCCGCCGCCGCCTGGTCGAGGATGCCGTGGTAGTCGGGCGTGAGGTCGCGCACGCCGGCGTAGGCGCGCATCACCCTGGCCTCGGCCAGCGGCGGCACCCGCCGGGCGGCGGCCCGGAAGACGAGGTCGAAGGCGTCCCAGTCGACGGTGGTGTCGTGGCCCGGGTGGTGATCCTTATCCGTGCCGCCCATGAGCACCGCGCTCGCGCCCTGCCGATGCACGTACCAGCCGGTGTCCAGGTCGACGATCAGCGGGAAGACCCCGGGAAGCTGCGGCAGCGGCTCGGTCACCAGCACCTGGCGCTTGTAGGGCCGGGACTGGATGCCCACGCCGGCGAGCGCGCCGATCTCGTCCGCGTGAGGACCCGCGCAATCGACGACCACCGGCGCCGCGTACTCCCCCCTCACGGTGCGCGCGCCCGTCACGCGGGCGTCCGTCTTGACGATCCCGGTCACGCCCTCGCTCGTGCGGACGTCGAGGCCGCGATCGCGCGCCAGGGCCAGGAACGCCTGCAGGAGCCCGTGCGGGTCGGCGGACCCGTCGTCGCCGCAGTAGGTGCCGCCGAGGAGGTCGGCGGTCACCAGCGCGGGCAGGAGCGGCTTCATCTCGTCCGGCGCCAGCACGCGGCTCCGAACGCCCAGCGAGCGCTGCAGCTCCACGCTCCGGACCGAGGTTGCGAGGGTCGCCGGGTCGCCCGTCACGAAGAGGTAGCCGTGAACGACGAAGTCGACCGGGCGGCCGAGCCGCTCGCGGGCGTCGGCGAAGTAGGGGTACGAGAGCAGCGTGAGGCGGATGTTGGCCTCGGTCGAGAACTGGTGGCGGACGCCCCCCGTCGCCTTCGACGTGGCGCCGGTGCCGACCTGGTCCTCGCGCTCGAGCAGGATCACGCGCAGGCGCGGGCTCCGCTCGAGGAGATGGTAGGCGACGGAGGCGCCGATCACGCCGCCACCGATGACGAGGACGTCAGCGGTGGTCACGGATAGCTGGGCAGGCGCAGCGGATCGCTCAGTTGAGCGAGGCCAGGGTCAGGCGGACCCGGCGGAGCTGGCCGCGGAGGGCCTCGGCGTCGGGCGCCTCGGGGCAGCGGGTCAGGTACCGCTCCCAGTCCGCCAGCCCGCCCGCGTAGTCGCCGAGCGTGATCCGCACCGTCCCGCGGTCCCGCACCTCCGCCGCCGACGTGTCGTCGGCGACCAGGAGCCGCTCGATCACCGCCAGGAGCTTCGGCCACTCCTGCCGCTTCGAGTAGTTCGCCTTCAGGTTGTTGAGCATCCGGATCAGGAGCTGGCGGCGGGTGACAGGCGCGAAGTGCTCGGCGCGGAGCGCCATCCGGCGGCCGACGGCCTGCGCGACGAGGTCCACGCAGGCGTCCCGGGTGAGCATGGCCCCGCCGTGAAAAGGGTCGAGCAGGATCTTGTCGCCGCCCACGCGCGCGCCGACGATGAAGTGACCGGGCAGCCCGATGCCGGCGATCTCGAGCCCGACGCGGCGCCCCACCTCGATCAGCACGAGCGAGAGCGTGATCGGGATGCCGAGCCGGCGGGCGAGGACGTCGTTCAGGCAGCTGTTGCGGGGGTCGTAGTAGTCGGCGTCGTTGCCGCGGAAGCCCTCCTCCTCGAACAGGAACTCCCGGAGCCGGTGGAGCCGGTGCAGCTCGTCGTCCGCCCGCTTGGCGCCGGACATGGCCGCGAGGTCCTCGAGCGCGTGGAGGGACTCCTCGGGGCGGAAAGACGGGTGCTCGACGGCGGCGATCAGCAGCGCGGCGCGGGCCAAGTCGATCTCGGGATCCGGCGCCGCCATCTCGCGGGCGAACGCCCGCAGAGCCGCGTCCATCAACAGCCGGGGGCGTGGTGGATGCCGGCGGTCTTGAGCGCGGCCGTCTGCAGCTCCTCGGCCAGCTCGAGGGTGCGGCGCGCCGCCCGGCGAG
>Ga0209515_10004615_pt1 | contig 18492 bp, 22 predicted proteins | sample Subgroupgradi54m_FD_187454 | JGI IMG/M metagenome (GOLD analysis project Ga0209515, IMG submission 187454) | Subsurface groundwater microbial communities from S. Glens Falls, New York, USA - GMW60B uncontaminated upgradient, 5.4 m (SPAdes)... ...
TCCATGTTCCCTCCTTGATTATTTATAACGATACTGCTACTGAAGTTATTTCCATTAACCGATGTTTTGCCTACCGGGTTAAGCAGACCTCTTAAAAAAAATAAAATATCATTCTGTGCTTTGTCGCTTCTTAAAAGTCCTATGCCATGTCCAAAACCCGGATATTCATGCTGCTCTTTTGGTTTAACTGCTTTTCCAAAAATAAAGTCAGCATCGCTTTTTTCACGTTCATCGGAAGCAATAAAAAGATGGCTGGGAGAAAAGTTTAGGATGTCATTGCCCAAAAGTACGCCTCGCGCCCCAGTATTAGAAGGAGAAAGAGCCACGGCTGCCCGTATCTCTTTAATGCTTCCTGAAACTACGAAAGCAACATTAGCGCCGACAGATGTGCCGATAATGCCGATACGAGATGAATCCACTTCTGCTTGCCTTTTCAAAAACTCAACCGCTCCCAGAACATCCTTAGGAAAGTCATTTATGTTGGCAGTTCCATTCTTGCTCTCTCCAAACCCCCGCGTATCATAAGCAAACACTGCATAACCGTTTTTGAGTAAGATCGGGATAAAGGTATCGAAATCATGACGAGAAGAATTAAATTGATGCGAGAGAATAATTGTCGGATGCCGTTTCTTTGGATCTGGGACCCAATAAGTTCCTGCGAGCTTGTAACCGTCCTGCGCCACAAATGAAACGTCGCGACTCTCAGAATTGCTCACTGGCATTCGTGTTTCATTAGACAGTTTTTTATTTTCTCCGCCACGAAAGAATAGAAAAAGACTCAAAAGGCCTAATCCTAATAGTCCAGGGATCAATAATTTCAAAAAATGTTTTTGGGTCATTGGCATACTACTAACGTTGGTTCATCTTATTCATGTTATTGGCGGGCTGGTGTAGGATTTGAGACGGGGCTGAATTTTTTACGATTAACGCACGGCCGATGTCAACAACACCGAACAAAACCACCGCCAGCAAGAGAACAAAAGCAAATTTAAGTTGAGGCGATTTTGTTTGACGCAAGGCTAGATAATAGGCCAAAGCAATGAGCGCGAACGAAAATGTAAACAACCACTCGCGCATGTAGAAGTTCATGCTCATAAAAATTCCGATGCCGCCCAGGATTGAAAACCACATTGGTAATTTTCCGTAACGGAAAATTCCTGCGGCAAGAAGGAGAATGGAAACGACAAGAATCGGCTGGAACAGCGCAGAGCCCATATAAGCGTTAAGCGCGGATGCCGCTCTCGGTTGCGAAAGACCCAAAATGCCGATGACGCCCAAGAGAATTGCCGGGAACATCGCTACATAGCACGATATAGACCCGCAGACGCCGAGGAATGACATGATTTTTGTTTTTGCGTTTGGTGAAATAATCGGCTCGTTCGGTTTTGGAGCACAATACTGACAGGTATTTTGTTGGCTGTGTTCGTGATCCATATTATGGGAAAAGTAATTTAGTAAATGTTTGCACAAAAATAGCAGAGAAGATAAGGAAAGCGCCGACCAGAACGAGGATCACGCCGCTTGTTTTTTTAATGGTAAGGATTGAATTGCCAACCGCGCTCAAAAGACCTTCGCGCGAGAGCCCAACGAGAAGAGAGACGAGAAGCATGAGAATTGCCATGACCAAAGAATAAATAACGAACGCCGAGAGCGCGGAAGCAAAACCACCTGATGCGATTGCAAAAAGTGACAAGCTCGCCAGAATCGGTCCACCACAACTGATTCCGATCAAAGGATAGAAAAATCCATAGTAAAAGAAATTGCGCGTCGGACTTTTTGTTTGTTCATATCTTGGAATCCAATGTCCGAGACGCGAAAAATTTATGCCTCGCCCAGTAGCATGGCTATACCCAAGGAATATCAAAAACGCGCCAACAATTCCTCGAAACCAGCGAATATACACATTGGGATTGGGCCCGGAGAGTCCGAGTGATTTTGCAAAACCCGTTCCCAAACCTCCAACGAGCGCCCCAAGAAAGATATTGAAGATGATGACACCCACGGCCGCTATAAATCCATAAAGAAGTATTGCGCCCAGACGGCTTCGCTTTTCACCGGTCGGAGACGCCGAGACATAATATTGGGCAAGATAGCCGGGGAGTATGGGGAAGGCGCAGGCGTTAAAAAAGCTCGCAATGCCAGCCACGATCGAGACAAAAACGATGCCGAGAGATGAGGCGTTGGGAAAAACGTTGACGAGCAGATAAATAAAAAGCGCGTAACCGCCTGCAGTAAGCCCGACGACAAGAGTAATATAGGAGAGGAAAGCGAGCCAGTTTCTGCCGGATGGCGCAAGTTCCTCATGCATATGTGTTTGAAATTGATTCATAATTAAAAAATTATTTACAAGTGGAGTGGTAATTATCCAAATGTAAAAGTAAACACGCGAAGTCCGGAAACAGGAATGCGGATTTCCAACGTATGCCAATTGCCATCGCCGGTTGCGTCTACCAGATTATAAAGTTGCGGAGAAGAAATTGATACCGTGTCTTTGGGTTTTCCGTCTAGAAAAATTCCTACGGAAATTGGTTTTCCGTCTTTTGATTCGGCAACAATGTTTACTTTACTCGCTTTGTAGCGAAGAAGAAGTTTACCGTTTCCCCGGCTTAATTCTGAAAATTCAGGGCCAATAGTCCAAGTGCCCGTAAAATAAAATTTATTTTCTTGTATGGTCGGCGGTTCGGTAAAAGTATGGGGCAAATCAGGTTTTGTGTCGGAATCAATATTGCCCGCATTATTAATGCGCCGATATCCCAAGTAAATTTCCGGCGTTCCGATGCCTTGAAAGTTTGTATCTGCGGGAGGTTCTTTTACCTCCGCGATTTTATCAAGCGTCAAAAGACCGGCCTCACTCAAAAGATTCTGGATGGCCGCTTCGGTTTCGGCATAATGCCCTTCACCGAAACTGTGATAACGAACGTTGCCTTGAACATCAACCAAATAATGCGCGGGCCAATATTGGTTTCCAAAAGCGTTCCAGGTCTCGTGATCGCTGTCCAGCGCCACTGGATAGGGAATATAGTATTTTTTTACCGCTGCCTCCACATTTTCTATCTTTTTTTCAAAATTAAATTCTGGCGAGTGAACGCCCAGCACGATGAAGCCGTTATCATTGTACTTTTCGTACCATTTATTCAAATGCGGAATAGTGCGGATACAGTTAATACAACTGTAAGTCCAGAAATCAACAAGCACAACCTTCCCTTTAAGATCAGTATCATCCAAAGGACTTGTGTTGATCCAACCGGAAATACCGCGCAGTGAAGGTGCTCGCATTTCAACGGGTAATTTGGCGGCTTGAGCCAGCAAGTTTTGAGGTTTAGATGATATAGTTTTTTTTGTCACCAGAATTTCTTTTTTATTAAAAAACAAAACACTAGCAAGAACGGTCGCTATTAAAATTATACCAATAAATAATGTTTTATTGCTCAAAGATAGTCTAATAAACGATCATAATTTATAAATTGAAAGATTTTATAGCCATAGGAAATGAGAAGACCGATATTTCCGGAAACTAAAAGTATGCCAAGGAAAATAAGGAATATGCCGCCGATGATTGAAACAACGTTGAGATACTTTGATATATTTTGAATATAACGGGAAGCTGATCCGATGCCTATAGCAATGAGCAAAAATGGCACTGCCAAACCAGCCGAAAAAATGGTAAGCATCAAAGCGCCCTGGAGCGCGGAGGTTGATGTTGAAGCCAATAAGAGAATTGAACCAAGAATCGGACCGACGCAGGGCGTCCAGCCAAAAGCAAAGGCCGAACCAAGAATAAAAGAATTTGTTGGCTTTCCTCGTTTAAATAATGTCGGCGCTTTCAGTTGTTTTTCTTGCATCAGGAAAGGAATTTTCAGCACATTCAACATAAAAAGTCCGAAGATGATAACGAAAACTCCGCCGATTCTACCTAACCACAATCTATAAGGGATAAGAAATCTGGCGCCAACAAAACCAACTAGCGTTCCCATAATAATAAAAACTGCGCTAAAGCCGGCCATAAAGAAAAAGCCGTTAAGAAAGATTTTCCAGCGAGCCTTTTTTGCTTTCTCGGGATCTTTGAGGTCTTCCAGGGAGGCTCCGCTGATAAAACCTAAATATCCAGGCACCAACGGAAGTGTGCAAGGAGCTAGAAAGGTGAGAACACCGGCGATAAAAGCTGGAATGATAAGTGATAAATCCATAATTATAAGCTTATTTTTTTAAGTTCTTGATCAATAATGGTTTTGAACGTTGAAAATGGCTGGGCTCCGACCACGAGCATACCGTTGATTACGCCGTCCTTAGTTGATTGACCAATAAACCACGAGGGCGTACCAGACACACCCGCGGCAGTACCATCAGCAATATCTTTATCAACCTCACCGCTAAACTTGCCCGAATCAAGGCACTGCTTAAATTGTCCGACATTCAGCCCCAGGCTTTGAGCAATTAGCGGCAGCTTGCTTAATGCCAAACCAGTACCGTTAGAAGTGGTTTGGGTAAATATCTGGTCGTGGAATTTAAAGTAGACGGCATCATTACTTTGGCTCCTGGCGCACTCGGCCGCCTCTGCTTCTTCATGGGCACTGGCGTGAAATGATAGCGGGAAATCTCGGAAAACTAATTTCAGCTTACCCGTATCAATATAATTTTTCTTAAGTTCCGGTAATAACTGGTCAAAAGACCTCTTGCAGAATGGGCACTCATAATCAGAGAATTCAATAATTGTTAATGGCGCATTTTTGTCTCCCAAAACCGGATCATCATCAATTGAAACTTTTGACTGATTGCCCAGTTGACGACCGGCGCCTGCCGAGCTTGGCTGCTGGCCGATAACAGCGCCAGTGGTTCCATTTGAAGACCCTGATTTAGAATATAAAAGCGTGCCGCTAATAATAACAGCGGCAAGCAGAATTGAAACAGGTAAAAGAATATTGTTTTTCATATTTTTGGTATTATCTGATATTTTTTAAAAATTCTTCCAGAGCTTCCATCTGAACGTCCTCGGGGTGTATGACTGATCGTTTTGATTTTATAAACGCGACTGCTTCTTCAACGGTTTTGCCGTTTTTAACAAGATAGGCAGCCACTAAAGTCGGCGCTCGGCCATGACCATTCTTGCAGTGAATGTATGCTTTCTTGCCCAATGAAACTATTTTTTCTAATACATAAACCCCAAACTCCAACTGTTCTTGTGTGGGCGCTTGATGATCTTCAACCGGAATCCATACATAGGACGTTACTCCATACGGCGCATCAATGCGCTCTTTCTCAAGGGAAATATCATAGGTTATACCTTCTTTGACCAACATATCGTCAAAATCAATCTGACAGCATTGGTTTGTTCCGATATAAATACTGTCGGTAATGTAGCTATATTCCAATTTTTTAATGCCAAGGTGTTTATCGTCAGTCATTATGCTGCAGTTAAATTATTTTTTGTATCTTTTGGCGAATTTCATTTATATCCATCGGGCCGCGCTTGTGGTCTACAATATTGCCGTTTTTATTAATAAAAACTGTTTCCGGCATGGAAAATCCGCCGATAGAACTGTAAAAAGAGTCGGACGGGTCAAGCAGAAAAATAAGATTGTTGGTGGTTCCTTGTTTGTCCGTGTAGCCCTTTGCGACTCCCAACGACTCCTGCCGATCAATGGCAATTATCACAACCTTATTACCGAATTCTTTTTGGGCCGTCACAAAATCAGGAATTTCCTGTCGGCAAAACGGACACCATGATGCCCAGGCATTGATTACTAACGGCTTGCCGGCAAAATCTGCAAGATTGACAGTTTTTCCGTTATAATCCTGCAAATGGAAATCTGGCGCCTTTTCAGATTTTGTAGCGGAATCCGTTTGGGTTTGTGTGACTGTGTTGTTGCTTGGGTTTATGTTCTGATGCTGTCCGGTTTTTGAAACCAGTAACCATCCCACCGCAACTAAAACCACAACGCTGATAATAATTAAAGATGTTTTTTTCATATTTTTGGTACTATGTTTGTAATTGCGGAGCCGATGGCTTTCGAAAGAGGAGATATTATTTACAACCGCAATCGCACTTACCGTCTTGCTTGTGTTCATGCCCACAAGCTGAACAGGTTTTCGCTTCGTGTTTTTCTTCAACGGGATGATTGTGTTCTTTGTGCATCTCGCATGGGCAACTGCAAGCCATGCAAGTCGTTTTGTTGTCTTTTTGATCCATATTTTTAATTGGTTAAATTATTTTATTAATTTCTCGACCTTTGTTATTGGATTCCAATTGCAAACACTATTCCAGCGATAATACCACTTACTATGCCCGATTTAATATGTTTTATATCCATATATTTTTAATTATTGTTTTTAAATTATTTTTATTTGTATAATTCCGTATTTGGATGCGCGGCAACCCAGGAAAACCAGAATGTGCCAAACGGGTTGATACGGACAAGCTCTCCGTCCTTTTTCTTCTCAAAAAGACGAACAGCATCAATATCTTTTTCGTACTGGGCAACAATTATTTTCTCTTGAAACGTATCTTCAATCTCTCCTGCCTTTTTAACGGCTGGCGGCCAGTACGCTTTGGCTTTGCCGTTTATTACTATTCCTAAAATAAATTCTTTCTCACCCAACCGGCTGTCTTTTTTATCGACCGGGAAAAAAGTGCCTGGTGTAGTGTAGTAGTCACCATACGGGTCTTGTCCGTAAAACCTTGTTGCTCCAGTGTCTCGCGATAGAACCTCACCATTTGGATGAAGTTTCCGCCAATCGCCGAATCGAATCTGGTCTGACGGCAAAACTTCAAGTCGTGTTCCGGTCATCTCGCCCACGATTGCTTCGCCCAAAATCTGCGACCACAATGAATCAGTTTTGCGGTCATACATCACTAAGTTAGAATTCCAAAGCTTGCCGGACGTACCAAATTCTACCCGTTCCCCTGCCACGGCGGGGTCAAAAACGATTCCCGACAAACACAACGGACAGTAGGTAACGAGCACCCGCTTGCCACCGATTGTATCATTGACGACTTCGTGCCACACCAAGATTTGAAATGGATAAAAACGGCTGACATTGCCCATTTCAAGCGCAAGGCCGGGTTCAGTATCTGATAACTGCTTGCCCGCTTCACTGATAGAAATAAATTTTGGACGGTCGATAGAGGGAATGCCGTCTTTCGGCGGTCCGCCGCCAAGGATAGAGTCCAAGGGAACACTGTGTTTTACTCCGTTTGTAACCATAATTTCTTTTTTTACTTCACTGCCATTGTCTTGAATCGTAATCGTTTCTTTTTTGGTTTCTCCGCCTTTTGGCAAATTAAAGTCGTTCCTAAAGATTGTGCGGGAAAGAACAAACACGGCAATAACCACAATGACGGCCACCCCGATAATTGTGATTATTTTTGAATTCATAGTTTTTCTTCAATAAGCGAGGTAATATCTGATTCCCGAATATCTCCGGGGATCGTGCGGATAAGTTTGCCATTTATATCTATCAAAAAATGAGTATTGGTGTATTGAATACCGAAAGCGCGCGAAGCCTCGCCGCGAGGATCAAGCGCGATAGGGAATGAAATGCCTTTCGATGCGATAAATTTTCCTACGGTTGACTCTGATTCTTGGAGATTGACCCCGATCACCTCAACCTTATCCTTATATTTTTCATAAAAACGATTGAGATTAGGCATATCTCGGCGGCAGTTAGGACACCATGAAGCCCAAAAATCAACTACCACCGGTTTTTTGCCGCGAAATTCCGAAACGGAGATTGTTTCGCCACCGAGTTTTGCCAAGGAAAAATCCAGAGCAAGTCGATTGCCGGCATTACTTCCGATGTTGGCTTGCCCACGGATGCTGCCATAGGAATTTATATTTTGATTAATGCCGCCACCATACCATCGAGCAAAGATTAAAAGTCCCATTGAAATTGCTATTGAGCCAAAAATTAAAGTTTTGTTTCTCATATATTTAATAATTCTGAAAGCCTTGCCTTGTCAAATCCGACTGTAATTTGACCGTCAATATCAATAACCGGCACGCCCAGCTGATTGGACTTCGCGATCATTTCTTCTTGCAATTTTGCGTCGTTTGAAACATCTTTTTCTTCATAAGCAACACTATGTTCTTTAAAGAATGCTTTGGCCATTTTGCAATAGACGCACGTCGGAGTTGTGTAGATAGTTATTTTTTGCATATTTTTACGTTAATATTTATTCATTCGACCTTAAAAATTGTATTAATTGTTTAACTATGGGATTGTCTTTCTTTAGTTCATAGCAAACCATCTGTCCCATTCTCATTTTCTCGACCAGTTCCAGCATTTCTAGAACCCGCAATTGTTGGGATGCCGCCGATACCGTAATATCAAAGACGTTTGCAACATCCGTCACACAAATGTCGTGGTGTTCCATCAGTAGCTTGAAAATCCGAAATCTGCCTGGATCACCTAACGCGCCAAGAATGATGGGCATTCGGTCTTTTTCGTCCGACAGCTCTTTTTTTATTTTGTTTACCTGTTCTTTTGTCAGCATATTAGTTAAGCACTTGCATAATTACTTAAATACTACTCTCAACCAACTTACATGTCAACTGGGGATAAACCCTTTCCGCAATCGCTCCGTCAGTCCGTAAAAGCGGGATTTTTTTAAATTTTACGGAGCCGACCCCGGGAGTCGAACCCGGAACCTCTGCTTTACGAAAGCATTGCTCTACCAATTGAGCTAGGTCGGCGCAATTTTTTATATATTTTTTTCTATTCTAACTTATTTTATCAAATTTTGTAAAAAAACTGCCCAGTTGGGCAGCATTGAGTTCGATTAACTATCGCACGATGAGTTTTCTAAAAACAGACAATCGTTTTCACTCCACCAGGAAAGATTGTGGTCAAGCGTCTCCATATCTTTATGTGTCGCTTCAAGGAGATTAAGGTTAGTAACGATATAGAAATGCATGTTGGCAAAGTAACCGGTGAGATCGTTGCCAGATGCATCTATGGTTTTCCCTTCCATCCAATTGAAGAGTACTCTCTCATCAAATTGATTAAGCGATTGTATGGCAGTATCAAGTTTTTGGACTGCCGTTCGGTTTCGGAAGAATCTCTCACCGGCCCCGTCGAAAATCTTGGTTTTTTGCATGGTTGCTTCAAACGTGCTGTCGCCGCGTTCAATGAGAAGTTTGACAGGTTCGGAACTGCTGGTAATGGCTTCAGCGATAACACGCGTCGCTTGAAACCGATTCATCGTTATTGGAATTTTTATATCGTTTACTGCCGCAATGCGATCGCCGGGCTTGATGCCTTGGTCGCGCGCGGGCGAAGGATAGCCGGGTTTTATGACTACAGCGGAGATATGGCCGGGACGGCGCTGCCGTTCATCCGGATTGAGAATGCTGGTACTTAATTTGATGCCGATACCTTCATACGATGGTGAGGAAGTGACAACGAGGCGCAATGCGATTTTTGCAACTCGTTCCTCAACCTCTTTTCTGTTTCGCGCGAACGTCCACCACCAATGCCGGGCCATTCTTTTCTCATCAAGCGAAATAGTTATAAGTTTCCCCTTACGCATCAATGTGATGCGGCCGCCAACAAAAGTGTGTCCCCAGTCATAGAGATCTTCTTCCCGTGTTTCTGACAACACAGTCTGGATATTCTTCCCATTCAATGCGATGATCTTATCGCCGATTTTCAAAACGCCATCCCACCACTCTTTATCACGGTTGTGGTCGCGTCCAGGACTGTAATAAAGTCCGCACACCGTTCCTTGTTTGTCGAGCGAAAGATTGATATACGGGAGTTCAATAGAGCATTGTGCCGTATGCGACTGCGCAGCAACAGGCAGGATTATTGATGTTATAAGTGTAAGAGCAATTAAAATTGGTTTCCTGCCAATACGCATGCAAGCCTCCTGTTGTGTTGTTAAGTAACTGCAGCTTTTATCATTCTTAGGTATTGAAAATGAAAATATCACACTTGTGATAATTTTGCAATAGTAACGTTAGTAAGCGGGTAAGGAGAATCGGACTCCTGTCTTTAGCTTGGGAAGCTAACGTACTGCCATTGTACTACACCCGCAGGTTTTTATTTTCCAAAAAAATAATACCACCATTGCTTATAGTTTGGCAGATCCTGCGAATTTTGAGGTGCGCCAGAAATCGTTTCTCCGCCTTCACTTGATGAAGTGGCTAAGGGAAGAATAATAATAACTTTCTCTCCTTCTTTTTTGAGGTTTAATCTGATTCTTGCTTCTTTTTCAAGATTAGATTGGCTTTTATAATACTCAAGCAACTTACCAAGATCATTTTTTTGTTTATTAAGCGAAGCGAGTTCGGCATTAAGTTGGTTTAAATCTTTTTGCACCCGGTAGCGATAATAAAAGTTTTGAAAAACGCCAAAAACGAGCGCCATTAAAATCGGAATAAGTACGACAAAAAACACCCTTGATTTGACAAGTTTTTTATAAACCGAGGTATTGTCTTTTTCGTAAATCTTCATTATAATTTAAAAATAACTATTTATTTAAAATTCATGAGTAATAAAAATAAAAAAAAACTTAATATATTGTGGCTTATCATCACTATTATAGCGGTTCTATCAATGGTATCATTTTTGTTTATTCCGTTACTTAGATTTTAACATCTATACTGAAGTTGACAAGTGGCATAGCAATGTGCTATAATTAAAGCATAGTTCTAAGTACAAGGAGGGACACAATGGACGAATTGGACTTCACGATTTCTGGCTCAGGTGATTTCGGCAATTTCATGTGGGAGTATCCTGACAAGATTAAGAAGATCTTTCAGGAACTTCTGGCAATGGACGGTGGCGAGGACGCGGTGCGCGGTATCATGGAGGAACAGAAGACCAACATCCTCATACTGCTAGAAATCCAGCTGGGCACCCTCTGTGCGGGTCCTATGGCGCCAGCTCTGGCGGAGAACACCAAAAAACGACTCCGCGACCTGGCAGAGGAAGAACTGAAGCTTTTTGATTCATATCAGTCATAGTGCCCATCTTTCAAAACCCAGCATCATGCTGGTGTCGCGACTCATAAGGTCGCGGCGTTGTATTTTATAAAACCTAATTCTTATAAAGCTATTCCCCGCTCCGAAACATTTTTAAATAAACTTCGCTACCCAACTCGACGCGGCCGAAAGCCGCTCTTTTCTTTTTTCCTTTTTTCTGTTTTTCCAAGAGCTTCATTCTTCTTGTAACGTCGCCGCCATAAAGTTTCGCCGTAACGTCTTTTCTTAAAGCAGATATCGTTTCCCGAGCGATAATATTGCCGCCGATTGCCGCTTGAAGCGCTACGGTGAAATTCTGTTTGGGAATTATTTCTTTAAGTTTTTTAACCAAGCCGCTTCCCTGGTGATATGCCTTTTGTTTTGGCACGATTTTTGAAAACGCTTCGGCCGGCTCGCCGGCGATTAAAATTTGAAGCTTCACTAATTCGCCTGCCCGGAAACCCAAAAGTTCGTAATTCATTGAGGCATATCCTTCGGAGCTGCTTTTTAATCGGTCGTGAAAATCAACCAAAATGTCAGAAAGCGGGATTTCAAAATTAAGTATTAGATGATCCTGTCCTAAATAATCGGTGTGATTATACATCCCTCGGTAATTTCCCATCAGCTTCATAATGCCGCCAAAAAATCTTGTCGGTACAAGAATTAGGAGGCGCACCCAAGGTTCTTCTATGGTTTCAATTTTCGAAGGGTCGGGCCAATCGGCCGGGGTAAATATCTCGCTTGCCTCCCCATTTTTATCAATAATCCTGTAAGAAACCGTCGGCGTTGTCACGACGATGTTTAAATTATATTCTCTTTTGAGCCGCTCAACGGTTATATCCAAGTGAAGCATTCCCAAGAAACCGACTCGGAATCCGCGGCCCAAAGCTTCTTGAGTTTCCGGCTCAAAGTGGAGAGCCGCATCGTTTAATTTAAGTTTGGCCAGCGCATCTTTTAATAAATCAAAATCATCAGCCGATTCCGGATAAAAACTTGCCCAGACCATTGATTGCGGTTCGTGGTAACCCGGAAGCGGTTCGCCGGCTGGATCGGCGGCTAAAGTATCGCCAACGCGGATGAGCTGGGTGTTTTTAAGACCGGTCGCGACATAACCGATTTCTCCGGAGGTGATTTTTGGAGCCGGCGTAAATTCCGGTTTAAAAATACCGGCTTCCAAAATCTGAATTTTGGTTTTTGTTGCTAAGGCATAGAGCGTCTGCTGTTTTGAAATTTCACCGTCAATAGCTCGAATATACGCCACCACGCCCTTGTAGGCGTCAAAATGGGAATCAAAAACCAAAGCCCGGAATGGTTTTGCTAAATTAATTTCCGGCGCCGGAAATTCTGTTACGACTTTTTGGAGAATTTTTTCAACATTTTGTCCAGTTTTAGCCGAAACCATCAAAATTTCTTCAGGGTGTTGGCCGGTCAGTTTGGCAAGCTCAACCTTTAAACTTCCCAGTTTTTCTAAGTCGCTTACCAAGTCAATTTTATTTATAACGCCTATAATTTTTAAATTTTCCTTTTTAGCCAAGTGAAGGTTAGCCAATGTTTGCGCCTGAATTCCCTGTCCCGCGTCAACCAAAAGAATTGCCCCTTCAACAGCCGCCAACGCCCGCGAAACCTCGTAAGTAAAATCCACGTGGCCGGGAGTATCAATCAAGTTGAGAATATAGGATTTAGAATTTAGGATATAAGACATACGGACCGGCTGCATTTTTATGGTAATCCCCCGCTCCCGTTCAAGGTCCATCTGATCTAAAAATTGCTCCCGCATTTTTCTTTGAGTAATCGTTTGTGTCAATTCTAAAAGCCGATCCGCTAACGTGGATTTTCCATGGTCTATATGCGCAATAATAACAAAATTACGAATGTTCATAATTAATACTGGTCGTCAAGGGATTCGCCGGCCGGTATTGGTTCGGGGTTTTTAATACCGCGCCAATTAAAAAGTGTCGAGGGCATATTGAGCATCAGCATTTCTTCGGATTTTAAAATAAACGCGGTTACCAAATATCCTGATGCCGCCAGAATAAATGCCCCCAAGGTCTGAAAAAATAATCCAAAAACGGTGTGGGTATTGAAAACGTTGTTTAAAAAATACAGCCCCGCATAGGCAAAAAAAATACTGACAATACTTGCCATTATTATTTTTAAAACTGATTTTTTGATTTCCGAAGTTCCGAAATCGCCGACATGTTTTTTTAAATCAATCCAGTGCCAAATAATATTTATAATTGAAGCGATGGTAACGGCAAGCGGCAACCCTAAAATAGCCACGCCTTTCATATCCCCGACTTTTAAAAAATCACCCAGAGCACGGCTTAAAACTGGAAATTTTATAAAAATCGTCATAAATAAAAAACTTAAGAATATATTTATTGCCATAGAAACAACATTTATAAAAACCGGAGTTTTAGTATTGTGGAAAACAAAAAAAGCGCGGGTAAAAAGCGGTAAAAGAGCGGCGGCAAAAATGCCGAAAGAAAAAAGTCCCAAAACCGCGGCGGTAAGCCGCGTGGCATCCCAGCCAAATTGTCCAGTGCCCAAAATTATTCTTACAATTTGAGCCCTGAAAACAAAAAACAACAACGAAAGAGGAATGACAATAAAAAGAGTCTGGCGGACGGCAAGAGAAAATCTTTTCAAAAACAAATCCTTGCGGCCTTGCGCGTATGCCAAACTCATGGCCGGAAAAGCGGCCGTAGAAAAGGCCACGCCAAAAATCCCAATGGGAACCCAGCGAAGATTATCGGCGAAATTGAATATGGCAATACTGCCGGTGGTAAGAACCGAAGCAATCGCCGTTATTACTATGCCATTAACTTGCAAAGCCGCGAGACCCAAGGTTCTCGGTAACCACAGTTTTAATACTTTAATAAGGCCCGCGTCTTTAAAATTAAGTCCTTGAAATGGCCTGAATCCGATACTAAAAAGAGGCGGCAATTGAATTAAAAGATGCAAAAGAGCCCCCAAGACGACTCCGTAAGCCAGGCCCCAAATTCCAAATTTTGGCGTTAAAAATATTATGCCGAAAATAATTCCTAAATTATAAAAAACGGGAGCGAGCGAAGTTATAAGAAATCTTGAAAATGCTTGAAGAAGTGTGGAGGCAAAAGCGGAAATTCCGAGTAAAAAAGGGCTTAGAAACAAAATACGGCTTATTTTTACCGTCAGATCATGGCTGGCTTTATCAAAACCGGGGGCGACAAGATAAATAAGAAAAGGAGCAAATAAAACCAGTAATAAAGAAAATAACGTTAACGCCAAAATCAAAGCATTAAGAACATTGCCCGAAAACTGCCAGGCCCTATCTTTGTCTTTTGTTGAATATTCATAAAAAACCGGCAAAAAAACCGAAGAAATTATGCCGATAATTAGAAGATTATAAACCAAATCGGGGATTTTAAAGGCGGCGTAGTAAACATCAAGCGTCCTTGTCGCCCCGAACTGGCCAGCTAAAAGCCGGTCGCGCCATAAACCGAAAATACGGCTGATTAAGCCAAAAAAAGCCACGGTTAAGGCAGCGGAAGAAATTTTTTGGGACTTTCTATTTAAAAAGTTTCCTAATATTGCGAGCATTGTTAATATAATATAACCTAAATGACGCTAAAATGAAACGCCGCTCCCTAGGGGGCGGCGTTTCTAATTGATCTTGCAAAGGAAACTATAAGCCGGATTCTGTATCTCGCCATTTATGGCGGACGACGATTATCTATCTCCGCTTCATATTACTATGAAGCTTTAGCCCCCATAGGGGTTGCACCCAGTAAGGATTTAGCCGTTTCATCTTGGTCTTCCTACCCCTTTATAACCAAGTTTGACCTGCTGAACTTATCCGAGTTTTTCAAGGATACAGGTCTGCCTGACTCTTTCGAGCCAGACCGTTTCTGTTCGCACCTCTCGCGTTATTAATTTCGCGGCGGGTCGTTAACCCGTACGCTTTACCGATTTGCATCGGAATGGTGTCCGGACTTTCCTCCCCCACTTTGCAGCGGAGGCAATCGTCCATTTCCTTTTATTGTAGAAGATCAATACTCGCTTTAGGCGAGTATATATATAATATCAAAATATGGCTTTTTTGTCAAAACAATTTATTTTTGTTATCCAGTTCTCGATTTACCAATTTATCCGCTTCTTTATTCTGTTCCCGTCTTATAATTTTTATATCAACCCTGTCGTAATCCAGTCGCAAATTCCAGGCCTTGATAAAAAGCGGCTGCAAGTCAGGATCTTTGATTTTATACTCTCCCGAGAGCTGGCGGCCAATAAGTTCGCTGTCAACTCTTAATTCAACTTCTTTAATTCTTAATTGCTTTGCTTTTTGCAAAGCGAAAATAACCGCTTCGTATTCTGCTTGGTTATTGGTAACTTCACCGAGATAATGAGAATATTCTTTTAAAATTTTTCCGTTTTCATCAGCAATTACCACTCCTAAAGCGCCCGGACCGGGATTGCCGCGGCTGCCGCCATCAGTGTAAATTATTGTTTTCATTAGCAAGAAATTTTAATTTTAAATTTATCATTTTCCGCCGGTTCGATTTCTAAAAATATATTTTTCCCCGGCATTGCTTCACATTTTGTTCCCTGTTGTTTATTGATTAACCGCATTAAGGCCGGCCCGTCATAATGCTCGGGCACGATGACGACTTTATAAGCGCCCTCAACGCCGACTACAGACTTAACGCGGCGAACCGCCTCGGCCGGGGTAGTCGCGCCTTGGATTATAAAATCATCAACTCCCATTTCCTTGGCTAATTTCTGGTCTTCGGGACGGCCGCGATGCGAGTTAATGACAACATTAATATTTGCTAATTTCGGGTCGGACCGCATTTTAGCGATTAACTCAAAACCGCTCATCGTTGGCATAATTATTCCGGTAAAAACAACATCTGGAATATTGCCGCCGCTTATTATATTCCAGGCCTCTTCGCCGTCGCGGGCCGTCAAAACTTCAAATCCTTCATTGCTGAAATTATTGGCGTAAATGCCGAGCAAAAGCTCGTCATCATCTACGATAAGAATTTTTTTTGCCATAAATTTATGTACTGCTAATTCTAATATTTTGAATAACTCCGAAAGCAATAAGCGTTGCGATTAAATTTGATCCGCCATAACTCAAAAGAGGCAAGGAAATGCCGGTAACCGGCATAAAACCCATGTTCATTCCTATATTAATTGAAATATGGGCTAAAAGCAAAACCATAAATCCGAAAATAAAAAGCCGGGCAAAGTTAGTGGTCGCGATTATGGCCGTTATAAAAAGCCGCCAGAAAATAATTCCGAAAAGAATCAAAACGAACGATAGTCCCAGAAAGCCCCATTCTTCGCCGATGGTCGCCCAGATGAAATCCGTGTGCTGTTCCGGTAAGAAGTTTAATTGCGATTGGCTGCCATGGCCCAGGCCCCTGCCCAAGAAACCGCCGGAACCAATGGCAATAATTGATTGCGAAACGTTATAGCCCTGTCCCAGCGGATCTCTTTGGGGTTCAAAGAAGGTTAAAATCCGCCCTCTTTGATAATCTTTAAGAAGAAAAAGCCAGCTGGCTCCGGATATAATAGAAAAAATTAGAAATAATATTAAAAGATGCTTCACTCTGATCCCAGAAACGATCATTATCCCGACCCAGATAAAAATTATTAAAACTGCCGAACCTAAATCAGGCTGAAACAGCGCCAAAAGCGTCGGAATCAAAATATAAAAACCGGAAATGGCAATATGGCGGGAAAGACCAAAATCAATGTGGCGACTTGAAAAATACTTGGCTAAAAGCGCGATTAAAATAAATTTAGTAATTTCAATCGGTTCAAAATTAATTATGCCGAAATGAAACCATGAAGCCGCGCCTCTTACTTTACCACCCAAAATTAAAAGCAGCGTAAGGAGAAAAATGGAAAAAAGATATAATGTTAAAACTACGGCCGAATAGTTTCTTAAAAACCGGTAATCCGTCATGCTGAAAGCCCCAAGTAAACCAAGGCCGATAATGGCAAAAGCAAGTTGTTTTTTAAAATTGGTAAAAGCGCCGGTTCTCGCGGCCGACGCCGAAGCGATGCTTAACATACCTATAGTAAGCAATAAAATAACAGCACCGATCAGAATCCAATCCAGTTTTTTCAAAACTTGAAACATGTCATTGTCCAAGCAGTTCCGGTGTTTCCCATAAATTAGTTGAAATGCTTATATCAACTTTCGCCGCGGTTCCAGGGAAAGGCGAAAACCATGCTAAACTGAACAGCCGCCGTTCTTTTGACTTCAAGTTTTCTAAAATTGTTTGATTAACGGTAATCGGTAAATCACTCGCGTCAAAGACTACTGCTGTAATATAAACTTTGCCCAAATCGTAAGAAGTGCTATTGCTAGCCACCGAGTCAACCATGAAAAATTTTCCAGAACCGGAAGCTCCTTTTCCGTAACTGCTGTTGCCAACCGCCAAGTCGACACCGCTGAAATTTTTAACTTCATTCCAAACCGGTTCACTAAATGAGAGATCAACTCTGACCGGTGAGCGCGGTAGATTATTAATGCCCGCTTCGATTAAATATTTTGATTCGCCGGGCAAAATAAATGATTTGCCGGATTTGACCCCAAGTAAATTGCCGCCGGTATCGTATAAATTGAAAGTATAACCGAAATAACTCGCGCCAAAACCAGTATTGGGATTTTTGATTTTAGCGGCCGCCGAATAAACGCCGGGACCGGAAATAAACGACTGTGCCCAAACCGATTCAATGGGAAAAATAGTCGGCTTTGGCGGCGGAGGCGGCACCGGCGTCGGCCGAACTAAAAAATAAATTCCGGTTCCTACAATGCCAAAAACAGCCGCATAAATAACAGCAATAAATATCTTTTTAGATAACCGCCGTCTATTATCCATATGGTTTTATTATAACAATATCCGAGAAAAATCCAAAAAGCCCGATAGTATATCGAGCCTTTTGGATTAACCCCATTGTCCCGGCGATAACTACTTTCCCCGACCATCGAGGGCCGAGTATCATCGTCGACACGGCGTTTCACTTCTCTGTTCGGAATGGGAAAAGGTGGTGCCGCCGCGCTGTTGTCACCAGGACAATGAGGTTAATGTACAAAAATTAAAAATTCGCGCTTATGTATGGGATGAGTAGATTTCGCTTTATTAGTACGACTTGGCTCAACGCGTTACCGCGCTTACACCTGTCGCCTATCAACCTCGTAATCTTCGAGGAAGCTCTCGGGGTTTTACCCCCATCGATACCTAATCTTGGAGATTGCTTCGCGCTTAGATGCTTTCAGCGCTTATCAATTCGGAACATAGTTACCCGGCGATGCTCTTGGCAGAACAGCCGGTACGCCAGAGGTTCCGTCATCTCGGTCCTCTCGTACTAGAGATGACGCTCCTCAAGTATCAACGCCTGCAGCAGATAGAGACCAACCTGTCTCACGACGGTCTGAACCCAGCTCACGTACCTTTTTAATTGGCGAACAGCCAAACCCTTGGGACCTTCTCCAGCCCCAGGATAAGATGAGCCGACATCGAGGTGCCGAACC
>Ga0209515_10004618_pt1 | contig 18484 bp, 16 predicted proteins | sample Subgroupgradi54m_FD_187454 | JGI IMG/M metagenome (GOLD analysis project Ga0209515, IMG submission 187454) | Subsurface groundwater microbial communities from S. Glens Falls, New York, USA - GMW60B uncontaminated upgradient, 5.4 m (SPAdes)... ...
CGGCGGGACATTATTTTACGTGGGCGACAAAAAACAGGCCATTTACGGGTTTCGCGGGGGCAAAAGCGAATTGTTCGACCGGCTCCAGGATGACCTTTCCCATTTCAACGTCGTGCGCGAAACGCTCACCAAGAATTACCGCAGTCACCGGCACATCGTTGATTTTAATAACCGTATTTTCGCCATGGACAACCTTAAACGTTTCCTGCGTTCTAACACCGTTTTCGGGCCTTCCGACGAGCAATTTTGTGAGGATGTGTACGGCCATGCCCGGCAGGAGGCGCTCCCGGAATTGGACCAGGGATCAGTGCGTGTGGAAATGGTGGCCGGAACAACGAAAGCCGGGCGTGAGGCGATCATCCGCGTCCGGCTTCTGGAAACGTTAAAGGACGTCCGTACGCGTTTTCGCTGGCAGGACGTGGCGGTCTTGACGCGCACCAATGCCCAGGCCACACAGGTCAGCCAATGGCTTTTGAGCGAGAACGTTCCTGTCCAATCCCAACGCACCAGCGACGTGAAAAACCATCCTTTGGTCAGAGAGTTCCTGGACTATCTGAAATTTCTGGATTCCCCCGCCGATCATGCCGGTTTTGCGGCGTTTTTATCCGGAGAGATCTTTCCCCCGGCATCAGGAATGGCCCCGCAGGCGGTGAGGGATTTTTTGTTCAAAGCGCGCGCGCAATGTTTGCACAAAGCTTTTCAGGATTCTTTCCCACAGATGTGGCAGCGGCATTTCGAAAGGCATTTTCAGGAGGCAGGGCTTCATCCTTTGTATGAATTGGCCGTCAGCGTGTGCCACGACTGGCAGATGCTCGAGCATTTCCCCCAGGCGCGCGGGTTTATTCTGCATTTTCTGGAACTCATCAAACGTAAGGAACAGGACAGCTGCGACCTGCAAAGTTTTTTGGAGTATTTCGATGGCCTGCAAGAGGAGGAACGTTTCCTTCCCGTCAACGACGCGGATGCCGTGCGGGTCCTGACGGTGCATAAGGCCAAGGGCCTGGAATTTCCCGTCGTCGTCATTCCGTTCTTGGAGATGGCGGTCAGGCCAGGGTCCGGGGACAGGGACGGGGGACAGTCCTTCGTGTGGGATGAAAGCGAAGACGGCATACGCCTGCTGCGTTTGAAGAAGTCTTACGGGGTTTTTTGTGAGGACCTCAAAGAACGTTTTAACGCGGAATATAAAAAGGAATTTTTTGCCCAGTTGAACAATGTCTATGTGGCCCTGACCCGCGCCAAGTGGGAAATGGTTGTTTTTGTCCCCGAACGCGCGGGCAGCGCCGTCAATCCTGTTTGGGGACTGATCCCCGATGACGCGCGCAGCGCCGGGCAGGTGTCCAGGCCCGGTCCGCTTGAACCCGAAGCCCCGCCTCGTTTTTTGCTGGAAACATCCGTCAGCCGCCGATGGATCGGCCGTTTGCATGAGGATTTTGCCGGTCAGGACCTGGACAGCGCGCCCGCGCGTTTGAAAGGCGAGGCCGCGCATTTTTGTCTGGCTTGTTTGGGAGACCTCAACGGCGCCGATGTCCGGTCATCCGTTGAGGATGCCGTCGGCCGCATGACTGATCGTTTTCCTTCCCAGGATGCCGGCGTGTACCGGGACTGGCTTGGCCGTTTCCTGCAAAGGAAGGATCTGCGGCCTTTGTTTTTTCCGCCGTCAGGTACGCAGGTCATCTGCGAACAGGAGATCGTCAACCGTTTCGGCGACACCCGCCGCGTGGACCGGCTCCTGGTCATGCCGGGTGAGGCTTGGGTCGTGGATTTCAAGACCTCGCGCAAGGACGAGGCCTCCCATCAAAAGCAAATGGACGAGTACGTCGCGCTTGTGCGTCATCTCTATCCTCATCACAAAGTAAAAGGGAACATTGTTTACATTGAACCAAATACTTAAGGGCGCCCCTTTTTTGACAAAGCCCGGATACTATTCACTATGGATCAACTGATCACCATTCCATTCACCGAACGCTTCCTCGACCATGCCGTTGCCTACATCGAGCGGGAATACCTTGTGCCGGCCAAGGACATGCGCCGTTTGGCCATTGTGTTCGGCGGACGCCGGCCATCGCTTTTTCTCAAGCGCATGCTGGCGGACAAGATCAAGGGCCCGTTCATCCCGCCGCGATTTTTGACCATGGACGAACTGATCACGATGATCACCGATGGGCAAGGCGCCGGGTCCGGCAAAGCAGTTTCCGACCTGGAACATTCCCTGGTTTTGTACCACCTGGCCCGCCGCCATACCCCGCGGATATTAAAAGACAGAGAGTCATTCGCCCGTTTTTTACCGTGGGCAAATGAGATCACCCATTTCATCGAGCAAATGGACCTGGAGGACATTGGCGATGACGCGTTAAAGGCCATCCGCGAACAGGCCCGCATCGGTTTTAGCGTGCCGCAGGACATCAACCGGCTTTTGGAAGACATGATGGTCCTGCGCCGGGCCTATCACGCCCATTTGGACAAAGAGGGCCTGTGCGTGCGGGGATACCGTTATTGGAAAGCAGGCCGCGGCGTGTCCGCCTGGGATGCCGCGTCCTTTGACCGCGTCCTTTTCTGCAATATTTTTTATCTGCACGCCACCGAAATGGCCGTGGTCAAGGACCTTTACGACAGGAAAAAAGCAGTGCTTATGGTGCAGGGGGACCAGCGCCGCTGGCCGGCCCTGGAGCGCATATCCCGCGTGGCCGGTTCTCCCGTCGTGGAAGGGGACCAGGTCAGCCCCACGTCCTTTGACCTGCACCTGCACGCGGCTTTTGACATGCATTCCCAGGCCGGGCTGATCGCCGAGATCTTTCATAAGGTCCCGGACCCGGCTGACGCGGTCATTGTTCTGCCGGACGCGCAATTCCTGCTTCCTTTATTGTCCGCCCTGGGAGAGGGTCTGGGCGATTTCAACATTTCCATGGGCTATCCTTTGCGCCGCAGTTCTTTGCATGCCTTATTGGAATTGATCATCGCGGCCCAGGCCTCACGGCGCGACGACTTGTATTATGCCCGCGATTATCTGAAAGTCTTGCGCCATCCGTTAGTCAAGGAGACCGACCGGGCCATGGTCCATAAGGTCGAAGAGGTTTTAACCGGCGATGTCCGCACGCCCCTGTCCGGAAAATTATTCTTGGCTTTGAAAGAGGTGGGGGACATCCTCTCCAAGGTCCATCAGCATTTGTTTGAGGCCTGGCAAAATGTGCGCGCTCCCCGGGACCTGGCGGCCGCGCTCAACGGGTTTTTGTCTTTGATGGCCCAAAGCGGCCGGACGCTTGATCCTTTGAACGCGCGCATCGCCGAGCGTTTGGGCGGCATCGCCGATGAGTTTGCCGCCTTAAAAGGTACGGAGCCATTTTCCGACGGAGAATTGTTCAAAGTATTGCTGGAACGCCTGAAAGGCGAAATGGTGGCGTTCCATGGTTCTCCGTTGCGGGGCCTGCAGGTGCTGGGGCTTTTTGAGACCCGGTCTTTGAGTTTCAAGGACGTGATCGTCGCCGACGTCAACGAAGGCATGTTGCCGAACCTTAACGTGTATGAACCGTTGATCCCGCGGGAAGTCATGGTCAAACTCAACCTTGACCGGCTGGAATTCGAGGAAGAGATCCAGCGTTACCAGTTCATGCGCCTGCTGTCGTGCGCACAGCGCGTGCATCTGGTCTATCAGGAGAGGCCGGATAAGCAAAGGAGCCGTTTTATCGAAGAATTAGTCTGGGAACAGGAAAAACGCGAAGGGGTTTTGGGGGGGTTGGCTGTCCATCGTCCGGGTTTTCGTGCCGAAATATCCTCGACCATGAGGTCCGCGCCCAAGACGCCGGTCCTGGTCGACTTCCTTAAAAAAATGACGTTTTCGGCGACCAGTGTTAATACCTATGTGCGCAATCCGTATGAATTTTATTTCAAATATGTGCTGGGCCTGAAGGAAAAAGACGATCTTCTCGACGATCCGCAGGGCAAACACGTCGGCATCTTTGTCCACGCTTTGCTGGAGGAGGCGTTCAGGCGTTTCAAAGGCAAAAAGCCCGTTGTGGATGCCGCGTTCGGGCGGTATTTCCGCGGACTTTTTGAAACACGTTTTGAAGAAACGTTCGGCGCTGCCATGGCCTCGGACGCCTTTTTGATGAAAGAGGTCCTTTCCACGCGGCTGGAGCGGTTCATCCAGGAAGAAGCCCGGCGCTGCAAAGGTGTGGCCCGGGTCCTTTATCTGGAGCGTGCCTTTGAGGATGTGATCGATTTTCCCTGCGGCCCGGTCAAATTCGTTTACCGCGTGGACCGGGGGGACCGCGCCGCCGACGGCACCATCATGATCATTGATTATAAGACCGGAGTGATGGACCCTATGCCGACGCCCTCTTCCATCACATCGTTCCAGATGCCGTTGTATGTGCATTATCTGGACCGGCTTTATCCCGATCAGCCCGTCAACGCGGCCATTTATCATCTGCGCACCTCAAAGTTGGAAACTTTTTTGGATGATGCCGGCCCTGTCGGCCGTAAGATCGTTTTGCCCCAATTCATGACAGCCCTGGGGGCTGTCATGGCCCAGATCCTTGATCCTGCCGTGCCTTTTACGGATAAACCGTAGAGACTTGAAAATGTTGCGTCTCTGCTTGTCAACCCCTGTCCTTTAGATAGAATACAGTTATGGGAAAGACCGTTTTAGTCGTGGATGATGAGTCCATCGTTGTTGACATCACCAAGCAAAAATTAGAAGAGCTTGGTTTCGAGGTGATGACGGCGCACGATGGACAGGAGGCCATGGACCGCCTTAAGGAAAAGATCCCGCATTTGATCATTCTCGACGTGCAAATGCCCAAAATAAACGGGTACACGTTCATCATGGAAAAAAGCAAGGTCCCCGAATACGAGTCCATCCCGGTCATCGTGACCACCGCCCATAATGAAATGGAACCCTTGTTCAAGCGTCACGGGATCAAGGCCTACCTTTTAAAGCCGCTGAAACTTCAGGAATTGATTGATAAGGTCGGCGAAGTCCTCGGCCCTGCCAATTGACGCCCCCTGTCTTTTATGATAATTTAGGGGGTTTATGATCAGGGATAACGTTATAAAGGTTCGGGCTGACATCAATGCTGCCTGCCGCGTTGCCGGCCGTGACCCGTCGCAGGTGACCCTGGTTGCCGTGACCAAGTCCGCCCTCGTCGGGGCCATTGCCGAAGCCGTGTCCGCCGGCATTGAACACATCGCGGAAAACCGGGTGCAGGACGCCGAAAAGAAATTTCCCGGTCTCATCGCCCGGCATCCGCGATTGACCGGTCATATCATCGGTCATTTGCAGACGAACAAGGCCGGGGACGCCGTCAAGGTCGCCGGACTGATCCAGTCCGTGGACAGCAGCCGTTTGGCCGATGCCATTGAAAAACAGGCTGCGAAATTGGGCAGGATCGCGGACATTCTGGTGCAGGTCAACACCGCCCGAGAGCCGCAGAAATCCGGGGCCGCGCCCGAAGAGGCCTTCGCGCTCATGGAACACATTTCCGGTTTGGAGCATGTGCGTGTTTTGGGTCTGATGGCCATGGCGCCTTTGACCGAAGATGAGGGCATGATCCGCAAAACCTTCAGCGATCTGCGGGAGATCCGTGACGGCGTGCTAAAGCGTTTTTCAGGCAATCCAAAGGTCAGCATGAAATACCTCTCCATGGGTATGAGTTCAGATTACAAAATTGCCATCGCAGAGGGGTCGAACATGGTACGCATAGGGAGTGCAATTTTTAAATGAGTAAGATAACGATCATCGGCGGGGGGAATATGGGCGAGGCCTTGATCAAAGGCCTGCGCAAAGCCCATCGTATTTCTGTTTTTGAAATAAATACCGCGCGCGCGAAATATTTAAAGCAAAAATATAAGGTCAGCATTAAGGACAATATTCATTGCGCCGTTGATGATGCGAAAGTCGTCATTTTTGCGGTCAAGCCGCAGGACATGGCCGGGCTTTTGGATCATGTAGGGGCGATGATCAATCGCCCGCACGGGCCATTACTCATCTCCATCGCGGCTGGTTTAACGACAAAATTTTTTGAGAAACGTTTAGGCAGGGTCAGGGTCGTGCGCGCCATGCCTAATATGCCGACCTTGATCGGTGAAGGGATCACGGCCTTGTGCGCTGGTCAATATGCTTCGTCCAAAGACCTGGCTGTCGCGCAAAAAATATTATCCAGCGTCGGGAAAACAATGGTGGTTAAAGAGAAGGACATAGACGCGGTCACGGCCGTTTCCGGAAGCGGACCGGCCTATGTGTTTTTATTCGTTGAGCAATGGATGGCCGCGGCCAGGGCGTTGGGGTTTAAAGACGTCCAGGCCAGGGCGCTGGTTTATCAGACATTGACCGGCAGCGCCCATTTATTAGAGAAGAGCGTCTTTGATGCTGGGACGTTGCGGGCTAAAGTGACCTCCAAAGGCGGTACCACCCAGGCGGCCATGAATGTCTTTTCTCAAGCAAGGTTCGATCACATCATGAAGAAAGTTTTATCAGCAGCAAAGAAACGTGCAAGTGAATTAGCTAAATAATTGCGTGGTGCGGAGGGGATTTATATGGCCATCGTCGGCGTGATCGGCGGCAGCGGTTTATACCAGATCGATGGGATCACCGGCGTCAAGGAAGTGGCGGTCAAGACGCCGTTCGGCGACCCGTCGGACAACTTCGTCACCGGCACGCTCGAGGGTACCCGCGTCGTGTTTTTGCCGCGCCACGGCCGTGACCATCGCATTTCCCCCAGTGAGATCAATTATCGCGCCAACATTTACGGGATGAAGGAAATGGGTGTGGCGGCCATCATTTCGGTTTCCGCCTGCGGCTCTTTGAAGGAAGAATACAAGCCCATGGATTTCGTGGTCCCCGACCAGTTCCTGGACCGCACGCGCAAAGGCCGCGCCGACACGTTTTTCACCGCAGGCATCGTCGCGCACGTGGCCTTCGCCGACCCCATATCGCCGGAGATCGCCGACATCATTGATGCGTCCGCCAGGGCATTGAAATTGACCGTGCATAAAGGCGGTACCTACGTCAACATGGAAGGCCCGCAATTTTCCACCAGGGCGGAATCAAACCTTTACCGCAGTTGGGGCATGGACATCATCGGCATGACGAATTTGACCGAGGCCAAACTCGCCCGCGAAGCGGAAATTTCTTACGCCACGCTCGCCGCTGTCACCGACTATGATTGCTGGCACCCCAGCCACGATTCCGTCACCCTGGAGATGGTCATCGCGTATTTCAACAAGAACGTCGCCAACGCCAGGAACATTTTGAAGGTAGCCATACCCCAGGTCGGAAAATTAAAGACCTTCAGCGCCGCCAATGCCCTGCAGTATGCCATCGTCACCAACCGGGACATGGTCCCTGCCGACGTCAAGAAACAATTGGCGCCCATCATCGGGAAATACGTCAAATAATGGATTACCACAAGACGCTCAATTTGCCCCAGACCGGTTTTTCCATGAAAGCGGGCCTGGTCGAGAAAGAACCGCAGACCCTGGCCGCCTGGGAAAAGCAGGGCCTGTACGCGAAGATCCGCGCCAAGTCGTCCGGCAAGAAGTCCTTTATCCTGCATGACGGACCGCCGTACGCCAACGGCCGTATCCACATCGGCCATGCCCTCAATAAGATCCTCAAAGACATCATTGTCAAATACCAGACCATGAAAGGCCGCGATGCTTTGTATGTCCCCGGTTGGGACTGTCACGGACTGCCCATTGAACATCAATTGCTTGAAGATTTGAAAGCGGACAAACAAGACTTCGACGCTGTTGTCTTCCGTAAGAAAGCGCATGATTATGCCATGAAATTCGTCGGCATTCAGCGCGAGGAATTCAAGCGTTTGGGCATTTTTGGCCAATGGGATGATCCCTACCTGACTTTATCGCATGACTATGAGCATTGGATCCTCAAGTCGCTGGCCGGACTTGTCAAGAAAGGATACGTGGTCCGCCGCCTCAAACCGGTCCATTGGTGTTTCAGTTGCGCCACCGCGCTGGCCGAGGCCGAAGTGGAATACGAAGACCACACGTCCCCGGCCGTATACGTGCGTTTTGAGCTTGATAATCCCGTTGCGCTCAACGTTCCGGCAGGGAAAAAAGTTTTTTTGCTCGTCTGGACGACGACCCCGTGGACCTTGGTCGCCAACGTGGCTGTGGCCGCGCATGCCGGTTTCACCTATGGCCTGGCGGATAACGGCAAAGAGGTCCTCATTATAGAGAAGGGACTGTGCGAAAAGGTCCTGGCTAAGGCCGGCGCGCAAGGATATAAGGTTATTGGTCAGGCCAAAGGGTCTGACCTGATGAAATTGCGTTATCGCCAGCCGTTAAACGGCAGTTCGTGTCCGGTGGTTACTGCTGATTATGTTACCTCAGAAGATGGCACCGGTCTGGTGCACATCGCTCCCGGGCATGGACAGGAGGATCATCAAACCGGTTTAAAATACAATTTACCCGTCGTGATGCCGGTCAATGATAAAGGGGTTTATACCGAGCAGGGTGGGGCTTACGCTGGCCAGCATGTGTTTAAAGCCAACCCAAACATCGTCGCTGATCTAAAAGACCGCGGGCTTTTGTTCCATAACGAAAATACCAGCCATTCCTATCCGCATTGCTGGCGCTGCAAGAATCCCGTCATTGTCCGCGCCACCGAACAATGGTTCTTGAACGTGGACCACGAAGGCCTGCGCCGGCGTTTGATGCAGGCCATTGACAAGGTGGAATGGGTTCCGCCTGCGGGTAAGGAGCGCATCGCCAGCATGGTGGCCTCGCGTCCGGACTGGTGTTTGTCGCGCCAGCGTTTTTGGGGCGTGCCCATCCCGGCATTGGTCTGTCGCGGCTGCGGGGGAGAGCATAAATTGTTCATCGCGGTCATTGAACATCTGGCCGGTTTGGTCAAAGTGCACGGCAGCGGCGTGTGGTTTGAAAAAAATCTGGAAGACCTTTTGCCCCCTGGCTTCAAATGTCCGGATTGCGGGGGAAATGATTTTCAAAAGACCCATGACATTCTTGACGTGTGGTTTGATTCCGGGGTCAGCCATCAGGCGGTGTTCGGCTCCCTGATCAAACGCCCTTTGCCCGCAGACCTGTATTTGGAAGGATCTGACCAGCATCGCGGCTGGTTCCAGTCATCGCTCATCACCGCGGTGGCCCTTCACGGGCATGCGCCGTACGCCCAAGTCCTGACCCACGGTTTCGTCGTGGACGCTCAAGGGCACAAAATGTCCAAGTCGCTGGGCAATGTCATGGCCCCGCAGGATTTGATCAAGACCAACGGTGCCGAGATCCTGCGGCTTTGGGTCGCCTCCAGTTCTTATCATGATGACGTGCGCATTTCCAAAGAGATCACGGATCGTCTGGCGGATGCTTACCGCAAGATCCGCAATACCGTGCGTTATTTATTGGGCAATCTGTACGATTTCGATCCTGACAAGGACCGGCTCGATCACGGGAAACTTTTGGACCTGGACCGCTGGGCGCTGTCGCGTTTGGCCCGGGTGGTGGGCCAGGCGGATGCCGCTTACGCGGCCTATGATTTCCCGGGGGCTGTCAAGGCGGCCTACGCGTTTTGCAATGAAGATTGCTCCAGCATTTATCTTGACATCCTCAAAGACCGGCTATATACTTTCTGCGCTCAATCGCCGGAAAGACGCTCGGCACAGACGGTTCTCTACCATATTTTGGACGCGTTGACGAGGATTTTGGCGCCAGTCATGGCATTCACGGCGGAGGAAATTTTTTCCGCCAGCCCCAGGACAACGGCCTTAAAAGAGGTCTCCAGCGCGCATTTGCTCGACTGGCCGACCCTGGACCCCCGCTGGCCGTCGGAAAGCATTGAAAAAAAATTCGGGCCTTTGATGGCCCTGCGGGTCCATGTGCTTAAAAGCCTGGATGAAAAGCGAAAGAGCGGGACCATCGGCAGTGCTTTGCAGGCCAAGGTCATCATCACGGCCAGCGGCCGCGACCACGCGTATTTCAAAAGTGTTGAAGCGCTTTTGGCTCCGGTTTTTATCGTTTCGCAGGTTGAGTTGCAAAAAGTCGGTACACAGCTCCAAGGTTTGGACGAATATTTTTCCCAGACCGCTGTCCTTGTTGTCCCGGCCCAGGGCGTCAAATGCCTGCGCTGCTGGCATTTTCGTTTGGATGTGGGAAAAGACCCGTCGCATCCTGAAATATGTTCACGTTGTGTTGAAAATATAAGGAGAAATTCAGCATGCCTTTGAAGCCCTTTAAGAAAAAAAGACTGAATCCCAAATTCCAGCCATACAGGAAACTGCTCCTCAAGGCCAAGGAGCAGATCGTCGGTGACATCCGCCAATTGTCCAACGATAATTCCGAAAGCACCAATGACCGCAGCGGCGACATTTCCGGCCACGCCCTGCACATGGCGGACGTGGCCACCGACATGTACGACCGCGAATTTCTTTTAGGCCTTGCCTCCAATGACCGTGAACTTTTGTACGAGATCGACGAAGCCATGGCCCGCATGGAAGACGGGACATACGGCCTTTGCGCCGCGTGCAAAAAGCCCATCCCGGTCACCCGTCTGAAGGCCATTCCCCATGTCCGCACCTGCCTGAAGTGCCAGGAAAAATTGGAATCCAAGCGGTGAGGTGTTCCCATGTCCGACGCAAAACGTTCCAGACAAGACATGGCGATTTTCCTGTGCGGCGTTCTGGCGGTCGTCGGCATCGACCGTTTGAGCAAGGTCTTCTTCGCGCATTTGTTGTCCCCCAATGAAAGCATGGCCCTGATCAAGGGTGTGGTGCATTTCACCCTCGTGCACAATACCGGCATCGCCTTCGGCCTTTTTAAGGATTGCGGAGCGGTGTTTTTTGTCATTCCTTTGATCCTCACCGGGCTTTTGATCTATAATGTCTATTATTACCGCGACCGTGAATATAGCCGGACCTATATCATGGCATTTTCCCTGATCCTGGGGGGAGCCATCGGCAACCTCATTGACCGGATCTTTTTGGGGCATGTCATTGATTTCATCGATCTGCGCGTGTGGCCGGTCTTTAACGTCGCCGATTCAGCCATCACCGTCGGCGCCGCCATCATCCTTTTAAAATGCATCCCATCCTCTTCCAAATAGGGCCGTTCACCGTTTATTCCTACGGCGTCATGCTCGGGGTTGCCGTGCTTTTGTGCGCGTGGGGTTTCGGCAAAGACGCGGCCAAAGCAGGCATCCCCAAAGACGCGGCCTACGATCTTTTGTTTTGGAGCGTTGCCGGCGGCATCGTCGGGGCGCGTATTTTTTACGTGATCTTGTATTGGGACCATTTTGCCGCTTCGCCTTTGGAAATTTTGATGATCAACCGCGGGGGACTGGCCTGGCAGGGCGGTTTTCTGGGCGGTATTTTGGCCGGGACCGTTTGGTGCAAGCGCCGCGCTTATGCCTTGCGGCCGATGCTGGATCTGGTGGCACCTTATATCGCGCTGGGCCAGGCCGTGGGGCGCCTGGGATGTTTTTTTAACGGCTGTTGTTATGGCAGACCGTGGGTGCACGGCATTTTTTTTCCCGTGCACAATGCGCGTTTGTATCCGACACAACTGTACGAGGCCGCCGGGCTTTTTTGTATTTTTATTATTCTTAAGATGTACGCGTCCAGGCCTCACAGCCGCGGCATGGTGTTTGTCGCGTATTTATGGCTGGCCGCCATCGAGCGTTTTACCGTTGAATTCTTCCGCGCCGACCATGATCAATTGTGGTGGGGCTTGAGCCTTTTCCAATACATCGCTCTGGGTATTTTTTGCGCCGGTCTTATTTATGGTTTATTCATTCATTGTCAGCGACGCGCATGAGGGTTTGCGCCTGGACGTGTATCTGGCGCAGGTCATTGCCGATGTCCCGTCCCGGGCTTTTGTGCAGAAACTCATCGCCCAGGACCGCGTCACGGTCAACGGCAAGCCGCCGGCCAAGTCCAATACCAAGGTGGCCGTCGGGGACAAGGTGAATGCCGACGTGGATCCGGCGTCCCTGATCGCGCCGGACATTATTGCGCAGGACATGGCCGTGGACGTTTTTTACGAGGACGCGGACATCATCATCATCAACAAACCCGCGGGCCTGACCGTGCACCCAGCGACCGGCCCCGCCGGTAGGCGGGGCGGCACCATGGTCAATGCCCTGGCGCACCGTTTCCAGGAATTGTCCGACGTCAACGGCCCGGTGCGTCCCGGCATTGTCCATCGTTTGGACAAAGACACCTCGGGGCTGATCATCGTGGCCAAGACCAATACCGCCCACGCCCGCCTGGCCCGTCAGTTCGAGAAACATACGGTCGTCAAAAGATACGTCGCGCGCTTGCAAGGGGCGGTGCAATTCGATCAGGGTGTCGTGGACGTCGCCATAGGCCGCCACCCGAAATACCATGACCAGCGTCAGGCATCACCCGAGGGGGGAGGTAAGACCGCGACAACGCTTTATCAGGTGCTGCAGCGGTTCCCCAGGTCCACCTTGGTAGCGCTTTATCCCCAAACCGGCCGTACTCATCAATTGCGCGTGCACATGAAGCATCTGGGGCATCCGGTCCTGGGGGATGACCGTTACGGACGCAAAGCCGCGTTCCCGCGTCTGGCCTTGCACGCCCAAAGCATCGCCTTTATGCATCCCGCGACCAAACATTACGTTGAGTTTTCCTGCGCGGTCCCCAGAGAGTTCCTGGACCCAAATTTTTAAATTTATCTTTACTAACTTATGCAGAAAACGTATATTTATACATATGCGCGATCATAGCGGCAAAACACTGACCATTTTTGTCATCCTCATCATCATCGTCCTGGCTTCTTCGACGTCCATCGGTTTCTTCCTTTACCATAAGGAAGCGGACATGCGCAACTCGGCCGAGTCCGAGCGTGACGAGGGCCGCACAACGGAAACGAAACTGCAGACCCAGCTCAAAGAGGCCCAAAAGCGCCTCATCGTCCTGGAAGACAAGAACAAAGAGGCCGACAATAAGATCAATAATCTGATGGACGAGGCCGAACTGAATAAAGGCCTGCACAATGCCCTGAAGACCGAGAACGCCTCATTAAAGGAAGCGCTGGACACGGCCAAAAAGGAAAAAGAAAAGATCTTCGCGGATTTCCAGGATGCTGACAAAAGATATCAGGAGGCCGCCGGACTTTTAAAAGCCCAGCAGGACAAGACGCAGGCATTGACCAAACGCGTGGCCGAATTGGAAGATGTCCGGCAAAAATCCGACGCCAAGATCGCGGCCATGAAAGCCGACCTGATGCCGTATAATGACCGTACTCCTGACCGGCAAATTGCCGGGGAAGTTGTCCCGCCGATAGGCGGGACCCCTGGCGGGACGCCTGGTATGGCCAAGGACAAGGTCGAATTAGACAAGATCGTCGTCAATCCCAATGGCGTGCGCGGTAAGATCTTGAGCGTTGACAAGGATGCCGAGTTCGTTGTCTGCAGTTTGGGCTTAAAGCAGGGGGTCAAGGCCCAGGACCTGCTGTCCGTTTACCGCGGCGAGGAATATCTGGGGGATGTCAAGGTTTCCCGCGTCCAGCAGGACATGTGCGCCGCCGACATTGTCCCGCCGTTTTCCAGCCGCAAAGTCCGCAAAAATGATATCGTGGTGTTCCGGCCGTGATCCTCGATGTTAAGCCCGTTGGCGCGCTGCAAGGCGTCCTTGACCTTCCGGCTTCCAAATCCTATACCATCCGTGCTTATTTTATTGACGCGTCAGGTCCTCCTTCCCGAATGATTGGAGCGTCTGATTCCGAAGATGCATTAGCGGCTAAAAGTGTGACCCGGGCCCTGAAAGAAGGGGCCGCCGTGCTTGACGTCGGAGAATCAGGGACCACGTTGCGGTTTTTATTGCCGCTTCTGCCTTTCCATGTCCCGCGCGCCGTGGTCAAAGGCAAAGGCACGCTCGTCGGCCGTCCCAATCATCATTTGTGCGCGACATTACGCCGGCAGGGCATGGATATCCGCGGCACCGGTCCCAAAGAGTCCGTGCCCATCGTCTATAAAGGTGGGCCGCTTGAGGGCGGGACCATCAGGATCGACGGGACATTAAGCTCACAGTTCATTTCCGCGCTCATGATCGCTTTGCCGCGCCTCGAGGCCGATAGCCGTATTAAGGTCATTGGCCCCATGGTGTCGAAGGATTATGTTTTCATGACGCGCCGCATTTTGGCCCGCGCCGGGATCAAGGTAGGGGCGTATGGCCGGGAATTTTTCATTCCAGGCAACCAGAAATTCAAGGGTTTAAAAAATTTTCGCGTGCCGTCGGATTATGGATTGGCGGCTTTTCCGCTGGCCGCGGCTTTGCTGGTGCCCTCGACGGTCGTCCTCAAGGGAAATTTCGGCCGCGATTGGCCCCAGTCCGACGGGCATATCATCAATTTTTTGAAAAAAATGGGCGGCCGTTTCACCGATACCGCCCGCTCCATCATTGTCAAGGGCCCGTCTTCCTTAAAAGGGGGCGCGTTCAACTTGAAGGATTGTCCTGACCTTGTTCCCATCATGGCGGTCTTAAGTTTGTTCGCCCGCGGCCGCACAAAACTCACAGGCATAGGCCATGCCCGGCTCAAGGAATCGGACCGCTTAAGCGATCTGCGCAGGGAATTATTGAAGGTGGGGGCCAGGGTATCGGAGACCCGGGATGCGCTGATCATTGACCCCAAGGCTTCGTATAAGACAGGTCAGGTCCTCGATCCTCATCGCGACCACCGGCTGGCCATGGCTTTTACGGTCCTGGGTTTGAAGATCGGCTGCAAGGTCAAGGACATCCAGTCCTGCGCCAAATCCTATCCCGCCTTTGTGAAGGACATGAAGGCGCTGGGGGCATAAAAATGATTGACGCCGCAGCGGTATTCGTATAATATCTGACATCCATATGTTCCAGAAGATCCAAAAATTCATCCGCGCCGTTTCCGACCACGTTTTAGGCCTTTTTTCCAAAGACATGGGCATTGATTTAGGGACAGCCACGACCCTCGTGTATGTCAAAGGGGAAGGCGTGGTTTTATGCGAGCCCTCGGTGGTGGCCATCGAAAAGGACACCAACCGCGTGATCGCCGTCGGCGAAGAAGCCAAAAGGATGCTCGGCCGCACCCCAGGCAGCATCATCGCCATCCGTCCCATGAAAGACGGCGTCATTTCCGATTTTGAAGTCACCGAGGCCATGCTCAAATATTTCATTCGCAAGGTCCAGCCCAGCAAATTTTTGTTCCGTCCGACCATCGTCATCGCCATCCCTTCCGGCATCACCGAGGTGGAAAAGCGCGCGGTCATCGATTCTGCCGAACACGCGGGCGCGCGGCACGTCATCCTCATCGAGGAGCCCAAGGCCGCGGCCATCGGCGTGGGCCTGCCCGTGCATGAGCCGGCCGGCAACATGATCATCGACATCGGCGGCGGGACCACGGAATTCGCGGTCATTTCCTTAGGGGGGCTGGTCTATGCCAAATCCATCCGCATCGCCGGCGACGAGATGGACGTGGCCATCATTGAATATTTGAGGAAGACCTATAATCTGATGATCGGCGAACGCACGGCGGAGGAAATTAAAATTCGCATCGGTTCGGCCTATCCTTTGGAAGAGGAATTGAACATGGATGTGCGCGGCCGCGACCTGATCGCCGGCCTGCCCAAGACCATCAACGTCACCTCCGTCGAGATCCGCGAGGCCCTGCAGGACCCTGTGCAGACGATCGTGGACGCGTCCAAGTCCACGCTGGAACACACCCCGCCCGAATTGGCCGCGGATTTGATCGACCGGGGCATCGTCATGGCCGGAGGCGGTTCTTTGTTGCGCGGTCTGGACAAGCGCATCGCCGAGGAAACCGGCCTGCCCGTGCATGTCGCGGACGACCCTTTGACCGCGGTGGTGCTGGGGACCGGCGCCACGCTTGACATGCCCCCGGCCATGCGCCGCAGATTCACCGCGCATACGAAACTTGATTTTTAATGATACGTGCTCCGCAAACACCGCAAAACAGTCCTGTATCTTGCCGTTTTGATCATCCCGTTTTTGATCGTATTATTTAAACCGAGATCCCTGAATGCCATCGCCCTTTTGGACGCCGGCGCCGGCCCCGCGGGATTTTTTAAGTCCGCGGCCCAGGAGTTTAAAAAATTCTTTTTTTACCGCGACACGTATGATGCCTATCTTTTTTTAAAGAAACAAAACGACGTTTTAAAAGCCGATGCCGTGGCCTTGCGTGAGGCCCTGGCCAGGGCCGGCATTGCGGCGGACATCGCGCGGTTTCGGCGCAATCAAAATTACCCGTCTTTGGTCGCTGATGTTGTCGGCCGCGACCCTTCCAGCTGGAACGCGTCTTTGGTTTTGGACAAGGGCGCCTCGGAAGGCGTAAAGATCGGCATGCCGGTTGTCAGCCCTTTGGGTGTGGTGGGCCGCGTTGCCGAGGTGGGGCGTAACACCAGCAAGGTCATTTTGTTGGCTGATCCCAATTTCGCGGTGGCAGGCCTGGTGGCCCGCTCGCGGGAAAGCGGGCTGGTCACAGGCACCCTGCAGGGTTCATGCCGCCTGGAGTATTTGACCGACAATGCCGACGTGAAAGTGGGGGACCAGGTGGTGACGTCGAAGTTGAGTTCCGGTTTTCCCGACGGCATTCTCATCGGCCGCGTCGTGGACGTGCAGGCCGGCACCAGCAGCCGCTCGGTGGAATGCCTCGTCGAACCGGCGGTCAATTTGTCCCAATTGGAACAGGTTGTGATCATTAAACGATGAACGCCATTGAAATCCACAATTTGGTCAAGACCTACCGCAGCGGCACAAAGGCGCTCAAAGGGGTCGACCTCGCCGTAGGTGAGGGCGATTTTTTCGCTTTGCTAGGCGCCAACGGCGCTGGCAAGACGACACTGATCGGTATTTTGACGGGCCTGGTCAATAAAACCGCTGGCACGGTCAAGGTGTTTGACTGCGACATTGACAAGGATTTCGCCAACGCCAAGCGCATGCTCGGGGTGGTGCCGCAGGAATTCAATTTCAACATGTTCGAAAATGTCCAGGACATCGTCGTCAACCAGGCCGGATATTTCGGCGTGCCATATCAGACGGCTTTCAAGGACGCCGAAAGTATTTTGAAAATGGTGGGCCTGTGGAAGAAACGCCGGGCCATGGCCCGCACGCTCTCCGGCGGAATGAAGCGCCGGCTGATGATCGCCCGCGCCCTCATCCATCACCCGAAGGTCCTTATTCTCGATGAACCGACGGCCGGGGTGGACGTGGAATTGCGCCGCAGCATGTGGGATTACCTGCGCGACATCAACAGCCAGGGCACGACCATTCTTTTGACCACGCATTATCTCGAAGAGGTCGAGCAAATGTGCCGCAACGCGGCCATCATCAAGGATGGACAGATCGTGCGCCATGACGCGGTGCCCAACTTGATGCCTTTGGAAGAATCGTTTTTACAGATCATAAAGGCCGAATGATCCTGTACACCGACACCATTGCTTTAAAGACCATCATCCGCAAAGAGGTCACGCGCATTTTGCGCATCTGGACGCAGACGCTTTTGCCGCCTTTGATCACGCAGACGCTGTATTTTTTGATCTTCGGCAAGTTCATCGGTGCGCAAATAGCTCCCATCGGAGGCGTCACCTATATGTCCTTTATCGTGCCGGGATTGGTGATGATGGGGGTGATCGGCTCTTCCTACGGCAATGTGGTCAGTTCCTTTTTCGGGGCCAAGTTCCAGCGCAGTATTGAAGAGATCCTCGTTTCACCCACGCCCAATTGGGTCATTTTGGCCGGTTACGTGATGGGAGGGGTTGTCCGGGGCACGGTGGTCGGCCTTCTGGTGTTTGGCGTCTCCTGTTTCTTCACCCATCCGGTGATCTACAATATCTGGGCCGTGCTTTTCTTTATGACCGTCACCGCCGTGCTGTTCTCGCTGGGCGCCTTCATCAACGGCATTTTCGCCCGTAATTTCGACGAAGTGGCCTTTTTCCAGAATTTCATCCTGACCCCGCTCATGTATCTGGGAGGCGTGTTCTATTCCATCCATAGTCTGCCGGCGTTCTGGCAGAAAGCGTCTTTGTTCAACCCGCTGGTCTACATGATCAATGGCTTTCGTTACGGGTTTTACGGGTTTAGCGATGTGCATTTGGCGGTGTGTGCGGCCATTCTGGTGGTCCTGACCGTTGCCCTGACCGCGTTGAGCCTGTGGCTTTTGAAAAAGGGGATTGGCATCAAAAATTGACGTAGGGGCGGGTTTGAAACCCGCCCGTACAGGCATAAATACCCAAGGCGGCCCTAAAAAGCCGCCTTTTTTGTCGGAAAACGCTTTCCAAAAAATTCTTCTTTGGGCTTGCCAAGGTTTTGACAGGTGATATATTTAATAGTAGAGGTACGGTATGCCGTGCCCGTACACACGAATGACGCGTCCCGATACTGTTTCAACAGTATCGGGATGATTTCATAGATAAAAAGGCGTCAGAACCGAAAGGAGGGTCACATGATTACGCTTAACTACATCATGGATCCACTTAGAGAAGTAGGCGGCATGGTTTTGGGTG
>Ga0209515_10004619_pt1 | contig 18481 bp, 17 predicted proteins | sample Subgroupgradi54m_FD_187454 | JGI IMG/M metagenome (GOLD analysis project Ga0209515, IMG submission 187454) | Subsurface groundwater microbial communities from S. Glens Falls, New York, USA - GMW60B uncontaminated upgradient, 5.4 m (SPAdes)... ...
CGCCGGTGTGGGCACCGGAGGCACGATCACCGGCGTCGGGGAAGTCCTGAAGAAGAAATTGCCGCACGTCAAAATTGTAGCGGTGGAGCCGAAGAAATCTCCGGTGCTCTCAGGCGGAGCCGCAGGCAAGCACATGATCCAGGGCATCGGCGCGGGCTTCATTCCGCAGGTGTTGAATCGCGCCGTGATTGATGAGATCATGACGGTGACTGACGAGCATGCCTATGAGACCTCGCAGCGGCTCGCCAAGGAAGAAGGAGTGTTTGTGGGGATTTCCTCGGGTGCGGCGTGTTGGGCCGCGCTCAAAGTGGCGAGAGAGCTTGGGTCTGGAAAAACCGTCGTTGTCATCTTTCCGGATAGCGGCGAGCGCTACTTGAGCCTTCAACCGTATTTCGGGGGATAACTACCATGATCCCATCAGGGTTACGAGTGGATCAATCGTTGGATGGTCGAGGGCTGGATGGGCCATCGAGTTACCGCAAAACCATTGCGCAACTCCAGGCGATGGCAGAAAACGACGTGCTGGAACTCTACCTGGACGACGGCGAGCCGCTGCGCACGATTCCGTTTGCGCTGCGGGCCGACGGGCATGAGATTCTCGTGAGCGAACCGGCGACTCCTGGCGTGCGATTGTTGGTTCGCAAGCGAGCGCTGCTGCCGTGAGGTTGTGAGCGCGCTGAGATGAGCTATGTGCTTGGACTGAAGTGTCGCGAGTGTGGCCGCCTCTATCCCAAAGAGGTGATTTTTGTCTGTGAGTACTGCTTTGGGAGCATCGAAGTGGATTACGACTACGACGCCATTCGACGGACCTTCACCAAGGCCGCTCTCGCAAGTCGTCCTAAATCGCTTTGGCGCTACCGAGAACTCTTGCCCATCGAAGGGGAACCAACGGTGGGTCTGTCCTCGGGCTTCACGCCCTTCTTTCGGGCCGAGCAACTGGCGAAACGATTGGGGGTGCAAGAGCTCTACATCAAAGATGACTCTGTCTCGCACCCGACGCTGTCATTCAAGGATCGCGTCGTGGCGGTCGCACTCACGCGGGCGAAAGAGCTGAAGTTTGACACCGTAGCGTGCGCCTCGACCGGCAATCTCGCCAACGCCGTTGCGGCCCACGCGGCCCGCGCTGGACTTAAGCGCTACATCTTTATTCCAGCCGATTTGGAGGCGGGCAAAGTGGTCGCGTCGCTCATTTATCATCCCGCGCTCATTGCCGTTGAAGGCACCTACGACGAGGTCAACCGGCTCTGCGCGGAAGTCGGGTCACGATATCCGTGGGCGTTCGTCAACATCAACATCCGTCCCTACTATGCCGAAGGCTCCAAAACCTACGGCTATGAAATCATCGAGCAGCTCGGCTGGCGCGTGCCGCAACACATTGTGATTCCAGCGGCCGGCGGCTCGCTCATTACGAAAATTGCGAAGTCGATCAAAGAATTGCAGCTGCTCGGTTTTGTGTCTGAGGCGCACGCGAAACTCTACGCGGCCCAGGCCACGGGATGCGCCCCCATCGTGAATACGATCAAGGAGCGCTCCGACATTGTCAAGCCGGTGAAGCCGAATACGATTGCGAAGTCGCTGGCGATTGGAAATCCCGCCGATGGCTACTACGCGACGAAAGCGGTCCTTGACTCCGGCGGCTGGGCCGAGTCTGCGAGCGATGAGGAGATCATCGAGGCGATGAAGTTGCTCGCCGAGACGGAGGGGGTGTTTACCGAAACGGCTGGTGGGGTGACGCTGGCCGTCGCACAGAAACTGATTGAACAGGGAAGGATTCCGCGCGATGAGTCGATCGTCGTCTGCATCACCGGCAACGGACTCAAAACGCAGGAGCCGCTGATGGGACGCCTCGGTGAAGCGGTGCGGATTAAGCCGACGCTGGCGTCGTTTGAGTCGAATTTCTCCGGACAGATCGCCGGCGCGTCAGCGAAAACCACACGACGTGCCCCAGCCGGGGCGCGGGAGGCATGAGGAGGACGATATGGCCGTGACGGTTCGCATCCCTACTCCGTTGCAGCGATTGACCCAGGGCCAGGGCGAAGTGTCCTGCGATGGGAAGACGGTGACGGAGCTGTTGGGTGATTTGGAGCGGCGCTATCCCGGCATCAAAGAGCGCATTTGTGATGAGTCGGGCAAGCTCCGTCGGTTTGTGAATATTTTTGTCAACGAGGAAGACATCCGCTTTCTCCAAGGCGATCAGACCGCGGTCAAAGATGGGGACGAAGTTTCCATCATTCCGGCAATTGCCGGTGGTTAAACAGTTCATCGTACGCAAGAAGACTAGAAGAGATGAGTCTTTCAAAAGAGCAGACTAATCGGTATAGTCGGCAGCTCATCCTGCCGGAGATCGGCGTTCACGGCCAAGAGCGTTTGTTGCGCGCCTCGGTCTTGATCATCGGAGCGGGTGGGTTGGGGTGTCCTGCAGCACTCTATTTAGCGGCAGCCGGCGTCGGGACGATTGGCGTGATGGATGAAGAAACCGTGACGCTGAGTAATCTTCATCGACAGATCGTGCATACGCTCGACGACGTGGGACAACCCAAGGTCTTTTCAGTGCAGCGACACGTTCAGAAGCGCAATCCTGATGCGACCGTGCACGCTATTCATGAGCGTCTCACCGTGTCCAATGCACCGCGCTATGTGCAAGACTATGATCTCATCCTGGATGGCTCGGACAATTTCTCGACGCGGTATCTCGTGAACGACGCCTGTGTGCTCTACAACAAGCCGCTCGTGCATGGCGCGGCGATTGGGTTCGGCGGACAACTGCTCACGATCTTGCCACGACAGAGCGCGTGTGTGCGATGCGTCTTCCCCGAGCCGCCGAAACCCGGCGCGATTCCGAATTGCCAAGAGGCTGGAGTGCTCGGATCGGTGACCGGGATCGTGGGCAGTCTTATGGCGCATGAGGCGCTCAAGGTCCTCCTTAAGGTCGGCACGCCGCTGACGAACCGCTTGCTCGTCGTTGAGGGGATGAGGAGTCGATTTCGAGAGGTCTTGGTGCGTCGGGATCCAGCGTGCGCAGTCTGTGGGGATTATCCCACGATTCGCGAGCTCAGATCCATCGAAGAATCGGTGTGCGCGAACGCCCATTCGAGTTCCTTGAGTGCGTCGTCAGCGGTAGAGTAACGAGCGAGTGCATCGTTTTATCCAGAACAGGAGGGCAGAAGTCGAATGACGAGGAAGCAGCTCACGTTGATTTTCCCGCAGCATCTCATCAAAGAACCCGTGATTTACATGATGGCGAAGGAGTTCGATCTCGTTCCGAATATCCGCCGGGCGAAAGTCACGGAGAGTTACGGTGAAGTCACGCTGGAAGTCGAAGGCTCCGAAGAAATCTTGAAAAAGGCGATCGCCTTTTTGGAAAAAAAGGGTGTCAAGGTCGAACCCGTGGTTGGCGACGTCGTGAGTTAAGAGGACCGTGGTCCAGGCCAACTCGTTGACTCACCCGCGATGTGAAACCGGCGTGGTGAACACCTCGTGGCTGAGAATCTCCCCGGCCTGTTGCGAGAGCACCCCGTTGGATGTGTCGATGGGTGAGTCTTGTAGTTTTCCTCAGGCGTGGTAATCGATCATGCCGATCTTGCATCGACCGAGCGCTCTGCGTCATCAAGCCTCCGCCCCCCTGCGTGACACGCTCCTCCTTGTGGCCGCGCTGTTCTTGACGATGCAGTGGGTTGTCCTCCACGGCATCATGCATGTCTCACTCGGGCCGGTTTGGGGCACGGTCTTACCAGGCGTAGCGATCTTTGGCGCTTCCGCGCTGCTCTCTTGGGCGGCAGAGCTCGCTCAACTTGAGATCACCCAAGCGCTCGCCCTGGCGTTTCTTGCGCTCGTTGCGGTGCTGCCCGAGTACGCCGTCGATATGTATCTTGCCTGGAAAGCGGCGCACGATCCCACGTACACCACCTTCGCGGCGGCGAACATGACGGGCGCAAACCGATTGCTCATTGGGCTTGGATGGTCGGCCGTGTTATTTGCGTATTGGTTTCGGACGCGTGCGCGCACGATTCGTCTTGAGTCCTCGCAGCGTCTCGAGCTATTTGTGCTGTTGGTGGCGACGGGCTACGCCTTTCTGATTCCGTTTAAGCGCACGCTGTCACTGATCGACACGGTGTGTCTTATCGGCCTGTTTGTGTTCTACCTTCGACGCGCCAGCCACGGGGAGACGAAGGATCCTGGACTCATGGGACCACCAGAGCGGGTCGCACTGCTCCCCCGTCGATGGCGCAGGGTTGTGACGGTGCTCTTGTTTCTCCTTCCCGCGTGCGCGATTGGTCTATCCGCCGAACCGTTCGCCAATGGCCTGTTGGAGAATGCGCGGCATCTTGGGATTGAAGAGTTCATGCTGATTCAGTGGATCGCACCACTGGCTTCTGAAGCGCCCGAGTTCATGGTCGCGATCATGTTCGCGGTTCGTCATAAACCGACGGTGGGCTTGAGTACACTGATTTCTTCCAAGGTCAACCAGTGGACGCTGCTCGTCGGGATGCTGCCACTCGTCTATGCGATGGCTGGCGGCCATGCCCATCCGATGCTGCTCGATGGCCGGCAGGTGGAGGAACTCTTCCTGACGGCGGCGCAGTCGCTCTTCGGGATCGTGATTTTGGCGAACCTGCGGTTTGGATTTTGGGAAGCCATCATGTTGTTAGGTCTGTTTGTCTTGCAGTTTGTGTTTCCGACGCCGCAGATGCGCATGTGGCTGGCGAGCGGCTATCTCGTGTTGGCCTGTGGCTATTTGGTCAATCCGTCATTCCGTCGCTCGCTGCTCGCCTTGGTTCGGTCCGGCGTTCACGCCTCGTGAAACCCTTCGGGACAACCACGCGCGCCCGATTTCCTATTTACCGTGTCGTGATACCCGCGCTATAATACAGTTCGTGGGGCCACGAAGCTTCGGAGGACGTCGAGGAGGCGAGACGGATGGCACGCAAGGCATCGTCCCGGCAGGGCGCAGCGCGGTCATCGGCGCGCTCTACCGACTCACCGAGCGCTAAGACCCCAACACGTCGGCCGTCTCGCTTGTCTTCACTTGTTTCCTCGTTGAAGTCCCGGGCACTCTCGGCAGCGCATCGAGTCACTGGACGGCGCGCGCCGAAATCCACGACGCGACAGACCCCGGCGATGTCGTCCCCCACAAGTCCAGCCACCACATCGCCTGTCAAAGCGTCTCTTCCGCCCATCAAGCGCGTGTCGGTTGTGCGCAAACCCCCCCGTGGCCCGAGCGTTCGCGCCGCGCACCCGACAACCCTGCGACGCAGCAGCACCGCTTCACGTCCCCTGCACCCCGAGCCGATTGCAGCCTCATTCGCGCCATCGATCCAGGCACTTCCTGCGCCATCCGCCGGATATGCGCCGGCGCATCAGCCAACGGCGCAGCCCATCCAGCCGACGACGTGGACTCGTTCCCATCCGACAACGGAAGGGAGACCGCTCGAGCAGCAGTTTACGATTCCCACGAGTTACGGCGACGATCGCATTGTCCTGATGGTGAAGGACCCATGGTGGCTCTACGCGTATTGGGAGATTCAGTCCGGGACCGAGCGGTCGGTTCGCAGCCAACTGCTGCCGCACGAAGTGAGTGGGTTGCAATCCATCCTCCGCGTGCACGATGTGACCGGCCACGAGTTTCCCGGGCAGCCGGCTCACCGGTCGTTTGATCTTGGGCTCTCTGGCTTGGCGACGAATTGGTACATTCACACCAATGAGCCGGACCGCGAGTTTATCGTCGAGATCGGACTCTTAGCGAACACCGGACGTTTTCTCCTGCTTGCACGTTCCAATCGCGTGCGAGCGCCACGCTTCGGGCCTTCCGATGTGATCGATGAGGCGTGGATGACGACGGATGAGGCGTATTGGAAACTGTTTGGCGCCTCAGCCGGTGCGGGGATTGGCTCAAGCCCCACCGCGTGGGCCAAGCTCATCCCGCAGCAATTCTTTTCTGGGAATTGGTCCTCAGGGGGCTTGTACAACCCGGCGCGCCCATCCATCGTGCAAGGCTTCTGGTGTCGCGTGAACACCGATCTGATCATCCACGGTGCGACAGAGCCAAAATCTGCCGTAGTCATCCAAGGTCAGCGTGTGACGGTGCGAAAAGATGGGACGTTTAGTCTCCGGCTGATCCTTCCAGAAGGGACGCAGACCATCGCGATCGAAGTGACCGCTCCGGATGGACAACACACGAAAACGGTGACGCCGATTGTCACGCTCGCATGGGCCGGGGCGCTAGCACCGGATACGACGACAGTCCGAGCGCGACGGTCTCAGTCAACGTCTCGTGACGGATCAGGAGCACCCGCCTGATGACTCGACGAGGCTTCTTAGCCCTGGTGTTGCATACGCACCTTCCCTTTGTGCGCCATCCGGAACACGAAGAGTTTCTCGAGGAGCGCTGGCTCTTTGAGGCGATCACCGAGACCTACCTTCCGCTGCTTGAGCGGTTCCAACGGTTGGGCAACGACCAGGTGCCGTTTCGGATCACGATGTCGTTTACCCCGACGCTGCTGGCCATGCTCTCCGATGGACTGCTCCAGGCGCGCTACGTCCGTCACTTAGAGAAACTCATTGAGCTCTCCGCCAAAGAGATTGAGCGCACGCGCTGGACGGCGCCGTTTCATCGGCTCGCCTTGTTCTATCATCATCGCTTCACAACGGCGCGCCAGCAGTTCGTCGACGGCTATCGGCGCAACCTCATCCAGCCGTTTCGTGAGCTCAACGAGCGCGGTCTTCTGGAGCCCATCGCGTCGTGCGCGACGCACGGCTATCTGCCACTGATGGAAACACAACCCATCGCGGTGCGCGCGCAAATGCGCATCGGCGTGCAGGCGTTTGAGCAGGCGTTCGGAACACGGCCGATCGGTTTTTGGCTGCCGGAATGCGGCTACCAACCCGGGCACGACGCCTTCCTGAAGGAGCTGGGGATTCGCTACTTCTTGACCGATGCGCATGGGGTACTGTTCGGATCCCCGCGGCCAAAATACGGCGTGTACGCCCCGGCGATCTGTCCGAGTGGGGTCGCGGCGTTCGGTCGGGATCTTGAATCGTCGAAGAGTGTCTGGAGCGCGGAGGAAGGCTATCCTGGCGATGCCCATTATCGAGAGTTCTATCGAGACATTGGCCATGATTTAGAGTATGACTACGTCCGGCCGTATTTGAACGGCGACGGCTCACGGCTCAACACCGGTATTAAGTACTACCGCATTACCGGGAAAACGAACGAGAAGCAACCCTACGATCCGGATCGTGGCCTCGAGCAAGCCGCGCAGCATGCGGCGAACTTCATGTTCAATCGCGAGAAACAGGTGGAGTTTCTGCGTTCGGTGATGGATCGGTCACCGATCATTGTCAGTCCCTACGATGCGGAGCTCTTCGGCCACTGGTGGTTCGAGGGTCCGGATTGGCTGGAGTCCTTGATCCGTAAAATCCACACGGACCAACAGTCCGTACAGCTCATCGCGCCATCGGATTATGTCCAACACTACCCGACGAACCAAGTGCTTGAGCCGTCGATGTCGAGTTGGGGCAATGGCGGCTACAGCGATGTGTGGCTCAACGGTGCGAACGACTGGATCTATCGCCACCTGCATAAAATGGCGGAGCGCATGACGCAGGTGGCGACAGAACATGTACGTGCCGATGATCTGCGGACGCGCCTGCTCAACCAGATGGCGCGCGAATTGCTGCTCGCGCAGTCCTCCGACTGGGCGTTTATTCTCAAGACCCAAACACACACGGGTTATGCGTATCAACGTCTCCACGATCATCTCGCTCGGTTCAACGGACTCTATGACGCGGTGCGGCAGGGTCGGATCGACGAACCTTGGCTATCTGATCTCGAAGCCAAAGACAATCTGTTTCCATTTCTCGACTACCACGTCTATGCAGCGTAATCCGCTCGATCGATTTGCTGATTCCCCCCCGTGACGCCCCTCGTGTTGTGCCTCGATCCCCATCATCGGCATCTGCCAAGAAAGGTCAGACGGGATGAAGATTCTCTTTGTGGCCTCGGAAGTTGATCCGTTTGCGAAGACCGGCGGGCTGGCCGATGTGGCGGCGGCACTCCCCAAGGCGTTAGCCCAGCTTGGGCATGATGTGCGCATCGTCATGCCGCTGTACCGGCAGATCAACCGGGAGAAATTTGGACTGCAGCCGATGTCGATGCATGTGTCGATTCGCGTCGGCCCAACGACTCGTGAGGGCCGCATCTGGCAGGGGACGCTACCCAAAAGTCGCGTGACCACCTACTTCATTGACTGCGCAGCACTCTTTGATCGCGACGGCCTCTACCAAGATCGCGGAGGAGATTTTCCAGATAATCTGGAGCGTTTCAGTTTCTTCTCCCAGGCGACACTGCGCATGCTGCCACTCATCAGCTGGCAACCCGACGTGATCCATTGCCATGATTGGCAGGCATCGCTCGCGTGTGCCCATCTCGCCATGGGACCAATGGTGCAGGAGCCGTTCTTCGCATCGATCGGTACCGTTTTGACCGTCCACAATCTTGCTTACCAGGGACTGTTTCCAAAATCACAGTGGCCGTTGACGCAACTTCCCGACGGCGCCTTCAGCATGCAGGGACTGGAGTTTTACGATCAGATCAATTGTTTGAAAGGCGGGCTGGTCTTTGCCGGATTGTTGACGACGGTCAGCCCAACGTACGTGCGCGAGATTCAAACCCCGGAGTTTGGCTGCGGCCTCGAAGGCGTGCTGCGGGTGCGCACGGACGATCTCATTGGCATCCTGAATGGGATCGATCCGGAGGAATGGAATCCACAGACGGACCCGCACATTGCCGCGCACTATTCGGCGGATGAGCTGGCGGGCAAGTCGCTGTGCAAGCTCGCGCTGCAGAAACGTCACAAGCTGCCCGAGCGGCATGAGCTGCTCATCGGGATGATTCAGCGCTTGGCCGAGCAGAAGGGCATTGATATTTTTGCTCAGGCGCTCGAGTCGCTCATGGCGATGCCGTTGCAACTGGTCATTCTCGGAACTGGAGATCCGAAGTACCATCAGCTCCTTGAGCAGCTGGCTGCGAAATTTCCCGAGCGGTTTGCGCTCAATCTGGCGTTTGATAACGCGCTTGCGCATCAGATTGAAGCTGGGGCGGACGCGTTTCTGATGCCGTCACGTTTTGAGCCGTGCGGGCTCAATCAAATGTACAGCATGCGTTTTGGGACGGTGCCGATCGTTAAGCGCGTCGGCGGGCTCGCCGATACCGTCACGGATGTGAGCCCATCGACGAGCAGCGCGAGCACCGCGACGGGATTTGTGTTCGAGGCGCATACGCCAAACGCGCTAGTGGACGCGGTGAAGCGCGCCGTCGCTGCCTACCAAGATCACGGGCTCTGGAAGCGTTTGGTGCAGACAGGAATGCGGCAAGACTTCTCGTGGACCCGCTCAGCGGATGCGTATGTCCAGGTGTATGAGCGCGCCATCGCCAAACGGAAGAAGCCAGCGCTTAGCGCAAGACACTAGCTGCGCCTCTCTGTCGGGATCGTCACTGTCATACGCTCGTGACCGAGCATGATCGCAACTGTTACGCTCAATCCCTCGCTCGATGAGTGGATGGAGTTGTCCACGTTGCGGGTGGGGGTCTTAAATCGTGCCTCAGGATTTGCGCGCTATCCTGGCGGGAAGGGCATCAACGTCTCCCGCGTGATTCACGCGCTTGGGGGTCACACCATCGCCTTTGCCCTCGCCGGTGGCGAAGACGGGTTGATTCTTCGCGAACTGATGAATCGCTTATCTATCCGTCATGAGTTCGTGACCGTTGAAGGTCCGACGAGAAATAACTACAAAATCCGCACCACCACGCCTCGCGCACTGACCGAGATCAACACCGCCGGACCGCGCGTCAGTCGCTCCAGCCTTCACGCCTTGGCCCGGCGATTTTTCACACACCGTCCACGTCCGCAAGCGATCGCCTTCTCAGGTAGTTTGCCTCCCGGGGTACCAGGATCGATCTATGGACGCTGGATTCGTACCCTCCGACGCCTTCGCATTCCTACCGTGCTCGATACGTCCGGTCCCGCGTTTCGGCACGGCCTTGCGGCCCGTCCCTGGTTGATCAAGCCCAATCGAGACGAAGCTGAAGAGTTTCTTCAACGACCACTGCGACGCCTGGACGAGATCGTTCGCGCAGCACGACAACTCCTCCGTTACGGGCCGGAGATCGTGATCGTGTCACTCGGAAGAGACGGTGCTGTCATGGCAGCCGCGTCTTCCAACGAGGTCTGGTTGGCCCCAACCATTCCTGTCAAGGCTGGCACCGCCGTCGGCGCAGGCGATTCGCTCATTGGAGGATTTTTGGTGGGGTGGTCGCGGCAGTTGTCAGCCGTATCCGCGTTTCGCCTCGGGGTGGCGTGCGGCACGGCGACCGCGATGAGCACAGGCACAGAACTGTGCCGCCGCAGCGATGTGCAACGAGTCTTGCGACGGGTGAAACTCAAGCGAATAGGCTAATACATGTCGCGCGCCTTCAGGCGAGCGCTCGTCATCGATGGAGTCATCGTGCTGGCGTGGCTCACCTCAGTCGGCATGGTCGTCGTTCATGAGCGCGGGCAGCTCTGGGGTGGGCTGGGGAATCCTTCAGCGACGCTCGGTGCGCATCCCAATGCCAGCACGCAGTGGTTTGGCATCTACTATCAAGGACACAAAATCGGATTTTCCCAGACGATGCTCGTTCCTGAAGAGCACGAGGGAGTCCCGGGTGTTGCGGTGATTGATATGGGGCGCTTGTCATTTAATCTGCTCGGCGTCCCGCAGCGCTTGGAAGTGCGGGCGCGAGCGTTCATCGATGCCGATTGGCGCCTGCAGGTGTTTAGTGCCTCGCTACGTTCCTCCACCCAACAACTCGAGTGGACAGGGCGCCGTCGTGGCGATGGGCTTGAGGTGACCGTGACGATGCCCACCGGTTCTGTGACCAAATACCTGAACGATCCCACGGGCAGTGCGTTTGTGAACGGCCTGTCCTCATGGGCGGCCTTCCATCGGCTTCGTGTGGGTCAATCTGGGAAGGCATGGATTTTGAACCCGCTCGCGCTGAGCCCTGAGGTTGTCTATTTTATCGTGCGCCGAACGGAGACCGTGGAAGGCACGCTCACGCTTGTCGTCGAGACAGATGTGGCCGGGATGACGACGACCAGTTGGGTGACGCCCGATGGCCGTGTGGTAAAGGAAACGTCACCGATGGGTTGGGAGCTTCGATCAGAATCTCAAAGCCAGGCCTTGCGAGAAGTCCACGAGGACGCCCCCGCGCTCGATCTCCTCTCCACCACCTCCGTTCCGGTGGACCGTTCCATTGCTTCACCGGAACACGTGACGATGTTGACCGTCTTGGTTGAGGGCAGCGACGGGAGTCGCTTGGCCACTCGTCCAGAGCAACGCGTTCTCTCGCCAGATGTGTTGAGCCGTTACCACCGGCCGCCGCCAGATGGGCCATGGTGTGTGCTGCAGCTCCAGCGCCTCAGCGCGCCTGTGTCATCCGCATCGCTTCAAGCGATGAGCCCCAACCTTCGACGGTACCAACGAGCCAGCCTGTTTGTGCAGTCTGATGATGAGCGCATTGTGAAAAAAGCCGCAGAGATCGTCGGCGCACAGACGGATCCGTGGGCGCAGGCGATGGCCCTGCACCAATGGGTTTATCGAACGTTGACGAAGCAGCTCACGCTCGGACTGTCTTCCGCAGTGGATATTCTTGCCACACCGGTAGGCGATTGCCAGGAGCACACCATCGTGTTTACCGCCCTGGCGAGGAGCCTGGGCATTCCCACGCGCATGATGGCGGGGCTCGTATATCAGCAGGGGCGCTTCTACTATCATGCCTGGCCAGAGGTATGGATCGGGCAGTGGGTGCCAAGCGATCCAACGCTGGGCCAGCTGATCGCCGACGCCACCCATATCGGTTTAAGCGAAGCCGAAAACGAGCAGCTCGTGATCCTCGCACAGTTTGTGGGGAAATTGCGCGTGCAGGTCCTCGATGTCCAACAAGCAGCATCACCACAGTAGCGCAATATGATCACAGCGACGCGGCTCACGAAACGGTATGGCACGACCAATGCACTCAGCGAGTTCTCTCTGGAAGTCGCTCGCGGAGAGATCGTGGCCCTCGTCGGCCCAAACGGAGCGGGAAAGACGACAGCCCTCAAGCTCCTCGTCGGCTTACTTACCCCAACCGCCGGGACCGCGCACGTGGGGCCGTACGATGTGCATCGTCAGACACTCGAAGCCAAACGTCTGCTTGCGTTTCTCCCAGACCAGCCCTTCCTCTACGAGCAGCTCACCATCGCTGAAATCCTCGGTTTTATCGGTGGCATGTATCAGATGAATCCCGACACATTGCGGCAGCACGCTCAAGAGCTCGTGGCGCTGTTTGGTTTGACCGAACAACTTCACTGGCGTATTGGCCAGCTTTCCTATGGCATGAAGAGCCGCGTGGTGCTCATCGCCAGTCTCTTGCACAACCCACAGGCGTTGATCTTGGATGAACCTTTCTTCGGGTTGGATCCGCAGACGCTGCGGTTGATGAAACAGCTGCTCACACAGCGCGCTCGTGCCGGCATGGCGGTGCTGCTCTCGACGCATCAGCTGTCCATCGTTGAAGATTTGGCGCATCGCATTGCTATTCTCAGTGGCGGTCGGTTGGTGGCGCTGGGGACTTGGGAAGAGCTCAAGCGGCTGCACGGAGGCACCCGGCTTGAAGAGGTGTTCTTCCAACTGACCGGTCCTTCAGCGTGAACGCTTCACTACTGCGTGTGTGGTGATGATGACAAGAGAGCACGCCTCCTGGCAAGCGCACATTCCGCATCCACGATGCCACGGGGTGCGGTTGTTTGCGTGGACGCGGACCACCATCTGGCGGACGAAGGCTCGCACGATCTTGCGCGAGCCGATCAAACTGCTCGTGATCGTGGTGGTATGGGCGGTGCTGCTCGTTGGCCTCTATGCGCTGGCGTATCGAGGCATTCAAACGATCTACAACGCCGCCGGCCTGGGCCCGTTTTTACTCAGCCGCTTGTGGTTTTTGTTTTTGTTCGTCGTCATGATCATGCTCGCCGCGAGTCAACTCACCGGAGCCTACTCAACGCTCATCCGCACGCCGGAAACGCAGTGGTGGATGGTCTTGCCGGTTTCTGCACGGACGCTGTGTCGCGCGAAGTGGCTTGAAAGCAGCTGCTACAGCGCTTGGGCGGTGGCCATGCTCATCCTCCCGCTCTGTCTTGCGGATCTTACCGTGCTCCAGAAGCCATGGTGGCTGATGGGCTGGCTGCTTGGCATTTTGCTCGTCCCGTTCATGGCGATCGTCACCGCGCTTTCTACGATGTTCTTGCTGGTATGGTTACGCTGGCTGGGCCGGTTGGCGATTCGACGCGAGTTGATTCCGCTTGGATTCGTCGCGGCCTGCGCGGTGGTGTTTTGGGTGCTCGGGGAGCGCCATACCGAAACGCAGCAGGAGGTGTGGTTCGTGGCGTTGCAAGAGCTGTTGCCTCGGATGCAGATGGCGATGTCGATGTGGCTACCGAGCAGTTGGATGGCCACCGCCCTCGATGCCGGGCTCAACAATCGATGGGGGGAGAGCGCGCTCTACGCTGTCCTGCTCTGGACGACCGCCGTATTTTGCTGGCGGCTGCTCGATCATGGTGCTGCGGTTTTGTTACTTCCCGTGTTGCGGCAACATGCGCAACCGATGATACAGACACCGGATGTTGGGATTGGATGGCTCACGATCCGACAACGAGGTCGCACGGCGCGCACCGGTCAATCCGTCGAGCGCTCAACGGAATTCTTCGCTCCGTGGTGGCTACGGCATCCGTTTCTTGCGGCGCTCACGAAGGATGTGCTGTTAGTGATACGCGATCCGATGCAATGGGGACAAGCCGTGGTCTTCTTCGGACTGCTCGGCGCCTACTTCGCAAACATCCATCGACTCACCGAGAGCAATTTAGTACCAGCGTGGAAAATCGGCATCGCCGCGCTCAACCTTGCGTGCACGCTATTGGTCTTTGGATCGCTGGCGGTGCGCTTTGTGTTTCCGCAGATGAGCCTTGAGGGGCGCTGTCTCTGGTTGTTGCGGATCGCGCCTGGCGGTCTGCAGCGTCTTGTGACCTCGAAGCTATGTTTGTATGGCACATTTGCCGTAGTGGTCATCGAAGGGTTGCTCGTGCTGTCGATGGGGCGTTTGGGGATCCCGCTTACGATCCGATGGTGGTTGGCTGGCGTTGGGATTATCGCCGCGCTCGCGATTGTCGGGCTCACGGTCGGACTCGGTGCGTGGTGGATTGATCTGAAGGCGCAAGATGCCGCGCGGGTGGTCTCTTCCTCAACCGGAGCCCTTGTCCTTGTGTTGATGTTGTGTTATGTCGGTTGTGTCGTGGCAGCACTCGTCGGGGCATGGACGAGCGCGGTGAGCCGATCACACGGCGGGCTCATCTGGGCGAGTGTGGGATTGCTCGTCGTGAGTGTGGTGACCGGGGTACTGCCGGTCTGGGGTGGGCTCAGGCGTCTTGAACGACTGGAATGGACGTCGTAGGCAGCGTGTGAAGTCTCATTGACGCACGATGTCTTATTGAGATGCCGAGATCAACCCCGTCAGTGGGCCACCCCCCTGCTTCGCTTTGCGAAGCAAAGCGTTGGGGGTGGACCGCATGGTGAAGCAGGAACATGCGGGTGGACGGGATGTCGCCCCCATCGGGGCGGGATTGCGGGTGCCACCCCCTTTCTTGCTTTCGCAAGAAAGCAGGGGGGTGGGGCTCCACAAGAACGCCAGGGAATGTCCCGGGCGTTGTCCGTATTGCGTTGATGGGGAGCGAAGCGATTATTCCGGTGCCACCTTCGCGTTCTGATCGTTGGTTGATGGGGGTGTGAGTGGCACGACAGTCGTCGGCACAATGCCACGTAGGCCGCCGCGTTCATAGACCTTGCCGGTGACTTTGACTTGTTGATTCGCGTAGTCGTAGACGAGTTCGTTTGGATCCTCGCCGACCTCTTCCGTCAACAACAGATACAGCGAGCCACTCCCGTCTTCTAAGATCGCCAGCGTCTGTCCCCCATTGACTGCTTCACTTGTTTGGTCAGCGAGCTCAGCACCGCGCTTGCCGTCTTTTAAGTACGCCGCTGGATCCACCACTTCACCTTGGATGGTTTTCGTTGGCTCTTCAGCTTGCGCAGGGCACATGTGCAGCCCCGTGAGCGGCAGCATCCCCACGACAATTCCGAAGACGACGGTGTGGATATTGTGTCGCATCAAAGCCTCCTGTGTCAGCGATTGTGAGGCTATTAGAGCAGACGCTGCGGAGACTGTCAAGGAGACGCGCGATTATCTGGAAGGCTACGGCAGTGTTGTGGAGAAATGCAACAGGGCGCACTGAAGCGTGTTTACGGAGGAGGGGCTTCAGACCAGCTCACCCACTGGCTTGGGATGACCGTGAATGTGCGTGAGCCGGGGCTATGGGGCGCGATGTCCAGTGCCCCCATTTTATTAATGTCCAGTCCGTCTGCGAGCACAGCTTTCCCACTGATGCTCGGGAACTGGCCCAGGTACACTTGAGACGTCGGCGCGTAGATGGAACCATTCACGGTTCCGTGATGGGCAAAGTGGATTTCATTGGAGGCCGTATCCGTATTGGCGATTTTGATTTTGACCCCATCTAGAATCACCGCATTGCCATTGCTCGTGTCGACGGCATAGATTTGTGTATTATCGCTAAGGTCCATTGTGGTTTGGTTGGTATTTCCCGGAATGAGGGCTGTCAAATAGACCGTCACAGGATTTGCATTGGGCGATGCAAAGACCAGCGTCACATTCTTCCCGGTATTCATCCCCGTGTAGCAGAAGACCCCAGTGCCGGTGGGTGAAACACGTGGGCCGCCGTCAGGACCTCCGGGACTGTAATCAGTGAAGTCCCCAACGGTTGTCAAGTCATTATTGGCGCAATTGATCCCGGCCGCGCTCAAATTCGTTTTGAGTGTCGTCACCGCGGCGGCGGTGCCCAATTCGTTAAGTGCGTCGGTAAAATCTTGTCCCATCTTCGAGTTTTGTTGGACCTTCGGCTCATCATAGATGGTTCCCTGGCTGGCATCCACCTCGTGTGGGGTCGTCATTGCAGCCTTCACCTGCAAGTACGTATGAGTCGAGGGGTCGACGCCACCCACCACGGTTCCGGAATCCAGGTTGACGTCATGGGTCGCGGACATCCCAATCCACAAATCGCGGATGGTGGGATCAAGGGGGTCCGCATATCGCGAACTCAGATCTCCAATGGTTGCAACCCCGTTAATCCACACGTTCTTCCCAAAATGGAGCACCCCAGGACCAATGCCAAACACGGTGACATCGCCATTCACCTCACTGAACGGGCCGATGGTGAGCGTTTTGCGCGCGGCGAGCCCCTCATCGACCACGCGAGTCAGGGTGATCTGGGTGGCCACTTTTTGAAAGCCTTGGGATTGCGCAGGGGTGGAAGGGCTTGTGGGGCTAAAGCTGGAAAAGCCTCTCACCCGTATAATCTTCTGCTCCGGATGACCTACAGGGTCGGGGGTGATGATTTGTACTTGATAGGAGCTCCCGGGTAAGGCGGCGACAGCTTGATCGTAGATTTGTTTTAAGCTGGTGCCACAGTCCGTCGGGGACCCCACATCTGTCCAATCCCACGTCGCGGTCTTGCTGTAGTTCAAGCAACTGGCTGGCGTGCTTGGGTTCGAGAACCCGTGGATGGTGGCATCGAGCCCAGATTCCGCGGCATGCAAGGCTTGCGCCTCGCTGTGATACCAATTCGTGACGCGCAGTTCGGTCAGGCTGCGTACCGTGAACACTTGAAGCAGGAGCGCAAACGCGGCGATAGTCGCATAGGTCGCCAGGAGCAGGACCCCGCGTTCTTTCGATAAACGAGGGCCGCAGGGAATTCCCCGACGTCGAGCATCGTTCACGGCCAGAGCTTGGTGTGGCTGAGCGGCTTGTGATCCCATACGCTTCTCCTGCTGTGGGCTAGGCGCCATTGCGTAACCGAATGCGCATCTGCTGCGTGGAGGTTTCCAGACGGTTTGCGAGAGATGGTCGCCTGACCCTGATGACGATCTCGACTTGGCTGACAATCGGTCGCCATGTTGTGGCCGCGTTAGCCAATGTGATCGGCCACCAACTCACGAGCGTCCCGGCTGTCGTGAGTGCCCGCGTTTCGAATGCGAATATGCCCCCTGTCGGGTTTGGGTCTGTCAATCCTGTGGCGAGCACACGGGATGAGATCGGAATTGCCACTGCCGGATCTGGAGGAGCTGCGTGGAGATTGGCCCGATCTTGGTTAGGGCCACTCGTAAAGGTCGGCCACCCCACCCCAGATCCTGGAGCAAAGACCTGACGGACCAAGAACGGCCCATTGCACAAACTCTGTGCCACGCTTGCGGTGCCTCTCGTTCCGTCTGCGAGTGTGGCACGATGAATCCAGACGACCCGATCCAGTGTTGGTGGATTGTCGCTTGCGCCCCAACCCTGCGCAGCACCGGGGAGTGAATCCAGTGGAAGTTGGTACACCAGTCCTGGGCAGCGAGGTGTGGCAGTTAAGTAGGGGGGGTCCTGAACCCTGAGATGGGTCAACGTTGGCGTATTCCCTGATCCGCGAAGATCCAAATTGATGGTATACAAGACCCGTCGAGCCTCGCCTTGTGCTGCCATCACAGCATCCGCTGTCATCCACGAGGCCTGACTACTGCTGAACGCCATATACAGAGCACCCATGATCGCGGCAGAGATCAGAGAAAACGCCAGGAATTGGAGCACGCCGGCGTAGCCGCTGCGATTTGTGAGTCGCGTCCATGGGCGTGACATGCCGTTCTGCTCCATCGCGCGTTCGTGGTGAACTGTCATTGTGGTTGCTTGAAAATGCCCACCAGCTGCACAAAGGGTCTGCCCCCACGGTCATTCCATGCGACTTGGATTGCAATGCGTTGAAGAGCCGAATCTCCATTAATCGGTGCAGAGGAAAAAGTGACATCTTCGTTCGGGAGGAGGTTGCGACTGACGTTCGTTTTGACGTTCAATAGCCAGTTTCTGTCGATTGTCGTCCCAACGTTGTACAGCGGTAGCGAGATCCCGTGAGCCTGCCGGTTCCGTAGTTCCTCCAGGATCATGTTCGCATCGTTGATCGCCTCGGTTCGATTTCTGGCCAGTCCGCTGGCGGCGTTGAGGCTCACCAGAGCTCCCACCAAGGCAGTCAGCGATGCCAAGAGAATCGCGCCTCCAAAGAGCATCTCGACGAGGGTCACTCCGGCTATGGCGCGTCCTGGCCGAGGCACTCGCCGCATCCATATCAATTTTTTCTCAGTCATCGCACGCATGGTCATCTCACCCGCTTGAGTACAGGTTTCTTACAGGCCGCAGTCCAGTCAAAAAAAATCGATGAACCTTCTGGTCTGGTTCGGCGGCTCGGCGATCCTCTCGATACCCGCCTGTGCGGCGGCTCGGCGATCCCTTGAGGACCCGTAGCTTTCCGGCCCC
>Ga0209515_10004621_pt1 | contig 18473 bp, 13 predicted proteins | sample Subgroupgradi54m_FD_187454 | JGI IMG/M metagenome (GOLD analysis project Ga0209515, IMG submission 187454) | Subsurface groundwater microbial communities from S. Glens Falls, New York, USA - GMW60B uncontaminated upgradient, 5.4 m (SPAdes)... ...
CAGATTGCGGATCGATAAGGCCCAGTCGAGCGGACTGGTGTTGCGCTGGGTACGCAACACCAGATCGACCGTGGTGTAGTCGGGCACGGCGGGGCGGGTATCGCCTGCGCTGCGGCGACGGTCGGCAACGTAGTTGATTTGCGTGCTGCTGAACCAGCCGTCGGCCAGCCGCCAGTCACTGCGCAAATAGAGGTGATGGTGTGGCGCGTAACCGGCATCCTGCCCGGTGGTTTGATCGATCGAGCGTTGGTAGGAATAATTTCCCGTGAGGCGCAGCGTACGTGTGGCATCCCAAATCGTTTCCAGTTCCATGCCGCGCCCGGTTTGTTTGCCGGTGTTTTGAATCGTTGAGCCGGTGCCCGCAACCGCATTCGGAACGGCGCGGATGATATCTTTCATTGCGTAACGAAAGAAGCTCAGATTGATTTGAGTGTCTCTGCGTGCCTGCCATGAGAATGCAGCTTCCACGGTGCGGATGGTTTCCGGCAGTAAAGAGGGATTGCCCCGATTGACCGGATTGTTGATGCTATACAAGTCGCTGAACGAGGGCGCGCGGAAGGCGGTGCCATAGAGCAGCTTGGCGGTGAGGTTGTAGGCGGCATCCCAGACCAGCGCTGCGCGCGGATTGGTGGTATTCCCGGCATCGGAAAAACGGTCGTGGCGGATGCCGGCGGTGAGCGTCCAGTCCTTGGCGAAATTCCATTCATCCTGCACATACAGATAATCGACCTTGCGCCGGTGTGGCGTGAGGAAAGGCGCGGTGTTGGTAAAGTCGATCACAGCGGGCAACGCAACCGGCAGGCCAGATGCAGTAAAAGAGAAATTCTTGTGCTCTTCAACCTTGTACATGTTCAGATCATCGTGTCCCAGCCCAACACGCAGCTGGTGATTGGCGAAGCCGGAGTAGGTGGCGAACGTGGAGAGCCGTATTTGTCGCTCCCATGTTTCCGGCGCGCCGATCATGCCATCGGGGAATGTTCCTGAGAATGTTGTGCCGGGCGGAAACAACACAAATCCTTGCGGGACGCGTTGTGCGTAATACAGGTAGCTGGCGACGAAACCCAGGCCCCAATCGCGACTGAACTGCGGATCGGCCCACGATAAATCGGCATTGAGGCGATCGCTTCTGCCTTTGCCTACCGGGTCCAGCGCCGAGGCGATGCCGGCACCGGTTCCGACGTCGTCGCGCAATTTCAAACCACCGCGCAAGTGCCACTTCTCATAGCCGAGATCGAGCGTGGCATCGAGTGCGTCGTGGCCGACATTCACCGGGCCGGGCGCCAGGCTGACGGCAGGGTTGGCGGCATCCTTGGCGACGATGCTTTTAAAACCGTCGGTATGCCCGACGCGCAAATAGGCAGCCACATCAACCGCGCCGAGTTTGCCGCCATGCTGCATCCAGCTATCCCAGGTGCCGAAAGAGCCACCGCCGATACCGACGTGTGTGCCGGGGGTATCGGCGGCATTTTTGGTGATGATATTGATGACGCCGCTATAGGCATCGGCTCCATACAGTGCCGAGCCGGGGCCGCGCAGCACTTCAATGCGGGCAATCTGTTCCACCGGGTAGCCGCCCCAGATGTTTCCTTTGGTGGAGGTTTGCAAGGTGGTCATCGGTACGCCGTTTTGCAGCACGAGTGTCTGCGGGGTGAACTGGCTGTAGATGCCACGAATGATATACAGCGGCGAATAGAGATTGGCGCTGCGGCCAACATGCATGCCAGCCACGGTTTCAAGCACTTCATCGAGATCGGTGGCGCCGGTGGCGGCAATGTCGGCAGCGGTAATCACGGTGGCGACCGCCGGGGCGCGGCGCAGGGGTTGCTGGCTGCCGGTGGCCAGGCTAATGGTGGTTTTGTCGCCGTAGGCCTGGGCGAGCTCTTCTTCCTCCGCCGACTGTGCAAAGGCCAACGTAACCGGCAGCCACAGGCTGGTGGTGATGCAAAGTATCTGCCAGCACCGGATTTTCAAGATAGTCTGCCTACCATCGTGAGGCCTCGCAAGTCATGCAGTGTCGTGCTGCGATTTCTTTGTGCGATGGATTCTACAGGTGAGTGTTCCTGTAAAACAAGCATCGCTTTTTCAAATTTTCCAGATCGCTTCGATGAAGGCGGATCTTCCCGGCAGCGGCAGATCATTGGGAATGCTGACCGGATTGCCGGCACTGGGTTCGCGGGCGTCGGTGTCGAACAGATTGCGTATCGAGAAGGTGAAGTTCACCGGGCTGTTGTGTTGAGTGCGCAGGGTGAGATCCACGGTGGTGTAATTCTTCACGTTCGGCCGGGTATCACCCGGTGCGCGTTCGCGTCCGCCGACCCAGTTCAGTTGCGTATTGGCCAGCCAGCCGGGGGCGAAGCGCCAGTCGCTGCGCAGATAGATGCGGTGATGCGGCGCCATGCCGGCGTCCTGTTGCGTGGCCTGATCGATGGAACGCTGGTGGCTGTAATTGCCGGTCAGGCGCAGATTCCTGTGCGCATCCCAGCCGGCTTCCAGTTCCAGCCCGCCGCCGCGTTGTTTGCCCGCGTTCTGGTAGGTGTTGGCGCTGTCGATGCGGATGATGTTGGAGAGCTGGTAACGGAAAATATTAGCGCTCAGTTGCAGTTGGCTGGTGGCTTGCCAGATCAGCGCGGCCTCCAGCGTTTTCATCTTTTCCGGTTTCAGATTCGGGTTGCCGATGTTGACCGGATTGTTGATGACGTGCTGCTCGTTGAAGGTCGGCGCGCGAAACGCGCTGCCATAGAGCAGTTTGGCGGTCAGGTTGTAATTGGCTTCCCACACCAGCGCCAGCCGTGGGTTGGTGGTGTTGCCGAAGTCGGAATAGCGGTCGTGGCGTAGCCCGGCCGTCAAGGTCCAGTCCTTGCTGAAATTCCATTCGTCCTGCACGTACAGATAGCGCAAGATGCGTTTTTGCGGCCGCGCGTAGGGCACGGTATTGCTCACATCGGTGACATCGGCGAAGGAACCGGTGCCGATCGGGCTGAAGTTAGGGTTGAAGTTTTTGGTTTCGCGGATTTTGTACAGATCGTCTTTCACGGCGCCCAGGCCCAGCCGGATGCGGTGTTTTTCCAGGCCGGTATAGAGCGCCGAGGCGGCGAAGCGGTAATGTCTTTCCCAGCGATAGGGGTTGCCGATCATGCCATCGGCAAATGTGTTGCCTGGGGTGCCAAGAAGATTGCTGCCGGCCGGAAACAGAATCAGGTCGGCGCCCTCGGTGTAATACATGTAGCTGGTTTGCAGATCGACATCCCAGTGCGGGGTCAGCATTTTTTTCCAGGTGAGGTCGGAAGTAAAACGTTCGCTGTGTGCTTTCCCGGTGGGATCAAGCGCTTGCGCGACGCCCGCGCCGGTGCCGACATTGTGCCGTTTTTTGTAGCCGAACCGCAGGCGCCAGGCGTCCACCGCCAGATCGAGACTGCCGTCGATGGCGTCGTGACCATTGTTGAGCGGCCCGGGTGCGCGCGAAGTGCCGAGTGCGGTGGCGCCGTCGGCCGAGACGATTTCCCTGGCGCCGTCGGTGCGGCCGACGCGCACATAGCCAGCCACCTCCAGCCCGCCGATTTTTCCGCCATGCAGCAGCCAGGCGTCACGGCTGTTGAATGAGCCGAGGCGCACGCCGGTCTGCGTGCCCTTGATGTCGGCCGCCGTCTTGGTGACGATGTTGATGACACCGGCAAAAGCATCAGCCCCGTAGAGCGCCGAACCGGGGCCGCGAATCACTTCGATGCGGGCGACATTGTCCAGCGGCAAGCCGCCCCAGATCTGCCCTGGGTTGCCGGTAAAGGTGTGGGTGACGGGGATGCCGTTGACCAGCATCAGCACATGGGGGCCGGTGACGGCATCGCGGATGCCGCGAATCGTGCGAATCGGCAGGTTGCCTTGCGCGCCGCGCGAGACATGCAAGCCTGCGACCGTTTCCAGCGCTTCATCGAGATCGGTGGCGCCGGTGGCCCGAATATCTTCAGCGGTAATCACGCTGGCGACCGCTGGAGCGCGGCGCAGTGGTTGCTGGGTGCCGGTGGCAATGCTGATGGTGGCCTGATCGCCGTAGGCGCGCGCCAAGTCTTCCTCTTCCGTTGTCTGTGCAATGGAAACTGACGCCGGAAGCGCAAGCACGGCGCAGATCAGTCGCGCCTGCCATCGCCTTGACTGCCACATGACGTTCAGCCTCATAGGAGCCTTTTTGTCTAGGTCGCTATCGGATACTTGCAATGCGTTCGGGTCGTGGCCCGGGTCTCCATTTTGATGGATGGGCCAACGACAAACTGCGGACGAAACAGGGGTTCCCCTCCAAGGCTGGTCACTCTATTAGCTGACGAGTGTAGGGCCGGGGTCGTCCTTGTGTTTTGTCTTGATGATTGTACACAACGCTTTTCACATTTTTTCACAGTGCGGCCAGCGGTTGGGCAAGTGTGCGTTGCGTCACACCGCGACCGGCGCCCTGATCGCTGCGTGCGACTGGTAATTCAAAATCTCGAAATCCTCAAAGCGGTAATCGAACAATGAATCCGGCTGGCGTTTGATCTGGAGTTGCGGCAGCGGGTAGGGGGTGCGGGAGAGTTGTTCGTGCACCTGATCCAGATGGTTGCTGTAGAGGTGGCAGTCACCGCCGGTCCAGATGAATTCGCCGACCTCCAGATTGCATTGCTGCGCAATCATGTGCGTCAGCAGGGCATACGAGGCAATGTTGAATGGTACGCCGAGGAAGATGTCGGCGCTGCGCTGGTAGAGCTGGCAGGATAATTTTTTGTCCGCGACATAGAACTGGAAAAACGCGTGGCAAGGGGGTAGCGCCATGTGGGTAATCTCGCCGACATTCCAGGCCGAGACAATCAGCCGACGCGAATCGGGATCGCTCTTGATGCGCGCGAGCAGTTCGCTGATCTGATCGATGTGACGGCCATCTGGCGTGGGCCAGGAGCGCCACTGATAGCCATAGACCGGGCCGAGGTTGCCTTCTGCATCGGCCCATTCATCCCAGATCGAGACCCCGTTTTCCTTGAGATAGCGAATGTTGGTGTCGCCGCTGAGAAACCACAGCAATTCGTGAATGATCGAGCGCAGGTGCAGCTTCTTCGTGGTGACCATCGGAAAACCATCGGCCAGATTGAAACGCATCTGATGGCCGAATACGGACAGCGTGCCGGTGCCGGTACGGTCGGATTTCTGGGTACCGTGCGTGAGCACGTGCTGCATCAGGTGAAGGTATTGCTGCATGGGGGTGCCTTGAGAGGGATGCGGGATTGTAAAACAGTTGGCGGTCGGCAGTCGGCAGTACCCCCCCCTCTCCCGCAGGCGGGAGAGGGGCTGGGGGTGAGGGCGTTCGCACTTGTGCAAATGGTGGAGAGCACGATCGGCGTATGCCCTCATCCCCGACCCTTCTCCCGTCTGCGGGAGAAGAGAGATTCCCACCAACCACCGACCACCGACCGCCGACCGCCGACCGCATTAAAGCGGCAAATCGTAGTGCAGAAATCCTTTTTGCGGGGTGAAGCCGAGGCTTTCGTAGAGTTGCTGGGCGGCGGCGTTGTCGCGGCTGGCGGCGAGGGTGACCCGTTTGCACTGGGCTTGCTCGGCGATCACGCGGGCGGCGGCGAGCAGGGCTTTGGCGACGCCACGGTGGCGCGCTTCCTGTACCACATAGAGGTCGTTGAGGATCATGATCGAGCGGGCCGAGATGGAGGAGAAGCTGGGGTACATCTGGGCGAAACCGAGGGCCTGTTGCGGGTTGTCGTTTTCAAGCGCCAGCAGCACTTGCGAATCGCCCTGTTTCAGCCGCACACCCATGAAGACGCGTGCCAGCGGAAGGTTGGGTGGCTGCTCGTAGAACTGCCGGTAGGCATCGAACAGCGGTGCGACCAGGGCCAAATCGGCAAATATGGCGTGACGGATGGTGAATGACATGCTCGGAGCGGACCTTTAGCCGGATAAGGATGAATCGGGCTCTACTCTTCGCAGTATTGCTGTAAAGCAGAGACCAGGCCTTCGATGCCTGATTGTAGTGCGGGAAGCAATTGTCGTGCCGCATTCAGATTGGCTTCGCGGCAATGGATTTCAATATCGCGCGCGATGATCTGCAGGCTGTCGATGCCGAAATTGGAGACCGTGCCCTTGAGCGCGTGTGCAGCTTGCTCTGCCTGCTCGCGGCGATCGAGCAGGCAGCTGGTTTTCAACTGCTCCAGCATCGCGCCGTGATCTTCAATGAACAGGCGGCCGATGGTTTTGAGAAGTTCTTCGTCATTGTCCAGACGTTCCAGTGCGATGGCAAAGGTGGTGCGTGGGTCGGTCAATTTCACAAGCGATGTTCCAATCAAGTGCATGGTGTCAACATGTGGTCAATGTAATTGCACACGTGCGTTTTGCTCGGGCAAATAGCGCCATAAAGCCGTTCTTATTTCCCCTTTGTTGCAACGGCTTCGGGCAAATAATTCGGGGAGCGAGAAAAAGCAGGACGCCGTGCAGGATAAGGGCAAAGCAACACCCAAGGCAACCGCCAAGGCGCCAAGAAAACCCAAGAAGATAGGGTGTTCTTGGCGCCTTGGCGGTGAGTGCTTTGTTTTCAGGTTTTTTCTTTTAACGGATTTTTTACGCCTTGTCGGGCGTGGGTAACGGTGCCCTCTCATGGCAGAAGACAGCGGTCAGGAAAAGTCATTACCGGCGTCGGAACGCCGCATTCAGCAGGCCCGCGAAGAAGGGCAGGTGGCCCGGTCGCGCGAACTGGTGACGGCGATGATTGCCCTTGCGTCGGTGGGTGCGCTCTGGTGGGGTGGTGCCGACATGCTGGATCAAGGCAAGACGGTGGTGCGCGAGGGGATGCGTTTCAGTGCGCCGACGGTGTTCGATCCGCAGCAGATGGCCAGCCGCCTGGCGGACTATCTCGTGCATGGCGGCTTGGCCTTGCTGCCCTTGTTTATCGCGGTGGTGGTGGCGGCGGTGCTGGGCTCGGTGGCGATTGGCGGCTGGAACTTCAGCAGCAAGGGTTTCATGCCGCAGTTTGATCGCTTGTCGCCACTGGCGGGTTTTAAACGCATGTTTTCGATCAACGGTGCGCAGGAATTGCTGAAGGCGATTTTCAAGTCGATCCTGCTGGGCGGCCTGGGGGGCTGGCTGATCTGGCGGCATCGCGATGGGCTGGTCAACCTGCTGACGCAGGATAGCCGAGATAGCCTGACCAGTTTTGCCGATATGGCGTTGTTCGATTTCATGTTGCTGGTGGGCGGCCTGGTCTTGATCGCGGCACTCGATGTGCCATTTCAGATGTGGAATTACATGCAGCAATTGCGCATGTCGCCGGATGAGGCGCGGCGCGAGATGAAAGAGACCGAGGGCGATCCCTATCTGAAGGCGCGGATTCGCAGCCAGCAACGCGAGATCGCGCGCCGCCGCATGATGGAAGCCGTGCCCAAGGCCGATGTGGTGGTGACCAACCCATCCCACTACGCGGTGGCATTGCGCTATTCCGATAACGGCGTAGCGCCCAAGGTAGTGGCCAAGGGCACCGAACTGATCGCACAAAAGATTCGCGAACTGGCGGCGGCCAACGATGTGCCGGTGGTGGAAGCGCCACCGCTGGCGCGCGCGCTGTATTTCCACACTGAGCTGGAGCAGGATATCCCGCCGCAGCTCTACACCGCCGTGGCGCAGGTACTGGCCTATGTGTATCAACTGAAGACCTGGCGGCAATGGGGTGGGGTGATGCCGGTGGAGCCGATGGCGCTGGAGGTGCCGGTGGGGATGGATGTTAAAGGCGATCGGCAGTAGGCGGTCGGCAGCAGACGGCAACGGCGTGCCAGCGCAGGCTGGCACCCAGCGGCTTGGTGTTGGAAGTCACTGGGTTCCTGCTTGCGCAGGAACGACGATGAGCGAAGCAAACCGCCGACTGCCGACCGCAGCCGCCGACAGAATTTCAGGAGCACACAATGGCAACAATCACCGCAGGACGTTTTGGCTCATCACTGATGCAGTTGCGCACTTTCGGGGCGCCGCTGTTGATTGTGATGGTGTTGGCAATGATGATTTTGCCGTTGCCGCCGTTCATTCTGGATCTGTTGTTTACCTTCAATATTGCGCTGTCACTGATTGTGTTGATGGCGTCGATGTACACCACCAAGCCGCTCGATTTTCTGGCCTTTCCGGCGATTCTGCTGATGACGACATTGCTGCGCCTGTCGCTCAACGTGGCGTCCACGCGGGTGGTTTTGCTGAACGGACATACCGGCCCCGATGCGGCGGGCAAGGTGATCGAGGCGTTCGGGCATTTCCTGGTGGGTGGTAATTTTGCGGTGGGCATCGTGGTGTTCACGATTCTGGTGGTGATCAACTTTGTCGTGATTACCAAGGGCGCGGGACGGATTGCCGAGGTGACGGCACGCTTCACACTGGATGCGATGCCGGGCAAGCAGATGGCGATCGACGCCGATTTGAACGCCGGTTTGATCGGGGAAGATGTGGCGCGCAAACGGCGCAGCGAAATCGCGCAGGAAGCCGAGTTCTACGGGTCGATGGATGGTGCCAGCAAGTTTGTGCGTGGCGATGCGGTGGCTGGGATTCTGATTCTGTTCATCAACATCATTGGGGGTTTCATTGTCGGCATGGCGCAGCACGATTTATCGGCCAGCCAGGCGGCCAATAACTACATCCTGCTGGCGATTGGCGATGGTCTGGTGGCGCAGATTCCAGCGCTGGTGATTTCGGTCGCGGCCGGTCTGGTGGTCAGCCGCGTTGGTGACGGCAACAATATCGGCGCGCAATTGGCCAAGCAATTGCTCGGCACGCCGCAAGTGCTGATGTTGACCGCTGCGGTGCTGGGGCTGATGGGCCTGATTCCAGGCATGCCGCATCTGTCGTTCCTGTTGCTGGCCGCCGGGCTGTGGATGCTGGGCAAGAGCTTACGCGACAAACAATTGCTGGCGGCGCAAAAACCGCCGGAGCCAGAAGTGGCCGCGACGCCAGCGGAGGGCAGCGAAGTGAGTTGGGACGATCTGGTGCCGGTGGACGTGATTGGCCTGGAAGTGGGTTATCGCTTGATTCCGCTGGTAGATCGTGGCCAGGACGGCGACCTGCTCAAGCGCATCAAGGGCATCCGCAAGAAATTCGCGCAAGAGGTGGGCTTTCTGCCGCCAGCGGTGCATATCCGCGACAACCTCGAACTGCGTCCGAATGCCTATCGCATCACGATCAAAGGTGTGGTTGCGGGTGAGTCGGAAGTGTTTCACGGCCAGTATCTGGCGATCAATCCGGGCCGTGTTTCTGGCGCGTTGCCGGGCACGGCGGCGAAAGACCCGGCCTTTGGCTTGCCCGCAGTATGGATTGATCCCAGCCTGCGCGATCAGGCGCAGGCCGCTGGCTATACCGTCGTCGATGCCAGTACAGTTGTGGCGACGCATCTGTCGCATCTATTGCACAGCCAATCGGCCAGCCTGCTCGGACGTAGCGAAGTGCAGGCGTTGATCGACCATGTCGGCAAGACCACACCGAAGTTGCTAGACGATCTGGTGCCCAAGCTGATTCCGATGGCAACACTGCAACGCGTATTGCAAAACCTGCTGGATGAAGGAGTCCATATCCGCGATCTGCGCACGATTATCGAAACCATGACCGAACACGCAGCGCGCACACAGGACGCAGGCGAGCTGACGGCGATGGTGCGCATCGCACTGGGCCGCGCGATTGTCCAGCAACTGGCCCCGGCCGGGGAAGAATTGAATGTTCTGGTGATCGAACCAGAGCTGGAACGGGTGCTGCAACAGGCCGTGACCAGCAGCAATGGCGAAGTGATCGGCCTCGAACCCGGCCTGTCGGAGAATCTGGTCAACGACATCACCCGCTCCGCCGCACGGCAGGAATCGCTTGGTCAGAACCCGGTGATGCTGGTGCCCGACAAACTACGCCTGCCGATCGTGCGCCTCTGCAAACGCGGCGTCCCGCGCCTGCGCGTGCTGTCGCACAGCGAAGTGCCCGAATCACGCACGATCCGGGTGGCGACGCTGATTGGGGCGCGGGGGTAAAGGCAAAACTGTTGGCCACAGAGTCACAGAGAAGATCAAAGACAAAGGGCTCCAACGCAAAGGCGCAAAGGCCGCAAAGGGATCGCAAAGAACAACCTGCCTTACTTTGCGTTTCTTTGCGGCCTTTGCGCCTTTGCGTTGAGCCTTTGATCTTCTCTGTGTCTCTGTGTCTCTGTGGCCAAGGGTTCTAAAGCTACCCGATACACCAAATTAGGCACCCTTTCCCCCGCTTTTCTTCCCCTCGTCTGCGCCTGCTTTTGCGCACAATGGAACCATCAGAAATCAGGTGCGTTGCAAGCACTCCGAGCGGAGACTGGAGACGGCGATGATGGTCAAAAAGTACACAGGCAAGACGACGCGTGAGGCGTTGCGCAAGATGCGCGATGAGTTGGGCAGCGACGCTATGATCCTGTCGTCCAAACAAACCCCGCAGGGCATCGAGATGGTGGCGATGGCGCAGGCGGAGGTTAACGAATTGGTGGATGCGGGCGGTGGTTTCACCAGTGCTCAGCCGGATGTGATGCCGCGCAAGCTGGTGCAGGTCGAGGCGGCGGCCAGCATGCGGCCACGCAGCGCAAAACCCAAAACCCTGCGCGATCTGGCGCAGGAAGTGGCGGCCGATTCACCCGCGATCCTGCGGGTTGAAAAACATTCCCATGCAGCCGCTCCTGCCGTCTGGCGTCAAGCCCGTGGGCTGGCGCAGGCCCCGGCTGCGCCAGCGCCAGCCGATCCGATGGTGGACGTCGCGCGTGCCATGCAGCAGGCGGCGGCCGAGCAAGCCTTGACGGCGCAACGCGAAACTGCCGCCTTGCTGCAAGCGCAGCCACTGGTGCTGCAATCTTCCGGCCCGGCGCTGGCCGCCGATCCGGCGCTGATGGAAGAGTTGAAGACGATGCGCGCCATGCTGGAAAACCAGATGTCCGGTCTGGCCTGGCGCGATGCCTTGCAGCGCAATCCGCGTCGTGCCCAGTGCTGGCGCGATTTGACCGACGCCGGTTTTTCAGCGGCGTTTGCCCGCACCGTGGCGGAACATCTGCCGGACGATCATGATCCCGATCAGACCCGTCAATGGTTGCACAGCGTCCTGCTGCGTAATCTGCCGCAAGTGCAGGCGGGTGAAGACCTGGTGGATCGTGGTGGCGTCTGGGCCCTGGTCGGCCCGACCGGCGTGGGCAAAACGACTACAACCGCCAAGCTGGCCGCGCGTTGCGTGGTCAAGTATGGCGCGGCGGCGCTGGGCTTGATCACCACCGATACCTATCGCGTCGGCGCGCACGATCAATTGAAAATCTACGCCAAGATTCTCGGCGTACAGGTGTATAGCGCGCAGGCCGGTAACGATCTGCAATCGATGCTCAACTTCATGGCGCGCCGCCGCCTGGTCTTGATCGACACGGTTGGCATGGGCCAGCGTGACAGTCGCGTGGCCGAACAGATTGCCATGCTGTCCGAGCCGGGCATCGGGCGGATGCTGTTGCTCAATGCGGCCGCCCAGCCGGAAACGCTGGAGGATGTGGCCCACGCCTATGGCGGCGGGCAGAACGGTAAACCGCTGGCGGGGACGATTCTGACCAAGCTGGATGAAGCGGTGAAAACCGGCGCGGTGCTCGATACTGTGATTCGCCACCGCTTGCCGGTGCATTTCGTCACCAACGGCCAGCGCGTGCCGGAAGATTTGCATCTGGCCAATCCACAGTTGCTGGTGCATCGGGCGCTCAAGCCGATTGCCGTGCCCAGCACCTTTGCCATGACACCGATGGAATTTGGTCAGAAACTGGCGGCGGCTGCGCTTCCTGCAACCCAGGCGGGATTGAATCGGGAGCGTTTCGATGCTACGGCACACGTCTGATATACGACTGCGCACGCAGCGTAAGCACACTGATCAAGCGGCCGGACTGCGCGCACTGATGACGCCGGTATTGCCGCAAGTACGGGTCGTGGTGGCCGCGCATGAAGCGGCCGTGCGCCAGGAATCTTTTTTGCAATTGATGGTGGCCGGTGCGCAGGCCGGACATCGCCTGACGCTGCTTGACAGCTCACGTGGCGAATTGGGTCGCCATTTGAGCTTGCCGGTGCGCTATGAACTGGTGCATGTGCTGGAGGGTGAAAAACGTTTTGACGAAGTCGTGCAGTGCTTGCCCATGCTGGAGCAATTGCACTACCTGCCGGCGTGTCGCGGTTTGCGCGCGCTGGCGCAGGTACACGGCGGCATGCGCAACCTGCTGCAAGGATTTGCACAATTGCAGCAGGCGCCCGATTGCGTCGTGGTGCAGGTTGGTCCTGGTTCAATTGCAGCACTGGACGAGCTGGCTGATCTGGCAGGTGAAATGATCTGGTGCGTGCTGCCGCGTCCTGAAGTGATCACAGCCACCTATGCGCAACTGAAATCGGTGGTGCGGCGTGCGCCGCACCTGCGGCACCGGATCTGGGTGCATGGAGTGCCCGATGCCGCCGCCGCTGACCATGTGTTTGCCAATCTGTCCGAGGCGACCCAGAAATTTTTTGGTGTGAATTTGCACTACCTCGGGTTCACCGGCCAGGACCGGCCGCCCGGCCGGGACGACATCCTACGGCCAGGCGAGGCGATGCGACGACTCGCCGACGTGCTGTTCCATGCGCCGGCCGAAGACTGGCATGCCGAAGTGGAATTGGCCGCAATGGCCTGAAGATTTCCGAATATTGGCCGAAATAGCGATGGGGACTAAAGCCGCTAGCGGCCCGATCCTTTCCTAGTGGGAAGGATGGCGGTGGGGCAAGTTGAGAGAAAGCGAGTTATGTACACAGTAGCCGGAATTCTGGATCGAGAAGAGTATCTCGAAAAATTTTCACCGCTGGTGCGGCGCATGGCCCATCACATGCTGGCCAAGCTGCCGGCCAGTGTGCAACTGGACGATTTGATTCAAGCCGGTTTGATCGGTCTGATGGATGCGATCGGACGGTTTGAAGAAGGTCAGGGGGCACAGTTCGAGACCTATGCGACGCAGCGTATCCGGGGTGCGATGCTCGATGAACTGCGTCATGGCGACTGGCTGCCGCGTGGCCTGCGCAAGACCCAGCGACAGATCGAAAATGCCATGCACCGCCTGGAGCACCGCTTCGGCCGCGCGCCCAGCGAGGGTGAAGTGGCCAAGGAAATGGGCGTGCCACTGACCCAGTATCAGGAAATGCTGCAAGAGGCCAAGGGTTATCAACTGATTTATTTTGATCAGACCGATGACGACGATGGTGGCGACAACTATCTGGATCGGAATATTTCCGACACCGACTCCAACCCGATGGAACGGATCAGCGATGCGCGTTTTCGCGCCGCCGTGATCAAGTCGATTGACAATCTGCCCGAACGGGAAAAACTGCTGATGGGGCTGTACTACGAACAGGAATTGAATTTCCGCGAAATTGCCGAGGTACTGGGCGTCACCGAATCACGCGTGTGCCAGTTGCACAGCCAAGCGGTGGCGCGCTTGCGCAGCAAGTTGCGCGATTGGTAAGGAAAAATGCGGTGGATCAGATGCCGGCCGAGGCCACGCAGAAATTTTGCGTGGCCTTGTTCTTTTGTGCATGCGCTGTATTAAACTGCCGCTTCCTCTCTTTTTTGCTGTGCTGACAGGTGGCGTTGCTTGCAATGAAATTTGATTCAAATTTTGAAGTCACCACAGTTTTTGGCATGGAAGCAGCCGCGATCCCGGAATCACCGACGGCCGCGTCCGATCGTCGTCATGGCTTGATACACAGGGCGTTCTGGTACGGTCTGCTATTGCTGGCCATGCTGGCCGCCGTGCGCATCGAACAGCCACTGTTCCACATTGGCGCGTTTCCCCTGCTCAACCCCAGTTTTGGCATTGCGGTTGCCGCAGTCATGCTGGGAGGCGTTCGTTCCATACCGCTGGTTTTGCTGGCGCAGGCCATCGCGCATGGCTGGTGGGCGCAGCCCTTGATGGTGGCGCAGCAAAGCCTCGTGACCGCAATGGTGCCGCTGGGGGTGGTCTGCCTGCTGCGTCGCTTTCTGCTCCACCGGCAATTGTTGCGACGGGTTCTGCCGTTCAATCTGTATGTGGCGGCACTGTTTCTGCTGATTGCGCCCAGCGGCCATCTGTGGATCGGATTGACCGGCAGTGCCCTGGGGTTCGATGCGTACAACGCCGGCGTGGTGCCAGCCGGGGGCTGGCTCGGTTTGAGTACGGCGGCACTGGCCGATGGCTTGGGCATGCTGCTGGTCGGAAGCGGAATTCTTGCCTGGCGCCATGACCCCCATCCCTGGCCAGATCGCAAGGTTTGGTTGGTGTTGCTGACGAGTCTGGCGCTGATCCAGGCGTGTCTGCTTTTTTCAAAATCCGTTGGACAGCGTCTGGAAATTCCCGATCCGATCCTGTTCAATTTCCTGCCTTATTTGCTGTTGTCTGCGGTGGCGGCGTTGTATGCCGCGTATTGCTCGCCGCGTGTGATGACCTGGCTGCTCTTCATTTTGGTGGCCATGACGGCGCTGGCCATCGGTGATTTCACGGCGCCGGTGAAAATGACGGTGGCGCATGCCTTGTTGTTGCAGATTTGTCTGGCGATCTACTCGACCGTGATGCTGTCGATCTCGTTGCTGGCTGCGGCCAGCGCACGTCACCAGCAACGTCTGATGTTGAACGAGCAGCGTTACCGTGAACTGGTCGAAAGTGCGCCCGAGGCAATTCTGCTGATTGATCTGGATCGCGCCATCCTCGTCGATGCCAATCGCAAGGCCACCGAAGTGCTGGGCTACGCGCTCGATGACTTGCAGCAACTGCCGCTGACGCAAGTGTTTCAAGGCCAGTCGCTGAGTGCGGGCGGGACGCAGAACTTTCTCGATGCCATCCTGAGCGCACGCCAGGATTGGGGCCAGGCCCTGCTGTGGCGCATGACACGCAGCAACGGCCAGCCACTCACCTGCGAAATGCACCTGGTCCCCTTGCTGACGCGTCAGCGCCGTCTGGTGCGGATTTCTTTGGCCGATATCACAGCCCGATTGGAAGCCGAGCAACAACGCCAGAAACTCGAACAGGAAAAACTGGCCTTGCTGGAATTCCAGCAACTGCAAATGAACCTGATGCCGGTGGCCTGCCTGATTACCGATACCGAATTTCGCTATACCTACTGGAATCCGGCGGCCGAGCGCATGTTTGGTTACAGCAATCAGGACATCATCGGCAAGTTGCCGAGCGAAACCATTTTGCCAGCCTACACCGGCACGGCCACAGACAGTATCGCGCCGCCGCCACCGGCCGAAAATCCGCTGCGCACCATCTACCGCGCCGTCACCCGCGATGGCCATTCCCTGGTCTGTGAATGGCATCACACGGTGTTGCGCAGCACCGGCGGCGAAACTATCGGCTATCTGGCGATGGCGGTGGACATCACCCTGCGCACGCAGACCGAAGATGCCTTACGCGAAAGCGAGGAACGCTACCGGCGCATGGTGGAACACTCGATGGAAGGGATCGGCATCGTCCAGAACGGGCACCTGGTGTATGTCAATCAGGCGTTTATCGACATCATGCATGCCCTGTTTGCGCATGAGCTGGTAGGACGTGCGCTGGCGCAGTTGTTTACCGCCGACTGTCGTGAAGCGGTGAGCGATTTGCTGCACCAACTGGAAACGCAAGGTCAGATGTTTGGTTTGACCGAGCGTCGCCTGTTGCGCATGGATGGCGAGGTGGCCGAAGTCGAGATTTCTGGAACTCGTGTGACGATTGAAGGGTCGGAGTATCTGCAAGTGCATGTGCGCGATATTGGTGCGCGCAAGTGGACCGAACGTGAAATCCTGCGCATGAATGCAGATCTGGAGCAACGTGTCATCGAACGCACCACACAGTTGTCCGAAGCCAACCGCGAGCTGGAATCGTTTTCCTATTCGGTGGCACATGATTTGCGTTCACCGCTGCGAGCGATTTCCGGTTTTTCCGGCATCCTGATGCAGGATCATCGCGATCAGTTGAGCAAAGATGCTCAGTACTTCCTCGATCGGATTGCCTTCGGCGCCGACCGCATGGCTGAGTTGATCGAGGATTTGCTGCACCTGGCGCAGGTCAGCCGCGCCGAAGCGCGCATGGTGGACGTTGACATGCAACACATCGTGACTTCGGTGCTGGAATCGCTGCGCGACCAATACCCGCAGACGCGCGTCGTCCTGGCACCACTGGCGCGTGTGACCGGTGATCCCAGTTTGTTGCGCCAGTTGATGTCCAATTTGCTGGGCAATGCCTTCAAGTTTTCAGCCAAGCAGCCGCAACCGCAGATCGAAATTGGCGTACAGGACAGCCCGGGTGAGACGGTATTTTTTGTACGCGACAATGGTGTTGGTTATGACAAGGCCTACCAGCACAAGCTGTTCGGGGTGTTCCAGCGCTTGCACAGTGCGGCCGAATTTGAAGGCACCGGCGTTGGGCTGGCGATTGTGCAGCGGATTGCGCATCGACATGGTGCACGGGTCTGGTCGGAATCGGACGTGGGTCAGGGCGCAACTTTTTTTGTTGCTTTGCCGCTGATAACAGCAGAGCTGAAATAGCTACTGGTAGCAACCACAATTGCGGTAAAACGGGGGGGTCTGCTAGACTGAAGTTGACGTGACTGATAATTACAACAGCGAAGGATGAGTGATGTGGCAGTCAAGAAAATCATACAGTGCTGAATGCGCGTGCCGGGTGAGTTTTTGAGAGAATGCGCGTCAGTTTGAAGTGATCGGTTTGAAGTGGGTTGTCGTTGTGCCGCCGATGGCTATGCAACGCCAGAAAATGTTGGATAGTTGAGTGTTCATAACAAAGAAAAATCAAGGCGGAAACGAGCCATGGAAGTGATGAAGTACACAGATATTCTGTTGGTTGAAGATAATCCGAACGATGCCGAGCTGGCCTTGCGTGCGCTCGGCAAAGTGTCGGGCAATCCCTCCGTCTTGCGGATTGAAGATGGCGTGCGGGCGCTTGACTATGTGTTTGGTGAAGGCGCCCATGCAGGCCGCGACGTGTTGCGCACCCCACGTTTCATCATGCTGGATCTGAAACTGCCCAAGGTCGATGGGCTGGAAGTGCTGCGCCGGGTGCGTTCGGATCAGCGTTTTGCAAAACTGCCGATCACCATCTTTTCTTCCTCCAAGGAAGAGCGCGACCTGGTCGAGTGCTACCGCAATGGCGCCAACAGCTACATCGTCAAACCGGTCAACTTCGACGCCTTCGTCGCGGTCGTCACTGCCATGGGAGAGTATTGGTGCGGCTACAACCTGCTACCGCGCGAACCTTTCTGGAACGATCAGTTCGATCGCAGCAAGGCCAAGTTGCTGTAAGGCTTTCAACCGCCAAGACGCCAAGAGTGCTAAGACTTTGGAGTGATCTTTTGATCTTCTTGGCGCCTGGCGGTTTCCCGCTTTTTCCCAACAGAAATGTATCAAGCCGTGACATGTGAACGCGTGGGCATCGCGCGTTCCGATTGTCCGCTGGCGCCATAGACGTTGCCCAGCCCGGCCGCCTGGGTCAAACTTTGCAGACGTCCGTCGAGTTGCTGCAAATGCAGTTCGATCAGACGCCCGTTGAGATGGTTGAGGGATTGAATGTTGCGTGCCAGTTCAAGAAACAGTTGCCACTGACGGTCGAATTCAGCCACATGGAAAGCGTTGGTTTTGAGCCAGTGTTGCATGCCATCCATCGTCAAAGGCAATCCCGCCGCGCGCAGTGCTGGTTCGCGTGTCCTGTAGCGGCGATCCAGCTCTTCCGCCATCGCCTGTTTTTGCCGAGTCAGTGCCGGTAGCGCCCAGGGTTCGCCACGTTCGAGATGCTGCTGTTCGGTGGTCAGCAGAGATTGAATCTCCTGTAACAGAAGAATGTCCTGTGCCAGAAAACCCTTGTCGCTGGTGGCGGGGGTGTGCATGTCGGTCTCAGCGTCCCCGGTCAGGCAGCTTTGCCAAACAATTCCTGCACACTTTGCAGCAGCTTGTCCGCCACCACGCCGGAATCGATCAGGAATTGACCGTCACGAATTGCCTGTTTGATCGACTCCACCCGGCCCGCATCAAACTCTTCGCTGGTTGCCAGGGATTTTTCCAGTTCCTGCAGCTTGCTCGACAAATCCGAAAAACTGATGCTGTCGCTGGCCGTAGTGGCCGCGCTGGCTTTGCTGCCGCTGGCAGAGCTGCGGCTGCTACTGCGACCCAGCTTGTCAAGGGAATTGGAATCTGAACTGCCGCCGACTTTCATGATGCGCTCCGTAAAAAACTGTACCGTGACTGTATATGCAAAATGTCCAGGCAAACATTATGCCGGGATCCTTGTTCGCTATTACGACCAAACCAGGGGGAACATTAGGGTTGATTTACAGGCAGTGACTGAGAAGCCGTGACGGGTGACGGGTGACGGGTGACGGGTGACGGGTGACGGGTGACGGGTGACAGGTGACAGGTGACAGGTGACAGGTGACAGGTGACAGGTGACAGGTGACAGGTGACAGGTGACAGGTGAC